>TARA_R110000744_G_scaffold22119_4_pt1 | contig 21452 bp, 26 predicted proteins | sample TARA_R110000744 | Tara Oceans TARA_R110000744 (sample SAMEA4398083) | marine metagenome | biome: Polar Biome; feature: [DCM] deep chlorophyll maximum layer (ENVO:01000326); material: water (ENVO:00002006), including particulate matter (ENVO:01000060) such as... | depth 36 m | reverse complement strand
ATTTTTTTCTGTTGTATTAGGAATAATGTGAAGAGTTTGGAAATCTGTTATAAGGTATTTTTTATTAGTTTTGAGGTTGCTATTGCTTACCTCTGTCACTAAATTATTGTAGGTGATTGGTACAACATTATCTAAAGATAATGTAGTCACAGTTCCTGAGTTGTCACTATACTGTAACTCACTAGTGTTCAATGGATTATACCTAAGTGAAGTTAACTCGTTAAAGTCAACTGCATCTGAGCAACTGCACACTGAACTTGGAAATGAATTCCAAGAATCTTTACATTCATTACATTTATTAGCCATTTGTTGTTATTTATATACTTTTTTATATTTATCACTTATAGATAAAATACTATTTTCATAAATAAGACCTCCTGATACTTTAGACGCTTTTAACATACCCTCTGTAACTATAGATTCATCTATATCTACAAAAGTTATATCAGCTCTATTATTCATAATTCCTTGTAGAGTGATAAACCCATCTTCGTTTGGTTCTTGACCCATATGTTTGTTTACATCAAAAACCTCTTTGTTAGTGATTTCTGTTGTTGTGTCTCCTACTATAGCATTTTCTACTATAGCTACTACTACGTTGTTTATTAGTTGTATTTTCATTTTAATTTATATGTTAAAAAAAAAGGGGAGGAATAATCCCTCCCCTTAGTTAATTAATTTATGTTAAGATAACTCTTAAACTTTTACTGCTCCTACCCCTGCTGCACCTGCTAATGAATTAATAATAGCTTCTACTGCTTGGTGTTTACCGTATTCTACCACTATGTGATAGGTTATAGCTTCAGAAGTTCTAGATGCAAAACCTTGAGTAGATACAGTTCTATTAAGTTTAACCCAATAGTCTACATATTGTGAACAAGGTTCAAGGTGTGTCTCAGTACCTTTGAACATTCTAGCTATTGCTCCTTCACCTGCTCCTCTATTTCTAGATTCACCTTGGAAATACATTCTAGAACTATCCTCGTCACCATAGAATTCACCACCCATATTTGTTCTAGGCTGCCAGTAAGATAAGTATTCTATGTTGGCAAAGCCTTCACCTATACCACCAATTGCTTCACGAACCTCGTCAATATGTCCAAAGCTTGCTTGAATCTTAACTGAAGTATCTTCAAAACCAAGTAGGTCTCTAAGAGTATCATCAGCACAGATACCAAGTTTTTTACCTTTTAGTCTGATTCCACATAGACAGTTTGCAACTCCTGAGTAAAGTTCAGATAATTTAGTCCAGTCTCTATTTAAGTAAGGCACAGGTGCTTCACTTCTATAAGTGTCTTCGAATATTGGGTCACATTGCTCACAGATTACATTTGTGTTTACAGTAGTAGTGAATGCTGTTTGACAACCTCCGCTTAATTTAGGGGCTCCCTGTGCTACTGTAGCTGATACTACGGTTCCTGCTAAGTCCCCAGTTGCGTTAGCAACCGTTGAAGTTACAGTACCTGTAGCTATTGCTGTTGAAGCAAGTGTTAGTGTAGTCGCATCTGCAACAACCATTGTTAAACCTGAGTCTGATAATATTGCAGCAGCACTAGCTGTTACAAAGTTTGCCATTGTTGTAGCAATGTCAGTATCAAATGTCATAGTGTAAGCTACACCATTTATAGTCACAGTGCTTGTACCACTAGTACCTGCAACTGTAATTATATCAAATGTCTGTGCTGTATCTACAGCATAAACAATAGTATGGTCAGGATAAGCAGCCTGTATTGCTGCTAAGTTAGGTTGCTTACAAACCGTGTCAGGTATTGTTATTGTATAAGTTTCTTCTGTGTATGTGCAAGAACCTGCCGCAGACCAAGAAGTAGTAGTAGAAGCATTTGCATCACATAATGCCGCAGTTGACCCTACATACTCAATAGTAGCTGATTTGTTTGCTGTTAAGAACGTTGTCTTATCAGCATCTGATAGCTCTGTTGTAAGTAATACAATGTATGAACCTTCTCCTTTACTTCCTCCTGTTTTTTCAGCAGTGGTTGCAACAGCGTTAGCCATAGACTGTACATTAGATGAAGCATCGGCACCCGCATCGTCAAGGGTTACAAAGTAAACCTCACCACCTACAACAGCAGTATAACCACTTGGGCAATCATCACAACCCTTCACTAAGCTCAAAGGCTTAAGTGTTAAATCTGTAGGAGCAGAACCACCTGCTTCAATAGCGACTTGATATGTTGAATTTGCACCTTTTCTATCAGTTAGCAATACCTTGTAATCAGGGTATTGAGCTTGAACAATAGATAAAGCTGTTTGGTCTCCTGTGTCACAAACTTCTAAAGAATAAAAGTTAACATCTTGAGTTGTAAAAGTAGGCTCATTATCACACTTGTGAATAGGTGTTGCCTCTATTACATCCTTAACTCTCACCATACCTTTTAACGGGTATTCATTTATTTGCTCTATGGCATCTAAAATTATTGGTAAGCAGTCAGGCACTGCACAAGGGTCACAATCTTCACAAAGAGGGTCTAGTGGGTTAAACTGAACAGGACAAGTGTCCGTAGATAGTCTAATCTCAAATGCTACTGTTGCGTTATTGTATCCTAGTAGCCCTATTGACTTACCACTCAACTGTATAAACAGTTTTTCCTCTTGACCTCTAGTCATAGAAATACTTGTTGATGGGTCTACACCATTGTAACCAATGATTAATTCATCAACAATTTGTTCTGAGAGTTCAGGGGCGTAAGCACCTACTTCCTCTACGTCATTTAATGAAAAAGGGAATGAGCTATATGATTTATTACTTTGGCTTCTGTTGACATCTCTGTCAGCAATACCAAGTTTAAATGCATATCTGCTGTCTCTTTTACTAACCCCTTCAAAAGAGTCTACTGCTTTAAGCCCTTTTTTAGAGGTACTTTTCTCATCAAAGATACCAAACTGTCCTTTTGAAAGGTTCAAAGAACCTCCATCAGCCATAGTTGAGCCTCCAATTACTATGAGACTTCTATCCCAAGATTTGTTAATTGCCATAATTGTATATTATTGTATTTATATTTTTAAAAATTGTTATTTATTCTGTCTTTATCTGCCTGATATCTTTGTATATTATCAGTATTTAAATTAAATTCTTTAGCTGCTATATCTAAGATTCTGTCTAAGACTCTATCTGACCAATTAGGGTCAATATCACCTACAGATGGGTTACCTAAAGTATCCACATAACCTGCCATATCAACTGATACAGGGTACCTGTAGTATGTTAGTAACGCTTTATCAATTGTAAAATCATCAACATAAATCTGTATATGATTATTAGATATAGTATAGAAAGATTCTCTATACTTAAATGAGGGTTTGCTGAATTTATCATCAATTGCTAGATGAACATCCTCCCCTTTCACTTCGTTTAAAACCAATTCCTTACTTTTACACTTATCTGTAGAAGCTAATCCTCTAAGATTGGTAAAGTCAAAGTAGTTTTTTGGTAGTTCAAATTCCTGAAATTTATCAGTAGTTCTAGAAGACTTCAAACTGAAGTCAGGAGTTAGTATCTCCTGAATCATCCTAATATCATCTTCATTTCTCTTATCTAGAGATTTTTCAATGAACTTATTTTCAGCTTCTTTGAAAGTGTAGATAAATCTATCTTTGTCTACAACAATATTATCATTGATTCTATTCTTATTGACCTTTTGCAGGAATTTTAAATAGGCATCATTTATTGACATTGTTTTATACGTCCTCTTCTAGGAATTTAATTTTTATATTTTCTAAGTCGGGATTTGTCATCAGATTACTTATAGATGACTTTAAGTCACTACCTAGTTCTCTAGATTGATAAATCAACCTACCATTATTCATTCTAGCTATTACACCTTTTTCAAGCATAACTTGCCCTTTTCTAAAGGCTTCTATCTCTATCTTACCCTTTTCAGTATTTACTTTTTCAAGAATTCTATTAAATTCTGAAACTCTATTACTATTTTCTGAAATCCATTGTGAAAACAATGCTTTTAAGCTGGAATCATCTTGATTTCCTCTAACTCCAAGTAGACCCATGTAAGATAACATAGATTTTAATTTGGACTTATCTTTTCTTAAGAGAGTACCAAATTCGAACATAACATCTAATTTGTTAGTTGCTGTTGTCGCATTTTCTGCGGTTGTCTTATCAATGTCTAGTATGGTGTAGTCAGACTGACTATATTTTGGGTCACCTTCCATACCTTCAGGTGCAACGTGCCCTGATTGAAGTATAATATATAGTGCTAGTAAATCAGATACCTGACTTGTATTAAACACTTTATTATACTCTATTTCAACACTATACTCACTCCACCAATCTTCATTGGTATGACTTAATATTTTATCACCACCACTAGAAGCTTCATAAGGCTGTACTATGTGTTTCTTTAAAAGAGTAATGTGTTCCATTCTCTCCTCTATAGATTTGTTAAAGTAACACGGAGACTCAGGATAAAACCCTGTATCAAATTTAAAGTCTATTTCACTACCACCCTGAGGTGCTGTGTATCGGCATTGTACTGTGTTAGAGATACCTAATGAAGGTAACTTTGTAGTACCGTGCTCTATAAAGCCATCGGGTGCATCAGCATCCTTTCTATTTATAACTTTATATAACGAGTTAGTTCTTAACTCAAATTCTTTGTTACTACCTTCAGATTTAAAGATAGCTACTGATTGTTTTTTGTCAATTGAATTGACACTTAAATTACTAGTGCTCATTTAAAATACTTTTTGTTTTTTTTAGTATGTCAAATGTACCACCTAATTATGTTTTTTACAAAACTGTAAGAATTTAACTGACAGTTACAACTTTAAGAAGTAACTGTCAGCAAATCTCTGATATTATAATGCAGCGTTTTGAGGTAGGTCTTTCTCGATAACAACGTATCTTGAAATATCTCTTACCCATCCTGCTGACATTGAGTGACACCAATACTCTCTACCCATGTACTTGTTAGATGCTTGGATGTCTCTTGTTGTGTGCGGGCTCCATCTACCACCTTGGAATCCCCAATACATATTGGCTCCCTCAGGCTTAACATAGTATATGTTAGCTCCTGCATTACCGTTCTCTTGTAGTGTAGTGCTACTAGGTAGGTTTGTCATAGCATTTGAATACTCATCTGACATTGCATCCCATATAACCATACTCCAAGCAGTGTGTGCTCTTCCGTAGCTGTTGAATCCTGCTGATTGTCTATCTGCGATAGGTAAATAATCAAGTGAAGGGTCGTGAACAATTTCAACTTGACCTATAGCAGGTATAAATACATCTGTTATTCTAACAGGCTTTAATTTCAAGTTCATTAAGTCTCCTGATACAGGGTTCTCAGGAAGAACTCTTTCTGTACCCAATAGGTAACCTAATCTTTGTAGTTGTAAATGGAACTCCTCACGGAATATAACTAACATTTGATTGTAAGCTTCTATACCACATTTAAATTTAACTCTTCTATCATAAACCTCTAAGTCAGGTCTATTCTTAAATAGATAAGAAGCAGCTTTCTTAATTTGAGAACGTTCAATCCCTTTAGCATACTTTATAATCTTACCTCTTCTTATTTGGTGCCAAATACCTTCGTTTACCCTAACGATTCCGTTTCCGTTTGTAAAGGTAGCAGGTCTTTGAAACAATAGTTGGTGAGCTTCTAGTTTCATACACTCAAGGATAACTAAGTATTCAAAGACAGAACCAATTAATGACTCATCTTTTTTAACTTCATTTGCTGAGTCGTATTTAGCTACAACAAACATATCTAATTCTCTTCCTTTAGCGTCCTGACCCATCATTTGTTGTTTTTCAACGAACTTATCCATGAAGTCTTTACTAGCTACAGAAGCATAAGCTTTACGCTTCATACCTGCATACATAGTTTGGAAGCTTTCTACACCCCTGTGATTTCCTAGTTGGAACTCACATTTAAGTGTACTCATTTTGTAGTCAGGAGATTGCAGCTTACTGAAACCTTGACTAAATTCACCTAAACCGTGACCAGTCTTAAAGTACTGAATACCTGCTCTTAGCTTATCTTTAGGGTACCACTTGCCTTTATCATTTGTAGTTAGAACAACAGTGTGAAAAAATACACTACCTTCTTTTCTAACTTCATGATTAGGAGAAACCCATAGTTGCTCACCAAAGTGGGCATCATAAGATAAAAAATCTCCTTTTGTAAATTCACGGTCTAACCCTATTTCAAAGGTAGAACCATCAATACCTGCACACTCTACATTAGATGTGTCAGCTGTAGTGTAGCACCCGTAATCGTGAGCTACTGGTAGGTCATAGGTAAATTTACCGTCTGCACCATTTACGTTTATTACAGCCCCTGACTTGAAAAAGTTAAAGTACGTAGGTAACTTAACTTGTGACATTGAACTGAAAAGGTTAACTAATCCTAGGTGATTCTTCTCAGGATTCTCATGATACCACGTAGATAACGATGGAGTATCTAGATAACCAAAGTCCCTAACGTCAGTGCTATTTACTAGCCCAACGACTGTATCACCATTAATTTGTGTAGGAAAAGCCCCACTAATAGGTTTACTCATATTTTGTAATTTGTATTTATATTATTATTTATGTTACTTAGCAATAGAATTTGAGAATATTCCCATTTTCTTTTTTATTTCTTCTTTTTTGGCAGGTGTAATACTTGGCTTTTTATTTACTTTTATATTTTCCCCAACACTAGCCGAACTACCTTTACGGCTTAGGCTTACTCTTTTTAGTAGCCCTAGTTTTGTATCTCTATCAAAGTTTTCAAATTTTGATTTTAAAAACCCTTCCTCATCAGATAGGAACATTAATATATCCGCAACTTTCTTTGGGTCATTTCTAACCTCATTATAAAGGTCATCAATTTCAAAGTTTCCTGATTCTCCTCTTTTAGTTGCTGCATCTAAGTATTTAGACTTAGCTGCCTTGTTCAAGCTGTAGCTATCTAGACTTGTTTCTAACTCAGTCCTGTAAGATACCATAGCTTTTTCCTCTGATAATTTCTTTTGCGTGGCTTGATTAGATATAGATTCTATATGTTTGTCCACGGCTTCTGTAACAGCTTCCGTTGCTGTTGTAGCTTTTCTATTTAAAATGTTGTCCTTTCTGTAGGACTCAATCAATCTAAGAGATGTGTCATCCTCCATACCTTGAATTTTGTGGTAAATAGACAAAGCTGTTGCTTGGTCTTTCACACTGTTTTCAATATCAAGCCCTTCTAATGGACTTTGGTACTCAGCATATGTTTCTATAGCTGCGTTGACATCCCCACCGTTTTTAGCAATTTCCATTACTCTTTGGGCAATATCAGGTATATCGTCTGTAGATATCTTATTTTTTAATAGTTCATCCCTAGTTGAATCTCTTTGAGAGTTAACTAGTTCCTGAAAATCTTCTTTACTTAGATTAACCTCATTTACAGGTACATCAACGCCATCTACTTCAATAACATCAATACCATAAACATCTGACAATATTTCCCCAAATACAGGATTATCTATTACAACAGGCTCATTATCTGCATCTTCTGCATCTTCTGCACCTTCTTTTGGAACTACAGGGTCAACATCAATAGCAATTTCAGGTTTTTCTTTATTTGGAATTACCTTGTTACCTAAGTTAAAAGGTATAGGTGCTTCATCTTTACCCGAGCTATCACTACCACCTAAAGCGTCAATTGACGTGTCGATTTCTGACTTTAAGGGGTTTTTGTTTTCCTTTTCGACCCTAGCTTGCTCTATAGCTTGCAGGTCTGCGTCATTTGTTGGCTGTAGAAAGCTGCCTAAACTAGCTGTCTCTCCGTTGTTTTCTAAATTAAAGTCAAAACTTAAATCTAAGCCTTTGTTACTTGTTTCCATTAATATGTGTTTTTTTTACTTGGTTTTATAATAAACTAAATGGATGTCACCAAGAAGCATTACTCTCGTAATAATCTTTGGCAAATATGACACCTATTTTTCAATTTTCAAAATTTGTCAATTTTTTGTATCATCTATCAGTAATTTTCTGATTTATCAGATTAATTCTTATTTATGATAGATTGGAACTCATTTGAACGCCTAGTCTTAGCCCTCTCCTCAAGCTCCTTTTCTTTTAAAGTTAATTCTCTTTCTTTAAACTTATTGTCCCCTGCAAGTTTACTATCATCAAAATCTGCCTTACGTTCCATATTTGCCTGATTGTCTCTTAACTGATTAGTTTTTAAAGCTATATCAGCTTCTCCTTTTAGGTAGTTTAATATAGACTGGTCAGTATCACTATCTGCTGCCCTTCCAAGGGACTCAAGGTACTCAATCTTAATAGCGTTCTTTCTATCAAGTTCCTTAGATTGTTCTTCCCTACCAAACTTTTCAATTTCTTCTTCTTTCCTTGCATCTGATTCTTTTTGTAAAATTTCTAATTGTCTTTTGTGAGATACTTGCTCATTTTCAGTTCTTGTCTCTCTCTGCTGTCTTGCAAACTCTGTTGCTTCAGTCATTGTATCAGCTCCTATAAGTTTAGCAAAGGATAACTCATCAACACCCATTGTATTATTCTGCTGTAAGTAGCTCTTAAAAACTTCTAATTCTTTTCTTTTCTTACTATTTGATTGCGGCATTATACCAAACTTTCGTAAGTGGAAGTCTTTATCTGAAAATTTTAGGAAGGCTTGAGTGTCGTCACTCTTAGTATAGTACACAGTTATATCCTTATCATTAGTTTGAGCGTACTGTGCTACATTCAAATGTATTTCATAGGCTCTTTTCTTGTAAATGGAAAATGAATGAAAATACGCTTCTGTCTGTGAGAAACTAGCACTCTGTGATGCTTTTACACCCTCAGCAGTTTGGTAACTAACAGGAGAACCTAATCTTTCAGGTGTGATACCCACTTGTTCAAAAGCTTTGTTCATAAAGAACTCAGCTAATCTCATTCTATCAGCTATTTGAGTACTTAATGACATATTAACAGGATTTAATGGCATATTTCCTGTACTTCTAGTGTTTTGTTGGCTATTGTCAATTGGAAATAAACCAATGTCCTTAGCATACTCTCTCATTGCGAGCATAGACTCCCCAGTGTCACCATAGTTCTTAAACTCTGATGGTAGTAACCCAACATCAAATAAATAAAATAACCCTATTTCTTTTTCAAGGAGGTTCATCATTTGATTCATACTGACATTGTAAGGTACTTGATAAGGTAGTACTTTTGTACCTAACCCTGTCTTTTCAATAATACCTACAACAGGTGCTTTTACTTGGTAGAGCTCGCTGTTACCTCGTATTTGGAAGTCCATTTTTTTAATGTCATAAATGTCATCGTCTAGATTACAATTAAGTTTATTAATTTTTAAGACTGTATAATACTGAGGAATGTAGTCATATACAATAGTGTTTACTTTTGGGTCAGCTTCGTGCTCTTCAATTGTAACACTTTTTAGCTTAGTAATCCCATTTTCTCTTAAAATCTCAGGAAGTAAGTCATCAGTAAATAATCCTCTTGTTAATTGCCCTGATGTATTGTAGTAGGTCATATAACCTATTCTTGTATAGCTTTTACAGTAACCTTCAGTTACTTGTATAAGGTCTTTTCTAAGGTTTAAGTCATCTCTCAAATACTTAGCATATTTTTGGCTACCATTAGCGTGACTACCATTAGCGTAGTCATTTTCTCTGGAAAAGAATGATGGTACTGATATTGAATTACCTTCTCCATCTTTAGTGGTCATCATACCTGCGGGCTGCCCCGTAACATCCTGCTGATGGTTTATTAATTGGTTTTCATAGTAATTTTTGTAAGGTAGTTGATGTGTACTGCCAAAGTTATTCTCAATAATGTTCATAGCACTGCCACCATTATTTTGGGCATTACCACCGTTGGTTATTGATGAAATCTTACTGTTTAGACCTTCTTTATTGTTTGCAGTTAATAGGTGCCCGTACCTGTCAATTACTTGTGCAGGTGTGAAATAATGCATTCTACCGATGTAGTCTTGGTCTTCTGCTTTTTTCGAATCTACATCTTGTGAAAAAAATGTATTTAGTGGTGACCAACTTTCAGGTTCGTAGTAGTCATAGCCAAGTCTATAATGTCTAAAGCATCTACCTGTTAACAAATAATCCTTGAATTCCTCTCTGTCTAATTCAGACAAATCAAATCTTTCTTTATCAGCCTCTAGAGTGTACTCAGCCCATTGTATAGCTTTAGTTTTCCAACTAGAAGTCATATAATTCTTTATTTCAGGCGGGGTTTTAGCATTTCTAATACTTGCTATTTGTTGCTCGTGCTGTTGCTTTTCTTCCTCAGAAGAGAACTCTTGCATATCGGCATTTACACCCATTTTAAGAAGCATAAGCTTAAATTCTTTTTCCCACTCCTGTCCTATATATTCCCAAAGTAATTCACTTGTTTGCCTTTGGTACTCATTAGTGCCTATCTCATCATTGTTAGTCACGTGAAATTTATCACCTTGCTCAAGCAACTCTCCCACCATTGCGTTAACAATAACACCAATAAGGTCATAATGCTTTATGTAAGAGGGTATTTCGTGTTCCCCTAGCATACCTTGAGAGTCTTTTAGTTGTGGTACAACTTCAGAAAGTTCTTGATAAGATAACTTACCCTCAACCATTCTATAAAAATCCCTAAACCTTGTATTTTCTATTATTTGCTTAGTACCTTCTCGCTCCATAAAATCAGCAAGAGCTATTTTCCATTGCTTGTTTTTCTTAAAGTCAGGTAGGGCTTGTGGAGGCATTTCTCCATCAGGAGAAGACTCTACTATATGTTGATACCAAAAATGTGCTTCGTGATTACTTGTCAAAATTTTGTGTTATAATCTACAATGATAATTTATTTTTTAATTTATTCAAAAGTTGTCAGAGAATCTTTGACCTTTTCTTAGAGTAAAACCCTCCTTTTCTAGGGACTCTTTTCCTTTGTTGCGTCAATCTCCTCTCTTGTTCATCAGCACTTATAACAGGAATACTTGTCTCATCCATATATTCTGCCCAAACTAAAGCGTGCCCAAAGGCTATAATCCTATCATAGTTACCGCTACCGATTCTATAATCTTTCATTTCCTTTAGTAGGTGTATATCATTTATACGCACAACACCTAAATCATAAATAGGGTCACCGTAATCATCATACCCTACAATAACCTGTTCATTGCAGTACTGTATAAGCCTCTTAAATACGTGTTCTTGATTGGGTGTTGTTGCTCCTAAACCTTTTCTGTTTGATTGTTTAGTTTTAGGGTTAATTGTTTTTGCTAAATCCACACCATCCGCTAATAACCAATCTTTCTTGTGTTGTGTGAGGTATCTTACAAAACTTGAGTTTGTAGCCTCCATTAAGCACTCAGCATTATAACCACTCATAAGCCACATACATGTGTTATCAAAAGTGTCAGGGAGTTGTGGTCTAGAAGAGTATGATGCTAGTATTTTCCAAGCAAATGTGTCTCCTGCAATTCCTTGCCTCCTTAGTACATAAAAAGCACCTAAAGATGATGTTGTAGACTCGGTTTGATTGTATGTATCCAATCCTGAAACATTTAACCCCCTTAATGGTAGAGTTTCGGGTGGTTCATCAAATATTAAGACAGGGGCATCGTGTGTACCCCCTTTGTATGGGAACTCAGATATAATACTTTTATCTGAAAGTTGGTAACCTATAGTCCCATCTTGCTTTAAGTAGATGTCAGCAGGTTTACCGTGGTCTCCAGATTCTACTAGCTCTTCTATGAGTTTTGATATTCTAGCAGCAGGAAATGGATTGTCACTTCTTTGAAGAAAGGGCTCATCTGCATTTAGCGGGTAAGCCATCTTTTCACTGTTAAGTAGACTTTCACTCTTAGCTTTGTCTGCTCTATCTTTTTTGCATATTGATAGTGCTTTCTCCCAATCAGTTACCCCTATATCTATCTCTTTAAGCTCTTCTGAGTCAATACCTAAGTAATCGCCTAAGTTGGTATCAATTTTAGTTATACCTGTCTTATATGACATTTGTGCAGGTACAAACATACCATATGCTTGATGCTTCCAAGTTATGAATTTTTTGTCCTTAACCATACCATCAAGGTACTCCCAATCCATTGAAAGCATTTTAAACGCAGCAGGGTCAGTTAACAGCTGTTGTGCGTCTTGTGATAAGGTTTCATTACCACCAGTACCTACTAAGAGTGGTACTGTTTTCCAACCAAATGGTGTTTCAAACGATGGCATAGCTGCCTCAAAAGATTTTATGAAATTAAATTTACCAAACTCATCAATAATAAATGCAGAAGGGGATGCTCCCGCTGTTTTTTGATTTGCGGAGTCAACACCTGAGTTTAAGTTATTTATTCTCATTGTTGAGTGCTCAATAGGTGAACCTGACTTAGTTTTAAAACCGAGAACAGCCTCCTTGTCAAAGTTTGTCTTATTAAAGGTGGGTCTAAAGGCAGGGTGTATATTAAAGAAACAATTCTTTATATACATAGATAGTGTAGCTAAATCTGTCTTGTCTTTACCTGCAACAGTGGCAGTTCCGTTTGGCTTAATTATTAATTTCCAAGCCAAATAACTTGCAATAAATGTACTCTTGGCAAAACGCCTAGTACCAAATGCAGCTAATCCCTTATCTTCTAATTCAGCTTTATGGAGCATATGAGCTATATATAACTCGTTATCTCTGAATGGTGTAGTTATTATTGGCTCTTCTAGTACTCCTTTAGCATTCTTTACAGGTATAGCAGCTTTAAAAAAGTTGATATGCCAATACAGCCAAGGGTGTATAAAGAAACCACCAATAGTTACGCCACTCTTTATCTTCTCCTCTTCTATTGCGTAGAATTCTAGAGCTTCCCTACTTTGTTCAAAAAAATGTAAATCAGGATTGTACACTGGCACATCCTTCATATTTATGAACATCTCTGTGGATTGCATTAATCTAATTTTATTTTTCTTTGTTCTAAAAATTTAGGTATTGATTGATACATTTCCATAGCTTTATGTCTCATAATAAATGGTATTTTATCATCACCTTGTATCTCTATGGCTAGTCCGTCCATTTCACTATGTATGTTCATCTCCTTCAATGTTTTCTTAATGTACATTGAGTTATCCATTAATTTGGACTGAAATGTTATTTCATTAGTTTGAGCATCATTGACGTTTTCAAGCAGTGTCCAATCATTAAGCCTTAAGTATTCAGATACTAAGTATGGGTAGGACTGTATAATTTCTTCAACTTTTACAATAAATACCTTCACATTAGTGTCCTCTTCTATTCTAGCTCTCCCCCCATTTTCAAGGAAGAACACAATACGATTTATTAAAGATTTTAAAATTATAAATTGCATATCGTGTTCTTTTTGAATAACATCTGATTCAGTTGTAACCCAAGACCTAGTATTAAGATACTTTACCTGTTTTAAGATATCATCTTTATATTGGTCTAAGAATAAATCTAAATCTGTCATTAACTATTAATAAATAGATGAGTTTCTTATCCCTTCTAAGAATACTTCTTTGTCAAAGTCAGCAGCAGCCCTAGCATCCATTCTTTCTACTATTTCGTTAGACACTACCTCTACTTTACCTTTATTTATTGTTATAAGGCTGACATTTGAATCATATATCATCTCAACTATTGGTGCCATATTTTCAGGTAGCTTTATTTCTAGGTCATCTATCAGTTTTGATAGTTTGTATGTAACGGCTATTGATGACGACAACTTGTCGTTGTTATTTATAATAAGATAATACTCTCTTATTAACTTAGAGTGCTTCATGATAAAGTCATCAGATATCTCGGTACCTGCTTTGTCCATAGTAGCTATTTTCTGAGTGTTAGAATTGATTTCCTCCTCCAACACTTTTAGTCTTAGATTTGATGTCTCTAGGAGGTTAAAGTCTCCAATGATTGAGTTCTGTATTGCTTTTTTAGTATTCATAATAAATTATTGTGTTTTTTTAAATTCTTTTTCGTTTTTTATAAAATTTTGAACTGATGTGTAAAAATCTGCATCAGGTATATCTCTTAACCATCCAATTTGTGAATCATCGGGTTTAGACTTTAAGTTGTTTTTTAACAGAATTGAGTAAAGAATTTCTCCGAATGATAAGTCAGATGATTCTCTTATTGAGTCTTTCAACTCCGTTAATATCATAGGTTTTATATCCATATTATCTTTTTATATTACCTCTAAGTGCTAATTGTACAGCCTTCATTAAAGGTTTATTATTTGTACCAAGTATGAAACTGCCATTTATATTTTTTTGGTAATACCTTATGTTTATGTTTTTTCTAAATCTATCTACACCTGCTACATCTAATATTAACCCTACATCTAGTTTATAAGTTGTATTGTCTTTCTTCTCCCATTCAGGAGTAGTACACCCGCAAGTAGCCTCAACTGCATTTATTTGAATTGGATATACTTCATTAACAACAAGAAACTGTAAGTCAACATTAAGCATTTTCTTTATAAAGGGCTTACCTGTCATTGTGGGTAGTACCACTTCTTCTAGTGTATCTACATTAATTGTACCAAAGTCAAGTACATAATTTCCCTCATCTAAGACCAAGTTACCTGCTTTAGGTGTTAGGTTTACTATATTTAAATCCACAGTTTTATTTGTTGTTATTTGTAATGCATTCCATAATGGTACTTCACCTTTATCGTATTTAGCACAGTACTCCTCAGCTTGTGTCACTTTTGCATCTATAATGCAGGAACATATTGTACAGTGGGGTTTCCCTAAGTATAAGCTGTCCTTAACTTTAGTTTTTAGATTTTTAACTTTAACGTTTGCACTGTTGTACTCACAACCGTTACAGGCATCCAATCTTTCCTGTAACACTTCCTCTGATACGTTTACACTACCTATGAGTGCATCTTTTATAACAGATATCTTATTCTTCTTTTCCATTTTGTAAATTCTCTATATCTTCAATAGTCATACCTTTATTAAAGTATTTCATTTCAATTTTATCTCTTTTCAAGTGCCTATTATTATAGTTTTTTTTATTTAAGTCTATGTCACTCTTAATTATACTTTCTTTACTCTTATATAGTTCCACAGTGTCAGTGTGCTTACTTGATTTCACTTTTTTAACTATATAACTCAGCTTCGAGTATAGTGTACCTATTTGTGGTAATCTTATTGCTACAACATTAGGTGACTTAGTTAACAGATGCACGTACTTTACTATGGTGTCGTACACAGCTTGAACTTGGTGCTCAGGTACTTTTAGCTGCTTAGCTGTGTCCTGAATTATTTCTTTAGAGGTTTTAATCAACTTTTATAAATGCTATTAACATTGCTGACAGATTGTCATAATCCTTCTCTAAAAAATATTTTTGTAGGTTCTTTAGTGGTTTGGTAAGTTCTCTGTGGGAGTTTTTCCAACTAGAAGTCCCGTCACCTCTAATTAGTACACCTATAGCAGTGAGTTCAGTGTTTATCTGATTTAAGTTCCTAGATGTTATATTAAAGTTATCTCTAATTAACTCCTTGGTTTCATCATTGTATCCTTTGTAAAAGTAGTAGGTGAGTACATCTACTAATTGCTTTCTCAGTTTATTCTTACTATCAAGGCACTCTATGGTAGCTGAGTAAATCTTAACAACCTTAATTGCTAGTTCTAAATCATTTTTAAAAGGTACTGATATGTTATAGGTCTTAAAGTCCGACATTATTTCTTATTATTATATATATATATTGTAACACTAGTGCTTATCAATTTTGATATTGTCTTCGACTTCTGGTTTTTTCTACACTCGAATTACTGGAAGATAAAAACAGAGTAAAAACTTTATAAATGATTATAAGCACTCTATTGATAAGCACTCGAATTTATATTCTATTAGTAATCGTTTTAAAGCCAATATACCCTAATGAGTACAAGCCCAATAAGGAAAATTCTAAAATTTTTACACAGGAGTCTTATGATAGACACAATCTATTTTCAAACTTTGAAAGTTTACCAATCCGCTTCCGAAGCCACGGTCTAAACCGTTTATCTCTATAACTTTTCTACAACAATCGTCTAACTTTCGTTTACCCGAAAACTATTAAAATAGTTTAAGGCAAGTCTAGTATGATAACTTGCTAGGGTTGTATTTATGATTATAACTGTTTCCCTGAAGAGTTTACTTATATCCTTATGCTTTCTATTGTGGTAGGATATCACCTTACTCTGACTGCTCTCTATGCAGCTTCTAACCACATCATCGAGACGACCCTATAGTACATACACTATATCAGTATTGCAATACTACAACATATATATTGTATAAACAAGAAATAAAAGTCATATTTGTGTCATACGAATATAGTTGATGTAAGTATCAGTTTTTTTATGATAGTTTTTAAAACCACAAAGGTAATGCTTATTATTGTAGTATAAAATACAAACATTAAAAATTAATCCATTATGGACTTAACAACGAAAAATGAACCATTATCAAAACTAGAATTTCAAGATATTGTTTGGGATAGCATGCCTATGAAACTAATGTCTGATGAATATTGGTTTAAACATAAAGAGTTTCTAGAAGATTTAACAAAGGACTTATATGTCCTGTATAAGGAAAGGTATAACCCTTTTGAAGGAAGTGCTTCCTTATTAGGACTCTACGGTAAAGCTCTAGAGACCATTTGTAAAAACATTATGAAGTATGACCCTATACCTAGGACAAATAATAAAGAATACTCTTAACTTGTTTTTTAAATAAATTATAGTTATATTTGCACTTTGGCACAGAAAGTATCTTACATAGGGTCTAAACACAAAAGAGTTAGTAATTATGTCTTTAATCATTTTAAAATTGAATTAAAGGAAAACAACTTACTTTCTTTTCTCCATTATATGTCTAACAAACAACTGAACTACATTAACGACACTCAGGAGTGTGAGTGGTTTGGTATTTACAGACAGAACTGTGAGCATTTCACACCACATTACTTAGAAATAATATTATCACTAGTTGATATGGGTAATATAGACATAAAATTGGGGGATGAACATCACAAAATGTATATAAGGTACAAGAATAATCAACTTAAAAAACAAAACAAATCAAATATTTATGGCAAATTCATCCGAAAACAGTAAGAAAAAAGTTCCTGAGAAAAAATCACCTATGGATGCATTTACAGCATCAGCAGATAAACTCTTTGGAAAAGGCAAGGTATTTACAGGAAATTCTACTGTTTTAGATATTGAGAGGGTGAGCACAGGTGTAGCTGAGTTAAATGGTATTATAGGAGGGGGAAGACCTAGGGGACGTATATATGAGTATGTAGGACACACTAGTAGTGGTAAAACAACTACAGCTTTACTAGATGTTGCTGAAGTTCAAAGAAATGGTGGTAATGCTCTGTATGTAGATATGGAGCACGCACTTAATAGAGAATGGGCAGAAAAACTAGGAGTGGACTTTGATAAATTATCAGTGAGTCAACCTAGCCACGGTGATGAGGCTTTAGACCTTGTGGAGCTTGCTGTACAGAATTCTACATTTGACCTAATAGTTGTGGATTCTGTTGCAACGCTTGTACCAAAGAAAGAATTAGAAGCAGAGATGGGTACTAGTACAATGGGTATGCATGCAAGGCTTATGTCTCAAGCTCTTAGAAAATTAACTCCAAAAATAGATGCTAGTAACACCGCTGTTATCTTTATAAATCAGTATAGACAGAAAATGGATGGGTATGGTAACCCAAACATAGGTACTGGTGGTGTAGCCTTACCTTATTACGCATCTATTAGAGTAGAGGTTGCTAAAGGGGAATCTATAAAAGTGGGTGAGAACCAAATAGGTAATAAAGTTAGGCTAAAGGTCTTGAAGAATAAATTAGCAGCACCATTCAAGGTAGCTTACTATGATTTGTACTACGAGCTAGGGTATGTACCTGAGGCAGGTATATTAGATGCTGCTGTAGATGCAGGAATTATAGAGAGAAGTGGTTCTTGGTTTAGTTATGGAGATACACGACTAGGGCAAGGTAGAACTAATATTATAGAATTACTTCGTGATAACCAAGAAATGTTAGAAGAAATAAAATCAAAATTATAATACAATGGAAAACACACAACAAACAATAGGAGAAAAAAGAGTAAGAACGGCATTTAATCCTTCACTTACAGACACAGTTTCAGTTATAAAGCAAAAATCTGCTGAACTTATTGATTTATGTGAGTCTTTAAAACCACAGGACGGCTCTAGTATGTCTAGTGAAAAATTTAGACTAATAGCATTAGCTCAAACTGCATATGAGGAAGCTGCAATGTGGGGTGTTAAGGCAGCAACGATATAATGGTAATAATAATAGATAAAAAAGGGGAACACCAATCTCCCAAGATAACAATTGATACAAAAGATTGTCATTACCCTTATGCTATAAAGGAATCCATAGAGTTAGCTTTGAAGTTAGATGGGCATGAAGAAAATATGATAAGGGAGATATTTGGGAGAAGTAGGGTAGAATGCGATGGAGCTCAACCCGATGAAGAACCTGACGAAGAACTCGATTATCAAGACCTTTACATGAGTTTGAAAACTAAGAGATAATGATTATAGGAATAGATGTAGGTGCTAGTGGTGCTCTCTGTTTTATGTCCAACGAAGGGGATGTATTAAGTTATGTAGCCTTTGACAAATTAAAGGATTGGAAAACAGAGGTACCACAAATAGTTGAAACAGAGTTAGCAGTGTACGGAGAGTCTGACCTAATTAAAGTAGGTATAGAGGATGTACATAGCTTATTTGTTTCAGGTAAGAAGGAAAATTTCAACTTTGGAATTAATAAAGGTGTCCTAATAGGCATCTTTAATGCCCTAAGCCTATATCACAAAATTGAAGTGGAGTTAGTTCACGCTAAAGTTTGGCAGAACAGTGTTTGGGGAAATGAAGACAAAGCGTTTACTCAAAAAGGGATGACTACTAAAACAGATACTAAGAAGACATCACTCAACTGTGCCCAACGCCTATTTCCAAACGAAAATTTTTTAGCAACAGCAAGGACTAGAGTCCCCCACGATGGTATCGTGGATGCAGTACTTATAGCAAAACACATAGCAGATGTATAAATCATTTCAAAATAAATTAGGTTAGTAATAAATAATCCCTTATATTTGCATTACAATAAATAACAATAACAATAATAAACAGCAAGATGGCAGCAAGAAACGGAGCAACAGGTGGTAGACAAAATTACTACAGTGTAAGTTATGGTAAACTTTCAACAAAAGTTAAAGAAGCACCTGAGGATTACACAGAAATTCTAGAAACAGAATTAAAAGAGAGAACAATGAAATGTGAAAACATTGATTTGAGAAGAAAATTTGTTAGAAAGTCAACAGGTGACTATCCTATAGTAGAATTTTATGATGCTATATCAGGTACTATACAAAGTATAGAGAAGGATGAGTACAGCAAAGGTACTAGTTTGAAAATAACTATAACTGATGAAGATGGTGAGACAAGTGTTATTCAAAGTAAATTTTACAGTAAGTATACTGAGAATGCTCTTAATAGACTTCTAAGCCTAAGAAAGATGGGTGTACTGACTTTTTCACCTTACTCAATGCCTGACACATACACTCCTGAAGGTGGTGATATGATTAAGTATTACAATTCAGGTATTAGTATTAAGATGGATGGGGAGAAAGTGACACCATTTTATACAGGGGCAACAATAGGTGATATGCCTCCTACAGAGCGTGTGCAAGATGCTGAAGGTAAGACTGTTACTTCAAGAGTTAAGAGAGTTAGCTTTCTATTTGAAGAAGTACAAAAGTTAGTAATACCTAAGGTAGTTGCTGCACCAATTGCAGCTACTGCACAATCAGCTAATAGTAATAGTTCTGCTACTCCTATTAACAATGACCCTAGTGGAAAAGTTATATCACCTGTTGAGGCAGATGATGACCTACCATTTTAATAAATAGTACAAACTATGAATACTGTAAATAACAATAAACTTGAACAGCCTTCTACTGAAGTAGAGGCTGTAGAGGTTTTAAATAATTACGTACATGCGGAGGAATTAGCCCCTGATAATGGTGATACATCTACTGAACTCACGGTTACTAAGCAGGCTAAGCAGCCTACGCAGGAGCAGATTACTGCATACTTAGAATCACGCTCAGGCGGGGCTCAAAAAAACCTAGAAAAGCTTTTTAGAGCTAGGATGGGTAAGAGTTGCAGAAGGATAAATTCCTGCACTATGAATGGTGAGACTTATATGTCTGTATTAATGCAGGTAAATAAGTTAGCTAAAAAGAAAAAGGATAGAAATCTAGAATTCCTATTTAGGATAGATGGGGAGTACCTTACAATGACTTCCAAAGACTATGAGCATATGGCTAGAGTTCTCGAAGAGAAACTTTATAACATACCATACCCACAGACTGTTAACGAAGACAAAATTGAAGAAACAGATGAAGACACAGATACAAGTGCACGAGATGTACTTATTACAGAGGGGGAGTGATAACCCACTAACTAACACAATAAGAGAAGATAGTGAATTACTTCAGCTATTCCCCAAAATGACAGGGGAGTGGGAAGAGGATAAAGAGAAGTATATAGAAAACTACAATGAAGTATACTCTCTAGTAAATCAAATATTTGATGAAAGTAATTTAAAAGAAGACCTTGATGGTTGCCTATATATAGATAACACCGAAGATACAGAAGAAAATTATGAAGACTAACGCCAAATCATTAGATTCCCTTTTAGGGGAGTTCATACAAACTACAGGAGAAAACTCCGTAGACTTTTACAAACTATTAATTAATCAAAAATATAAACTATATGGCAGAACCTTTAAAAAAGGGGATGCAAATGTTAAGCCCGAAGAAGGGAAGAAAACACACAATATGATTTATGTTCAAGAGCAACAAGATTTTACTAGAGTTTTAAATCAATACTACGCAAAATAAATGGCAATATTTTTAAGAACAACAGCACTCCTTCAGAAGGAGGAAGTTGAAGACGGTGCAAAACCTGAATTACAACACGTAGAGATTCTAATTAATATATCTGCTTCTAAAGATGATAATCTCCAAGTTTATAAGGTTATAAAAGCCAAAGAGCAAGGTCACGTAATAGTAGACCATTTCAGTGGAGATATGATACACCTTAGGTTAGAACTTGAGGAAATGGAAGAAAAACTGATACAAGCAGGGCACACCATAATTTAATTCACCTTTTTGATATATGAGCAAAATAAAAACAAGCAGTACTATTAAAGTCTTTGAAGAAAATAACACTGAGATAAAAGTAGGTCAATCAAAAGAACTACAAGTCAAATCACATAGACACTACAGTACTTTAGTAATTTTAGAATATGAAGATGAGGCAATAACTGTCTCAGCAGATGCTCTTAGAAAAGCAATAACTAATGCTACCAATACATAACTACACATTTATATTATTGTCCAATAATTAGCCCTTTTTATAAAGGGCTTTTTTTT
>TARA_R110000744_G_scaffold20279_2_pt1 | contig 21506 bp, 19 predicted proteins | sample TARA_R110000744 | Tara Oceans TARA_R110000744 (sample SAMEA4398083) | marine metagenome | biome: Polar Biome; feature: [DCM] deep chlorophyll maximum layer (ENVO:01000326); material: water (ENVO:00002006), including particulate matter (ENVO:01000060) such as... | depth 36 m | reverse complement strand
GCACGACTCATCGATTCAATCGCGCTTTGCTGGTGTATATTGCCAGTTAACCAAGGGTCATTTTTTTGAGCGCGTTTAACTGCCTGTTCAAAAGATAAAGATGAGGGAGTATCCATAGCAGCTAACTGTGTTGCGCTTACCGATAAAACAGAAATAGCTAAAATTCCAGCACCAAATTTAAGCGCAAGCTTGCTATTATCGTTTGGCTTAATCATTAAAACTGTTCCTCATAGGATTGAACATTGGCATAAATTTCATAACTACCATCCAACTTCAACAGTAAGACCCGGTAAGGCTGAAATTTATCACCAACCTCCATTCCAGGGCTGCCTACTGGCATAGCAGGTACAGACAAACCGATAACATCATCTTTGTGTGTTTCTTGCATAAATTGATGTATAAATTTCGCCGGTACATGCCCTTCAAAGGCATAACCATCTTTTGAAATTGCGGTATGACAAGAACGGTACCTTGGCGCTATAGATTTCTCATCTTTAATGCCTGGAAAGTCATCAAAGCTGTGAACTTTCGATTCAAAGCCATGTTGATTAATATGACTGATCCATTTTTTACAGCAACCACATGATGGACTTTTATATACCGCTAGCTCTACTGTTTGTGGCAAAGCCTTTACGGATTCGATAGCCTTAGAAGGAACTTTTTCGTCAGTACAGCTGGCAAGTGAGAAAACTACAACAAAGGTAGCAATAACTTTTAACGTAATTTTTTTTGTAAACATAACCCACCCAATTGGATGTTAAATTTTTAATTTATTAGGTTATTATTAATGAGATTAAATAAGTATTTTCTACGAATATGAACTCAAAAAAGCCTAATACAGAATGATAAAACATAAATGAGCCAAATTTTGGGCACACTTATTCTGTAGTTAACTTAATATTGGAGGGCGATATAGAGATCTAGGTTGCTGGCTTAGCGCCAAACGAGAAAAGGAAAGTATTTTAGGTGAGCTATCAACAATTGGACTATTACTGACATGCTTAATTAACGCAGCAATAGTTGAGCAACCACCGGTGAAACAGTTACATATTGTATTGCAACAATCTTCTGTTGACTCCGTTGACGTAGCCGCATCACCAGCCATATTATGATTACTGTGATCCATCATTGGCATGTTTTGTGGTAATACTTCTGCTTGGCTGTTCATACTCTTCATTCCACTCATGCCAGCCATACCCATCATATGGTATGACATAATAGTAGACGCCATTGCTTGACCCACAAAGGACAAACATATTAGCAATACCATTAATGTTTTAGAGAAGTTTAAAGCCACGAGTTACCAACAACATAATATAGTTAGTAAATATGTTCGCATAACTCCTGTTTATATTCAATGTAATACTTTTTAACTTATTCAAGTCTCAAACCCACCTTCGATTTATACCTACAATTTTATATTTCATATCTTCCCTACTTGATATGAAATATACAAAGCTATAGTATCTTGCCAAATTTTGGTAGAAGCCATTTATCCATGACATTATGAAAAAATATAGCGTGCCTAGTAAACATTAAAAATCGCTAATGGTATCAATTAGCTATCAAATAATTTACCACAGCATATCTTCAACACAATAAATTGTACTCATTGGAAATTATAAAAATGTTCGAAATTGTTATTCTTGCCTTAGCGTTAAGTATGGATGCATTTGCTGTCTCAATAGGATTAGGCTCTAAAAACACACAGAAAACAGCCTCACTTGCTATGGCATGTGGATTATACTTTGGTTTCTTTCAAGGTTTAATGCCTTTAATTGGTTATATGGGCGGTAAAGGTGTTTTTGGTTGGATAGAGGCCTATGCGCCATGGGTAGCATTTTTTCTTTTGCTATTAATTGGCGGAAAAATGATATACGAGTCGTTATCAAACGGCATAGAAGAAGACATAGCTAAAGTCACTCACAGAATTATGTTGGTACTTGCTATAGCGACCAGCATAGATGCTATGGCTGCAGGATTTTCATTAACAATACTTGACGTTAACCCGTTAATTGCCTGTGCAATAATAGGCATAACTACCTTATTCTTCAGTGTTATTGGTGTTTATGTTGGTGCTAAAAGTAGCACTTGGCTTGAAAGTAAAGCAGAATTACTTGGTGGTATTGTCTTAATACTCATCGCCATAAAAATACTATTAATCTAATGTTTCCAAGCGTAGGTTTAAAGCTCACACTTAAAGACTTGATTTAAAATCAATATTGATATCAGCTTCGCATTTCTAGTTAGTACCATTTTATTTGTTATGTACTCCCTAGATTGTAAGCATAGTATTTTAAATACGCAGAATAATTTCAGTGAAAAATCAGCAAATCTTAAGTTTACTCTGGTATCTTGTCGTTAATAACATTTCTATAAAGCAGGTTACCCTTGAAAGTATTAATTATAGAGGATTCAACTTCTCTGCGAAGAAGCTTAAAAATCGGTTTATCAAACTTAGGCTATACCGTTGATGATACCGGAGACGGCTCAGAAGGGTTAAGTATGGCGTTAGCGGGTGACTATTCTCTGCTTATTCTCGATTTAATGCTCCCTTCTGTTGATGGCACCGCGATATTAAAAGCGATTAGAAAAGCCAATAAAGATCTTCGTGTTTTAATATTATCTGCTCGAGATCTTACCGAAGATAAAATTGAAGGCTTACTTAACGGCGCTGACGATTACCTTACTAAGCCATTTTCATTCGACGAACTTCATGTCCGCTTACTTTGCCTAATGCGCAGAGGCTCCTTAAACGTGAGTGATAGTAAAATTAATATCGGCTTGTTTTCATTAGACCTGCACTTAAAGCAATTATTTTGTGATGGCCGTGATGCAAATTTGACCCCCAATGAGTACAAGTTGGTTGAGTGTCTATTTACCAACCAAGGAAAAGTCATATCGCCAGAAAAATTAAGTGAATATTTAGCCGGACAATATGATGCTGTGGCGAAGAACTCAATAGAAGCACATCTATCGACAGCGAGAAAAAAAGTTAAATTACTCGGCCATGACTTGCCCATAAAAACCAAGCGTGGCTTCGGCTATTTTTGTTGAGACTTGTAAATGATTTCTATTAAGAAAAAATTAAGCCGTTATTTATCAATTTCAGTATCATTATTATTAGTCGCCATTTTCTTACTTACTGACATTGCAGTTGATACTTGGATCAGTGGAGAGTTTGATCGTGCAATGGTTAATAAAGTCGGATTGCTCACTACCTTAGTTAGCGAAGATACTCATGAAATTGATTTTGATTTTGCCGATGAATTTATGCCTGAGTTTTCTGGCGTTAATGACCCTGAGTATTTTCAATTATGGCTTGATAACAAAATTTTTGAACGGTCTAAAACGCTAGAGCTTTTTGACATTAATGAGTTACCCAAAGTAGAGCTTGGCGATAAACACACACTAATAACTGACATAACTTTACCTGATGGTCGATCAGGAAAAATGCTTTTTACAAAATTTAAACCACAAATAGATAGCGATGTTAGAGAAGATAACGGCATAACGGTAGCGCAGTTTTCCAAAGGTCAAAAGTCGATGGAACTAGCGTATGCCATTAGTACCGAAGGTTTAAATCAAATACTATGGTTTGTTGATATTATTTTTATATTCACTTCAATTACCGCTATTATCGCGGTAAGAATAATAGTTTCTAATGTCGTTGAACGCGGATTAAAACCCATTGAACAACTGAATAGCGAACTGAAACAAATAAATTTAAATTCTGAAGTCAGCGAGATCAATGCCAGTAACCTGCCAGAAGAGCTTATTACCATTGCCAATGGCATTAACCACTTTATCAGTGAGAATAAAATTCTCTATACCAGAGAAAAAAGAATCACCTCAGATATCGCTCATGAGTTAAAAACCCCAATAACAGAATTATTAAACTTAAGTGAAGTAGCGATAAAATTTCCTCATGAAAAGCAATTATCAGAAAGCTTTAAGACTGATGTCCTTACGATTACTGAGCGTTTACGAAATATTGTCAATGGCATACTTTTACTTCAAAAAAGTAGTAACAAAGCTACGTTAGACAAACAGCAAGTCGACTTAAAAATACTCATCAGTTCAGTTATCACACTTGAAAATAAAGCCAATAGAGTCATTAATTATCACTTTAATCAGGCATGTGGAAACATCAATACCAATGAATTCGCCTTAACGACTGTACTATCTAATTTAATCAATAACGCCTTGTTTTACAGTCCAGATTCAACAGCAATAACGATAACGGCTGAGCCATATTCTGATAATGAACAAATCATACTAAAAATTTCTAATCACTGTGAACATGATTATAGTGAGGAGCATCTAGCCTTATTTTTTGAACCTTTATGGCAGAAAGACTCGTCAAGAACTTCAGTTGAAAGGTACGGTTTGGGCTTAGCTATTGTTAAATCTTATTGTGAAAATATCTCTGCAGATATTAATGTGGCAATATCAGCCGAAAAAGAAATAACTTTTACTATTATATTATGATTGCTGTAACGACTTAATTACCCTTAATAATATATTCACTATCTCTTTTATACTCATAGAGTTTTAAGTTTAATCTAAGCTAATTATCAGTTTGCCCTAAGCCTATCTTAAGTTTACATATTTAACATACCAACCCTTATTAATAGGTGTTTATATGTTAAATATTTTCAAACGTATTCCAATCATAACCTTACACATTGCAACGAATTTCAAATCTAATGTGACTTCGAAAGAAGGTCATGGCCAACAAAGTGTAAAACATAACTTTATGTGCACTGATACATTCGAATTGATTGAGCCATTTGCTTCTTTTACCGATAGCAGGTTTAATTTTTTTATCCGTAAAAACACAGCAAAAATTCGGATAATTGAGTTTGACTTTTGTGCAAGTCAGGCCTGATATAATGAAGAAAATTATCTCCTATTTTGAAAATTTAACCATAACAACTAACCAGTTGCTGTTTTTTACTTGCTGCTATATTGCACTGGTATTGAATCTACCCTTTTTGTCAAAAGTAGTATCAGCAATTACTGCATTAGATAATTATAACGTTCTGTTTTTAATATCATTGCCAATATTCTTACTCGCATTAAGCGTGGTCATCCAAGGGATGTTTTCTTTTCGATGGCTAACTAAACCCTTACTGATCACCACTGTCATTATTTCATCACTGATATTTTACGGTACAATGACTTACGGTATCGTTTTTGATTACGGAATGGTGCAAAACACCCTTGAAACAGACTCGGCCGAGGCACTATCTTACGTTAATTTGCACGGCAGCTTATTTTTCTTAATTTTTGGAGCTTTTCCGTCATATATAATCTATAAGGTAAAGCTCACATATAAACCTTTTTTCAGAGAGTTATTAACTCGCTTAAAAATTATTACTTTCAGTTTTGGTGTCGTTCTCTTAATCGCCAGCGTTTTTTATTCAAATTATGCGGCCGTAGGTAGAAATAATAAAGATCTCTTGGGTTATGTTACGCCTTATAAAATGGCTGATGCGAGCTATAAATTTGTCAGAAACCATTATTTTTATCCTCCTATGAAGTTTCAGGTTTTAGATACTGCGCCGACAATTGTCCGCGATAGTACTCGTAAGCATGTCACGGTAATGGTGTTAGGTGAAACCGCCCGTGCACAAAGCTTTTCACTCAATGGTTATACAAAACCGACTAATCAGTATACTGAAACACAAGACGTGATATCTTTTTCAAATATGAGCTCTTGTGGAACAGCAACAGCGGTTTCTGTGCCTTGTATGTTCTCTAGATTAAACAAAGATAACTACAGCAAACGCAAATCTACCGCCCAGCAAAACGCCGTAGATTTAATACATTTAGCCGGCGCTGATGTTTTATGGATCAGCAATAATAATGGCAGCTGTAAAGGCGTGTGCACCCGTGTAAAAACACTACAGGTCGATACTGATAAATCTAATCCTTTATGTGATGGTGAATACTGTTTTGATGAAGCATTATTAGCACCATTGAAAAAGAAGCTTAATTCGTTAACTAATGAAAACACCCTGATTGTTTTGCACATGATCGGCTCTCATGGCCCAACCTACTTCAAGCGTTATCCAAGCAGTAAAAGCGTTTTCACCCCAGACTGTCAACGAAGTGATATTCAAAACTGTAGCCAAGAGCAACTTATCAATACTTACGACAATACAATTGCCTATACTGACCTAGTACTCTCAAAAGTCATTAATCAATTAAGCGCGTTAGATAAAAAAGATAACGTTGAATCTTCGTTACTTTATATTTCAGATCATGGAGAATCATTAGGTGAAAGTGGTGTTTATTTGCATGGTTTACCTTATGCTTTTGCTCCAGAAGAACAAACGCACGTACCGATGATTTTTTGGGCCGATCCTATTCAAAATGATTTTAATACAAAGTGCTTGAGTGACTTATCAAAAGCCACTATAAGCCATGATAACGTTATTGATACTTTACTCAGTATTATGTCCGTTAAGTCAACAGCCTATGATATTGAAAACGATCCATTCATAGATTGTAAATCAGAACACGCGATAGCCCGTACCACCACTTCACAAAAATTAGACATGGAGATAATAGACTAGTGTTTGACAATATAAATAAACCTAAAGGTTTAAAAAGAGTAGCTTTAGCGGCATTAAATTCATTCAGAGCCCTTAAGTGGTTGTATCAGAATGAATCGGCATTTAGGCAAGAGTTATTATTGCTATTAATTGCTCTACCCATTTCTTTTGCATTTGACATCAGTGCCTTAGAACAAGTCTCGCTAATATTAGCAATACTGTTCATTATTTTTACTGAAATTATCAATACCGCCATTGAGGCAGTTGTTGACCGAATCGGCTTAGAGATTCACCCGTTATCGGGTTTAGCAAAAGATTTAGGCTCAGCAGCAGTTTTTGTTAGTTTGATTATCGCCAGCAGTATTTGGCTGGTAATATTGCTGTAAAGCTCTTTGACTTAATTTTTCCTTAATTAGTCAGTAGCTAAGAGATTAGCTACTTTTCAGTTTAAATTAAGCTTCCCTTAAGTTTCATATTTTAAAGTAGCACCGTGTTCTACTAGCGGTATTACTTACTATGTTTAAACCAACATACAACTTATTACGCCCATTTGCTTTATTTTCCCTATTACTTATTCTGACTTTATTCATTTCAAGATTGGGATTAGGGTTATGGCAGATTGATCGCTTCGAAAATTTTCCTAGTTTTATGACCTTATTTTCACATGGTTTTAGAATCGACTTAAGTGCGCTGGGCTATTTGTTAATATTACCTGCCCTATTACACCCTTGGTTTATGCTTTCTAAATACCAAAACGCATGGCTTAAAACCTTAAAAGGCATATTTTTCTTTATTTTTATCTGCGTGCTATTTTTTGAACTATCAACGCCAGCTTTTATCAATGAATATGGCTTTAGGCCCAACAGATTATTCATTGAATATTTACCTTATCCAAACGAAGTAATGAAAATGCTATTCAATGGACATTTAATGACTTTAGTCATTGTGATTTGTTTATTGCTGATCACCAGTAAATACGTTTGGCAGATTCTAAATAAAGTAATTGATGCTAGAGGGATTAACCAAGAGCAATCAATTACATCTTCAAGCTTATCATGCTTAGTTTTATTGATGGTACTTGTGCTTTGCGCGCGAGGCACGCTTGGCCATCGTCCAATTAACCCTGCATTAGTTTACTTTTCAACTGACCCATTAATTAATTCATTGACCCTAAATTCTATTTATAGTGTTGCTCATGCTTACAAACAGTTAGGCAACGAAAAAGATGCCGCTAGGCTTTACGGGAAAATGAGCACTGAAAAAGTTATTACGCTTATACAACAAGAAACAGGTTTAGCACCTCAAGCTTTTAATGTTGAAACGCAACCTTCCTTGGCGTCAAGAACTGCGGTTTATCAAGGTAAACCAAAAAATCTCGTTATAATTTTAGAAGAAAGTTTAGGGGCTCAATTTGTATCCTCCTTAGGCGGACTTCCTCTAAGCCCAGAAATTAATAAACTTAATAAGCAAGGCTGGGCATTTAAAAATTTATATGCCACTGGCACACGTTCTGTAAGAGGGATTGAAGCGGTAATTACTGGATTTACACCAACGCCTGCCAGAGCAGTTGTTAAACTTGATAAGTCACAAAGTGGCTTTTTCACTATCGCAAGCCTACTGGCAAAGCATGATTACACAACGCAATTTATTTATGGTGGCGAAAGTCATTTCGATAACATGAAGAGTTTTTTCTTAGGCAATGGCTTTGCTGACATTGTTGACTTTAAAGATATTAAAAATCCAACTTTTGTCGGTTCATGGGGGGCTAGTGATGAAGATTTATTTAAACAAGCGAATATAGAACTAACTAAACTCAATAATAATGACAAACCCTTTTTCAGCTTTATTTTTTCATCTAGCAATCATGATCCCTTTGAAATTCCAGACGGCATAGTTACGCCAATTAACTATACCGATGAGCAGTTAGCACAATATGACGAGAAAGAATTGTCACGCCATAAAGCAATTCAATATGCTGATTATGCTTTGGGTAAATTTATCGCTAAGGCAAAGCAGCAACCCTATTGGCAAGATACTATATTTCTCATTGTTGCTGATCATGATGCTAGAGCACTAGGCAATGATCTTGTGCCAATTAAAAACTTTCATATTCCAGGTGTTATTCTAAATTCATCGAAGCAGAGTTTTTCTGACCAGCGAATTGTCAGCCAAATTGACTTAGCACCAACACTATTATCATTGATGGGCATTAACAATTATTCTCCAATGCTTGGGCATGATCTGAACAACTCTAATGTTACTGAACGGGCTATGATGCAATATGCTGAAAATTTTGCTTATATGCAAAATGATGAAGTTACTATTTTACAACCACAAAAAACTCCGATGAATTTTACTTATGATTTCAAAGAAAAAAGCTTAACACCTAAAAATTTAAATCAACCGTTATCAGAAATAGCATTGGCGCATGCTTTATGGGGCAGTTTAGCTTATGAAAATGAATGGTATGTACTACCAGTTGATATCAATGATGATAATCAAGTTGATATCAAATATACAGCAAAGGTTAAATAACGAATAACGTTAACCTCTAATTTTTAAGTTAGCGTTATTCGTTTGTATCTAGCGAGTTCTTGCCTAGTTAAATGGGTAAGTAAGAGCGCGAATTAATCACTATATTCAATAGAATCGATATGAACAATGGTGGTTTTACTATTACCTAAAGGCCATTCGATTTCTTGTCCAATAGATAAGCCGATTAAGGCACTACCAACGGGTGTGAGGATCGATATAGTACCGGTTTCCTTGGTATCTTTAGGGTAAACAAGTTTAAGAGCAAACGTTTTTTGTGTCGAAAGCATCGTGAAGGTTACGGTTGAATTCATCCGCACAACATTATTTGGCAGTTTAATTTTATCTACAGTTTTCGCTCGCTCTAATTCATCAATTAGTAACGCATGCGATGGTGCGAATTCTTCTTTCTCTATCATAGAGTGTAAGCCATCATAGTCTTCATGGCTTATAATTAATTTTGGTTTTTTCATTATATACCTCTTATTTTTAAATTAACTGACCTAATAAAATATTAATTTTTGTGAATATTTTTATCTGTATCTTTACCTGTAAAGTGGAGATAGTAGCTATCTATCGCTCGAGCTAATCCTTCAATAGTAAACTCCTTTGGCATAATGCTGACCTTTAAGCCTGCTTTTAAACATGCCTGATACGTTGTGGTTCCTATGGCGCAAAGCACCGTATTCTTTAAAGCCTGTTCATTTTTAGCGGTATTTAAGATCGACGTCAAAGCAAGCACTGATGACGGGGATGTAAATACAAAACAATCGACATTTTTTGAATCAAATAAAGCTTGCGCAGGTTTTTCAAGCGATTTTCTTAATGTCGTTTGGTAAATAATAGGTGAAATAATCGAATATCCTTTTTCAGCAAGCACCTGTTCTAACTTTAACGCTGCTCGATTCCCTTTTGGAAAAAATATTTTTAAGCTGTCAGTCGCTATACGTGGAAATAAATCGCCTAATGATTCAGCTGTATATAAGCTTGGCATCATATCGGTAATAAGACCATATTCAGCTAACTGGCGAGAAACCATCGGACCAACGGCACAAATTTTCATTGCTTTAAGTGCAGATGCACTAATACCTAAAAGCTTCAGGAATGCTATGGTTTCAATAACCGCGTATTGAGAAGTAAAAATTAAATAATCAGCAGTTACTGCTTGAGTAAAGTCATTTTTAAGTTGTTGATTTTTTTCAACCGCCGCTATCTTGATCGTTGGGCAAGCAATAACGTTGAACTTTTTAGCTGACAACACTTTTAAGGCGCTACCAAGCTGCGAGTATTCTCTGCTAAACAAAACATTTATAGGGAGAGCATCCATGTTGTTACCTTTTTATCGCCTGTGAAATTGCCCGAATTAACTTTACTGCTACATATTCTTCATATGAATCAACAGGATCGAAATGTCGCTCATATAGCAACTCAACATTTTCTAATCGAGCATAAACTTGCTCATTGATATCTTGCTGTTCATTAGCCATATTTTCTATTAACTCAGTGGTTTCATAGAGGTAATCCCAAAAATTATTATGCATATATCTATTCTCAATCTCGAATAAATGGTGGTGAGTGGTAATTGCACAAACTTAAACTAGGCATGAATAGCAGGCACCATTTATGTGAAGTTACTTGTTTGTTCGAAGATTAGGTTTTGTTTACGTGTTGGGCGACTAAGTTAAAGCTGTTTTTAGTCGCCCTAAAATGGGCAAGGTGCGTACAGGTACCATCTGTGTATTAGATAAGTCATCAACTAAAGCAATGAACTGAAAAAATGATAATGTAAGCATATATTAATCGTAACATAGACCACTATTTTTACCAATAATGGTTAATCCCAGGGTTATATTGAATTAATTGCGGTGAGCGAGTTAAATTTCAAGTCAAAAGTAATAAATGTTTACAGATAAAATAAACCAAGACAATTAATTCTAATGCAATTGATACAACGCATATTATTATACTTTAGAATTCAATCATAAATATATTCACCACCGTTTACACCTACTTTTTCAATAGTTAATACCCATTAGTTAGTGGCGATTAAGCGAATTTACTTTAAAGAGGTTACTACATCAAGCAAGAATAAGTTTTACCATTAGTGTATAGCATTACTAGATATTAAAATTACTTTACATTACAAATGTATTCATTTAAAACAGTGATCATGGTAATTATTGACTGTAATTTATGCTTGCGTAAACTAGAGTAGGTTATCTTTAAGTATAATGAGTTTAGCGCTAAAAAAATCAGACTTTTTCTGTCATGTATTATTGCTCAATAAAGGATAACTATGCTGAACGAATCCGGAGTCAAAGACATCAACAGCACTAACCGAAATAGGTTTAAACTCACAGCGTCATTATTAGTATTACTCGGTGCAGTCGCTATCGGTTTTACGCTGTCAATTATCCAAATTCAGTCGGGTACTTCTGCTTATTTAGCTGCCTTGAGTAATTGGTCTCACGGGGTGAGCGAGTCGGTCAGACAAAGTGAAATTTATTTGCGTTCTGGAGATCCTCGGGCCTTAAAAATAGCACGAGATAAATACCAACTCCCACTGGGTCATATGCTAGGTCGTCTACTATTAGAGCGCGATGTTTTAGATTATGAGTCTGTCTATCGTAGATTTTTACAAGGTGGTAATCATCCTGATGATATTTCTCGCATGATATGGTTATTTCGCTTTTTTCAAAATGCACCTTATTTTAAAGATGCTGTAAAAGCGTGGCAGAGCTCAGATCCATGGATAGTAAGGTTAGGCGATACCTTAGACAAATTACCACATACCAAACAAAAATCCTTAACTGAAGTGGAAGCACTACAATCCGAGCTAGATGAAATTACACAGAAGCTCGCTCAGCCACAAACTGAATTTCAAGTAAAAATGAGTTTGGCTAGTCGTGTTTTGGCAATATTATTGTCGATCGTAAGCGTTATTTTCTTTCTATTATTAGGTGGCATTGCTACCTTGCTGCTAAAAAAATTAACCTCCACCATACGTATTTCTGAGTACAAATTTAGAAGCACCTTTGAAAATGCTGCTGTCGGTATCGCACAGCTTGATGCTGATGGCCGCATTAAAGATGCTAATAGTGCCTTGTGCGATATTCTTAATTATAACTTCACGGTACTTTCACAATTAAGGTATAACCAGCTAATTCATCCTGAAGATAGCAATATTTTTATAGAAGAACGTGCGATCTTAGACCAAGGTTTAAGCGAAAGGGTTAGCTTTAAACAGCGCTTACATCGCATTGACAACAGCGTGATTTGGGTGCAAACCACGATGTCGCGTTTTGAGTGGGGAGACCCGAGCGAAATACGTTATATTTGTATTATTGAAGACGTATCTGAGCAACAGCGTCTCAGTAAAGAGTTAAACTACCAAGCCCGCCATGATAACTTAACGGGCCTAATTAACCGCAGAGCATTTGATGGTTACTTAAGTGAATCTCTATTAAAAGCCCGAAGTGAGAACTTTGTTCATTGTCTTTGTTTTATAGATTTAGACCAATTTAAAGTGATTAATGACACGCTTGGCCATTTTGCAGGTGATCAACTATTACTACAAGTTACGCAACTATTTAGCCGACAATTAAGAAAAAGTGACTTATTAGCCCGCTTGGGTGGTGACGAGTTTGGGTTAATTCTAGATTGCTGCGAGCCTGAGCAAGCGATTAAAACAGCGGAAAACCTGCGAAATAGCTTGAGTGAATTCCCATTTAGTTGGGATGGACGTGCCTTTAATATCGGCTGTAGTATTGGTATTACTCCTATTATGGCCACTAGTACTGACGAAGCATCATTATTACAGGCTGCAGACTCGGCTTGTCACATGGCTAAAGAACAAGGTCGTAATCGTGTGATATTAACTTATCAAGGAGATAAAGAACTCGCAGCTCGTCGTATACAAATGGAGTGGATCGAACGTATTCGCCGAGCTATCGAGACTGATAGCTTATATTTGGATGCACAAAAAATAGTTTCTCTGACATCAGTTCAATATACTCATATAGAAGTTTTAGTGCGCATGTTAGGAGAGAACAACGAAATTATCCCACCAGGTGCATTTATACCTGCTGCTGAACGATTCAATCTAGTGCACTTACTTGACCGATGGGTAATAGAGAAAGTCTGCTCACATTTACAACGTTATCCACTAGAATTAAATGGCTTTGACGTTTGCCATATTAATATTTCAGGTAAAAGTTTTGATCAAGAAGACTTTACTGACTTTACGTTAAAAACCATCGCGCACTATAATATTCCAGCAAATAAACTTTGTTTTGAAATAACCGAAACCGCGGCGGTTAGCAACTTGAACGTTGTACGTAACTTTATGGAAAAGCTAAGAGAATTAGGCTGCAGCTTCGCACTGGATGATTTTGGTGCGGGGTTATCCTCCTTCGCCTATCTTAAGCAATTCCCCGTCCAATATCTCAAAATTGATGGCGTATTTGTTAAAAATATGGCCAACGATAAAACAGATAAAGCTATGGTTAGAGCCATTAGCGATATAGGTAAAACCTTAGGAAAAGTAATAGTTGCTGAGTTTGTCGAAGACGAGCACGCCTTAAAATGTTTACAAGAAATGGGCGTTGAATTTGCACAGGGTTATCATTTACATAAACCTGAGCGGCTTGACGGACTTGTCAATAAACCCCGCGTTGACTAACACAGAAAGATACAACTAAGTTACGCTGGCGAAACTAATGTAGACGATTAATCAACTTGGTATAACTTATAAAAATAACACTTAATTTATTTGGTTAACTAAAAGGCAGTAATTAGGTTGCCTGCTTGAAGAATATAACCAATTTATTTCAAAATTAACGATGAATTGTGATTGTTTATTTATGTATTGGATATTAACTGAACATTTCACTAGCGCTATAAGCCACTAAAAACCCAACGGCCGCAATTGGCCCGGTAATATCATGCATATCCTCAAAGGCTTCTGGGATCATCGTTTGTATGATCATTACCAAAATTGCACCTGCAGCTAACGCCGTTGCAAAACCTATATGTTCATTACCAAGCTCCCCCAAAATAGTTAAACCAAGATATGCCGATATTGCTAGAACTATAGTGATAGCAATCCAAAGTGTAAAAACAAATGTGGCACTTTTACCTGATTTTTTCATACCAGCAGAGCTTGATAACCCCTCAGGTATATTCGACATAAATACCGCAAAGACAGTGACCAAAGCAACACTGCCACCATCTAGCATACTAACCCCAATTGCAGCTGACTCAGGAATGCCGTCAATTAACGCACCTAAAGCAATCGCGATACCCGCAGACTGGGCAACTACATTTTTTTCAGGGTTATTACTGACAGATATGGGTATACCTTGTGAACGCTTCCGATGCAGACCGCCATTATGTGCTACCAAATAATTTGCCAGAGAATAAATTAAAACACCGCAAGAAAATCCGCTAACTGAATATAACAAACCTCCTTGCTCTGTTGCCTTCGCCATTAACTCGAATGACAGTGCAGAAATTAACACCCCAGCACCAAATGCCATAATGCTTGAAATAACTTTATGAGGTAGATTGACAAAATAACCAAATATCGCACCAATAATCAGTGCCAGGCCTGATACCCCGCCCCATATCGCAGCTTCTAACGCTTGATTAATCATTTTAAATAATGACTTCCTTGATTCAATAATACTTATTCTAAGTAATAGTTAATAATAACGGTTATTTACACTTACATGTATGGTTTAAGGATGTTTTATAATGGTGTTCGATTCATTAAGTAATGTACTTTATCACCTTCAGGAATAGCAGATAAATAATCAAGTTTGTAAAAAATCAACGAAGCATTTTAAAATTTCAAACAGAAATGTCTCATCACCCCAAAGAGAATTCGCACTCCTTTATTATACCATTATCATCAAGAGCCAATTCACAGTTACAAGATGCTACTTTTATTTTATAGTCATTCCTTATTTCCATTGATAAAATTAGTTATAAGTTGGCTATTATTTACGATTAACCATCATAAATGATATGTGAACAATCGAAAATTTCAAATCAAGTCATTTTAGAGTAAATTTTTCACTTACCAGATTAAACATTCAATTGAGGAAATAACTCATCATGTTCAAGAAATATTCAGGAAGTTTTTGTCTTGTTTTAGCACTAACATTATCAGGTTGTGTATCAACAAAACTAGCAACCGACGAAACAAAAGCCACCGCCCCACTCGCTAATCTCACCAACACCTATTGGAAGTTGGTGCAACTAGACGGTACAAACGTTGTAATGGCGCCTGAACAAAAATATGAGCGTCATTTCACACTACATAGCAATGATGGTCGCATAACCGGATTTTCTGGCTGTAACCGCTTTTTTGGGCAATTTAATAAAAAGGCAATAACAGTAGGATCAGGCAACTTACAATTCAGCGCTTTAGGAGCAACCCAAATGGCTTGCCCTGATGAGAAATTAAATGAACAGTCTGTATTGAATGTATTTGCTAATACCACTGCTTATAAAATCACAGCAGAATCTCTAGCGTTGTTCAATCAAGATGGAGTTGAATTAGCAAGTTTCACTGCTGTATATTTTTAGATTAGCTGCTAAATACCCTGCCTTTTTAACGGTTTATTTAATACAAACACTTATATATGAGTAACAAAATATTATTCGATTTTTCAGGTAAAACCGTTATAAGTATTGGTGCTGCACATACTGAGGCAAAGCGGATAAAATAATAGGTTTAGTCTTGTATTTTTCCGTACCAATTTCAATTTGTATCAGCGAACAGATATTGCTTGTGCACCTTGGTGGTGTAAACACTTGATTAGTAATAATGATATTTGACACTAAGCCCTAAAAATAAGGCTTAGTGTCTACAACTTAAAATATAACTTCAACAAAACATCACGCTAGTGTTTAGCCAGTAACCTAATGTCGTTGCCCGTAGGCGACTCATGTACTCTGAGTGAAAATGCAGGTAATACCGCAATGATATGATCGAAAATATCCGACTGTATATCCTCGTAAACATTCCAACTCGTGGTATTGGTAAAAGCATAAATTTGAATTGGCAAGCCATTACTCGTTGGCTCTAACTGCCTAACTATCAAGGTCATTCCCTGATGAATATTAGGGTGGTTTTTCAAGAACGACACAAGATATTTTCTAAAGGTGCCAACATTGGTCAGTCGTCGGCCATTTTGCAAAACGGTCATATCGGTATTTTTTTCTGTATTTTCTTTTTCTATTGCTGTTACCGCGCTCGATATATACTCACTTAATAATTGCGCCTTTTTCAATTCAACTAATTGTGTTTGATCTAAGAAGCATACACTGCTCATTTCCAGATGAATACTGCGTTTAATCCTTCTTCCACCAGATTCAGACATGCCGCGCCAGTTTTTAAATGAGTCAGAAATAAGTGCATAGGTTGGAATAGTCGTAATGGTTTTATCCCAATTCCTTACTTTTACTGTCGTTAAAGCAATATCGACCACATCTCCGTCTGCACCATATTTCGGCATTTCAAGCCAATCACCTACCGCAAGCATGTTATTTGCTGATAGCTGAATTCCGGCAACTAACCCTAATATGGGATCTTTAAATACTAACAACAACACAGCAGACAAAGCGCCTAAACCACTTAATAAAATAAGTGGTGATTTGTCCATAAGTAATGACACCGCTAAAATAGTCGTTAAAATACTGGCAATAAGCTTAACCGTTTGTAAAAGGCCTCTTAACGGAAAATGTGCCGGGGTTGGGCGTCTATCTGAAAGCGATTGGAGAATATCTAAAAAAGTAAACAACGATAGCAATAAGAATATGATGATCCACTGGTCGGTTATTACTTCAACAAAATGTAAGAAGGGTACACCTTGTGCAAGCCATAATTTAGCTTGTATAACAACAACAGCACCCTGAAGTGCAAATGAAAGTCGTGTCGCTAGGCGTTGAATTAACTCGAGAGTGACATTTTTAACCTGCTTTTCATTCATAATCTCAAACTTGCCTTTGAGAAAATGTTTGGCTGTGCCTCTAATAATATAATGTAATGCGACGGTAAATGTTGCTATCCATAAAACCACTAAAATGTCATACCAAAAAAAGACATTGCCCGGCATGTTTTGTTCAAACCAGCCTAATAAGAACTCTCTCAATTGTGCCCTTGTTTCAGTCATTTTAATGTTGCCCTTAATCATTTTAGAAGATTTTATGAATAAAAAATTACCTGCAAAAGTCAGTATTCAATGTAATAGTTGAAAACATTGTATTCAAAACTTGTTTTGTTATTTGTTATTTGTTATTTGTTAAATAGATTAAAAAGCATTTTCAAACACGAATAAGTTAACATTGCCTTTCATTAATCAATTCCACAAAATATTACTGTTTCGCGATATTGCCAAGATAATAAAACATTCTGATTACATAGCATAAGCTGATAATGTTTAGGCCTATAATTTTACACTAATCGCTGATACATTTCATATGGTTAGCTAACAATAGTACATATTTCAGCGTCTAACTCACAAGTTCACTTTACAGCACTTTTATAAAAGAATGCTGCATACTCTGGTCATAAAATCGACTGTAGTTTGGTCGCGACTATTAGGTAGGTTGTGAATCGGTCATTGGAATAATTTTCAGATATCTTAAAGTATCTGAGTCTGAAACATAAAACAACTAGGTTACAGACTCACATTACTAATACTTAAACTAAATCAAGTATATTAAAGATAACATTCAGGCATTGGGATTTGTGCAACACCAGATTCTACAGCAGCTACTGCTACCGCCTTTGCCACATTGTGACAAAGTCTTGGGTCCATCGGACGAGGAATAATGTAGTTTTTGCCAAAGCTTAATGACTTTTCACCACTGGCTTTTAACACGCTTTCAGGTACTTCAGCTTTTGCTAACCTACGTATGGCATGTACGGCGGCAATTTTCATTTCGTTATTTATTTTTCTTGCTCTAACGTCCAAAGCCCCTCGAAAGATAAATGGGAAACACAGCACATTATTCACTTGGTTAGGATAATCAGAACGACCTGTGGCCATGATTAAATCATCTCTAACTGAATGGGCAAGTTCAGGTTTAATTTCAGGATCCGGATTTGAACAAGCGAAAACAATAGGATTTGGCGCCATTGTTAATAATTGCTCTTTAGATAATAAGTTTGGTCCTGATACACCAACAAACACATCAGCTTCAGCAATAGCATCATCAAGCGTACGTTTATCGGTATTATTAGCAAACAGCATTTTATATTCGTTAAGATCACTACGGCGAGTGTGCACTACGCCCTTGGTGTCCAGCATATATATTTTTTCACGTTTAGCACCACATTGAATAAGTAATTCCATACATGCAATTGCTGCAGCGCCAGCACCCAAACAAACAATGACCGCATGTTCAATGTCTTTACCTTGAATTTCTAAAGCATTGATCATAGCAGCACATGTTACGATTGCCGTACCATGTTGATCATCATGGAAAATTGGGATTTTACAGCGCTCTTGCAGCGCTTTTTCAATAATAAAACAGTCTGGCGCTTTTATATCTTCAAGATTAATACCACCAAATGTGTCAGCAATACTGGCAACTGTATTAATGAATTCTTCTGGCGTTTTATGATTAACTTCAATATCAAATGAATCAATATTGGCAAATTTTTTAAATAGCAGCGCTTTACCTTCCATCACAGGTTTAGAAGCCATTGGTCCTAAGTTACCTAATCCTAAAACAGCACTACCATTTGATATCACGGCAACGGTATTCCCTTTACCTGTGTATTTATAAACATCGTCAGGGTTTTCAGCTATTGCTCGGCATGGTTCAGCAACACCAGGGCTATAAGCTAATGATAAATCTTCACTTGTTTCCGCAGCAGTAGTTATTTTAACGGCTATTTTACCGGGTGTTGGTTTGGCATGATAATCTAATGCACGTTGTTTAAAATCGCTCATAATTGACCTTTAATTAAATGTAAAAATATAACTCTGTTGTTCATCAGCATCACTCCTTTAGTAACAAGACAATAACGCGATAACGTGATGGCGCTTGCTTATTGTGATATATAAATACCGCGACTTAATGTACTTGTAAGCCGCCAATGTGTTAACTACAAAAAATATGAATTTTTCTTGAGCAACATGATGAGTACGTTAGTGGTGTTCTTGATTTTTCTGTTCTGCAAATAATGTTATTACTAACAAAAATTTCGCTATTACGGCTTTGTCATAGAAACTAAATATTTATTAAAAACTTCTGCAATGAAGTTTATTGATTTCAATCAATCGTTAATAATGCCATGAATAATAAATTCTTCATGTGATTAAATTTTAGCTAAAGTTAAAATAAAATCACAAATCCTGTCAGGTATGTCAACATTTATTTCTTCGTAAAATAATTTTTTTAAAAGAAGTAATTTAATGAAATGTTAGAAGCTTGACACTAGTGACAGGCTTTGTTATCAAAGTATTAATCAATTAATACTCACATCAAATAAAGGCACTCAAAATGAACTTTCAATCATTTCACCCACCGCGCAGAATATTAATGGGCCCTGGCCCTTCAGACATCAGCCCAGAAGTTTTAGCTTCATTATCAAGACCTGCAATTGGTCATTTAGATCCTTTATTTGTTGGTATGATGGACGAATTAAAAGCCTTACTACAATATGCTTTTCAAACTAAAAATGAGTTCACTATTGCCCTGTCAGCACCCGGTTCTGCTGGTATGGAAGCCTGTTTTGTTAACCTAGTAGAAGCAGGCGATAAGGTTATTGTTTGTCGTAACGGTGTGTTTGGCGATCGTATGATCCAAAACGTTAACAGAATTGGTGCAGAAGCTGTTGTCGTTGACTCTCCTTGGGGACGAGCAGTAGAAGTTGACAAAGTTGAAGCCGCTTTAAAAGCGCATCCAGATGCTAAAGTTTTAGCTTTTGTGCACGCCGAAACCTCTACGGGTGCCTTGTCAGATGCAGAAGCCTTATGTGCCCTTGCACAGCAACACAACTGTTTATCTATCGTTGACGCGGTTACATCACTAGGGGGTGTTGAGCTTAAAGTTGATGACTGGGGCATAGATGCTATTTATTCTGGTTCACAAAAATGTTTATCATGTGTGCCGGGCTTATCACCTATTTCGTTTAGTGAAAAAGCAGTAAATGTTATTAAAAACCGTAAGTCTGTTATACAAAGTTGGTTTTTAGATCAATCACTTGTAATGAGTTATTGGTCTGGTGCTGGTAAAAGAAGTTATCATCATACTGCGCCTGTAAATTCGCTATACGGCTTGCACGAGTCGTTAATACAGCTACAAAACGAAGGCTTAGAAAACCGTTGGGCACGTCACCAAAAACAGCATGAGTCTTTAGCAAAAGGCTTAGATAAAATGGGCATAAAGTTCATTGTACCTAAGGAAGAACGCTTACCTCAGTTAAACGCCGTCTACATTCCAGAAGGTATAGATGATGCAAAAGTTAGAAGCTACCTGTTGAATGAATACAACTTAGAGATAGGTGGTGGTTTAGGTGATTTAGCCGGCAAAGCATGGCGTATTGGCTTGATGGGTTACACCGCAAGAAGCGAAAATGTCGCCTTATGTTTAACAACACTGGCAGACGCTTTAGCGCAACAAAAGTAGTTAATGTTCAATATAAATATTTCACGATGTGAAATACAAAAGTCGACTTAGCCAATGCAAAAAAGCGGAATCATGATTTAAACTTTATAAATCTGACCATAAAGTAATCATCGAAGTGAATAAATAAGCCAGTATAAGCGAGTATAATAACTTGGCTATTACTGGCTTTTTTGATCATCATTCGGGCAAAGTTAAGCTTCAATTCCCCAACCGTCAGTATGACCTTTAAACTGTGTCACTATTTTTTCAAACCGAGCTTCTAGCACAATAATGGCATCATAAAGCGGAAGTACAGTTATTGAACAGTCTAAAGCCCACACTTTTGGATTTTCATCAATATGAACATCACAAATAATATCAGGTGATACTTCAGCAAGATGATCTGCCATAGCCTGCGCTTGCTCTTGTGTTTCAAATAAGTGAAAAAAAACAACCGTATGCTTCACGGTTAAATCGATACCTGCTTTTTGCATTTCAAACAGTACTTTACCTGTTTCATCTTTTGGGAAGTTCATATTACTCTTCAAAGCTATAAATTAATGGCGGTATTATAAACGGCAATGTTTTAAATGAATAGAAAACAAAATCTATTTTATGATTGTAGTCGGCACGCCGACGCCAAACCAGTAAACAAACTCCAAACCTGTCAAATTTGAGTGATAATGCCTAAATAAATTCTACAGAAGAAATCAAACACCCCTGACCCCATTGATTTTTTATGCTTGATTTTAAAATGAACAGCTTGGAGTTCAATTCTTCTGT
>TARA_R110000744_G_scaffold304543_3_pt1 | contig 21514 bp, 20 predicted proteins | sample TARA_R110000744 | Tara Oceans TARA_R110000744 (sample SAMEA4398083) | marine metagenome | biome: Polar Biome; feature: [DCM] deep chlorophyll maximum layer (ENVO:01000326); material: water (ENVO:00002006), including particulate matter (ENVO:01000060) such as... | depth 36 m | reverse complement strand
TTTGATCAACCACTTTCAATTCAACAATTGTTTTGCTTTTGTTTGATATTTATTGGCGTGGCTGGTTTAAAAATGTCTAACTAATACAAAAAATAAATTTAGGAAATATATATGTCAGGTGAAAAAAACTTAACAAAATTAATCGCTTCTATGACACCTGTTTTAGTCGAAAATGAATATGTGTTTTGTACTCTTGAGACATACGATTATGCACAAGTTTTGTTGCTAAACCCTATAAGCACTTTTCAAGAAAAGGAAGGATTAACCGTTATATTGACGAAAGAAAAAGCCGATGAATTTAACATTTCGTACTCTGGGGTTTTTAAATGTATTACATTGAATGTACATTCGAGCCTTGATGCAGTCGGGTTAACCGCTGCGGTTTCTACTAAATTGACGCAATCAAATATAAGCGCAAATGTTGTTGCTGCTTACTATCATGATCATGTTTTCATTGCACTTAAGGATGCAGAACAAGCATTAGCTGATCTTAATGCACTTACTCAACAAGGCATTGCAGGTTAAACATAAGATCCTACTGGTTATTGAAAGGCCTTACATGGCTTATATACCGCTGAAATATCTACTTTGTCAGAAAAGCGCCTTTCTAATTTGAAACCCTTTCGATCGCTATTGTGACGAAGCGGAGTGTTTATTGTGATAAATAAGTGACTATATTCGCTCAACTTTGTGGCAGTAAGCGTCCATACTACCTGAGTTATTTGTGATTTAAACATCTATAGTTGCCGGCAGTTCCAGTGCGTCATCTACTTCTATACCAAGATAACGAACTGTACTTTCTAGCTTTGAATGACAAAGCAAAACCTGCACTGCCCTCAGGCTTTTGGTTTTTTTAGAGCAAGGTTACCTTAGTGCGCCTCATAGAGTGAGTGTCGTAGGATGTTATATTCAAGCCAATACTAGCGAACCACTTTTTGACTAATCTTGCGTATTGCCTAGTCTTACAATGGAAACCATTTTTTACTCTACTTCCGACTAAATAATCACTAGAACGAAGTGATTTAAATAAGATCTATTTTTGTAAAGCCGATCCAGTTTTTTTGGTTAGTTCAAATTGAACAGGGGCTCCTGTCTTTTGTTGAATTAACAGCTCAGAGTTGCCATAAACTAGATAAATTGTTGCGTCTTCTTTCGTGAATGCTTAAAACGTTTAGGTTGGCAAACCAAAATGAAATAGGCTGGCTAGGTTGAATGCAATTGAGTGGCACTGAGGGTAGTCAGTTTCCAATAATCACTAAATATCATCATTAATATAATTAAACGTTATTTTAATCAGATTAAAATCAACATATTTAGCTACATTGATGACCTTGAAAAATAAAAAGTTAATTGTGTTTTGCTTTAAACATCAAAGCATCACCAGCTTCAAGCAGTTGTTCGATTGTGGCATGTTTTTCTGGGTCGAACATTACAATACCATGTGAAAATGTTATCTCGTACTCACGATTTTCAGCGCTATTTAATTGATCTAAAGAGCCTTTAAAGCGTTGAATAAACTCTTCTGCAATTAACTTTGTTGTATTTGTTAGTAAGACGGCGAATTCATCACCGCCTAAACGGGCAAAAACATCAGAATCGCGGCAAGTACTTTTCAGCGTATTAGCAAATGTAATTAAAGCACTGTCGCCTTCTGCATGACCATAATTGTCGTTAATACTCTTGAATTTATCTAAATCGAAGAATAGTAAAGTTTCAGACGTTTTATAGCGAATAGCACTATTGATAATTTGTTCGGCTAACATCAGAAAGCCACGACGATTAGAAATATTTGTCAGCTCGTCCACAGTTGCCATTTGCAATGCTGATATTTCAAGCTCTACTGTCGCAGCAAGATCGCTCAATGCTTGTATATCGTTTTCGTCAAATTGTCTTGACTTACTGTCGATAATGCAAAGTGTTCCAAGCTTACTGCCATTTGGCGCTTGCAAAGGACAACCGGCATAAAAGCGAATTTTTGGCTCACCGATAACCCAAGGGTTATCGTAAAAACGCTCATCCTCCAAGGTATTAGGAACGATGAAAACTTCACGACCCAAAATGGCATGACCACAAAAAGAAATATCTCGTTCAGCCTCTCGAACTGGCAAGCCAACACACGACTTAAACCAAATCCGCTCTTCATCGACCAAGCTCACCACTGCAATTGGCACGTTAAACATTTTTTGTGCCATTCGAGTTAGTCGATCAAATCTTTCATCCTGTTGGGTATCCAGAATATTAAGTAACTTAAGCGTTTCATTTCGTGCTTGTTCATCTTCTGGAAGCTTTGGTTTTGTCATAAATATTGAAAAACTCTTTTATACCAATTTGATTAATCAACTTGGTATTATACCGATAAAGATAAAAATCAAGCCTGAATCTGCATTAATTTTTGTAATTACTTTGAAGAGTATGCCTTACTATCCAAAATCGCAAGCGCTTAGCGGGATATCTGCTTTTTTTCATACAAGACAGTTTAATTCTATTCACTCACAATGATAAAAACCGCCCTTGAACTGTCTCACTTAATGTTTGTTTTAGCTTAAAATCAGCTGATTAATGACTATAAAAACACTAAAGATAACTACAAGTTTAACGATTTAAAAAATGGTTTATTTTTCTAAACGGGTAAATGCGGAAATAACCCTATTGCTTGTTTAATAATTTCGGTTTTTTGACTTTTCGCTAAATACACAGCAAATATTTCTCGATGATAAACCGGTGCACTTTCTACCACGAACAAATTATTCGCTTCTACTTGCTCAAAAGTCATTTGCCTAGGCAAGTGTGCACTGCCACCCGCTTGTAAAATATAATTTAAGGCAATGCGTGGTTGGCTCATAAAGTGTTTAGCAGGTGCCCCATCTTGAGATTCACGCATATGCAGGGTATTAACCGACTCGCCATAATCCACCATAATGTAATTATCTACATTCATTCCTTCAATGTGTTCAGGATCAGTTGTCACTAGATGCAGTGGCACCGTGGCTACTTTTTCTGTCACTAAATCTTCGATAAATGGTGGTTCAAATAAAAAGGCAATATCGACCGTGCGGTTAATAACATTTTTTCTTAACTCCATTGGTGAGTATGTACTGGTAAATAAGCTCACTGAGTCCAAGTTACGATGAATTTTTTGCAGCCAACCTTGTAAAACAATATCCCAGATAGAGTTCATTGAACCAATAGCAAGTTGTTGGGCATCATGCTCCGCTACCCCAACATCGTGCTTGGTTTTTTGCCACATGAAAAGAATTTCATTGGCATGCTTTATTAATCGGTGCCCTTCAGTGGTTAATTTTAAATGTTTATGACTGCGATCAAACAGCAAAACACCCAAGTCATCTTCTAATAACTTTATTCTTGCACTAACCGCTGACTGAGTAATAAAAAGATTTTCAGAAGCAACTCTAAAATGTAAAGTACGACTTACTTCTAAAAATGTCGTTAATAATTCAAATTTCATAAAAACCCTCTCTAATCAATTTTTTTGATTAAACCAGTCAAAATATTGCGTTTTATTATTCTAAAGCATGACTATACACTCTACTTACACATTTACCTCACTTTATTTATAAAAGTGGGAAAGTCGGACATATAATTATGAAAGTTGCAATCTTATCAAGAAATAAAAATCTATATTCTACAAAACGTTTAAAAGAAGCTGGCGAAGCCATGGGTCATGAAGTTGATGTTATTGACACTTTGCATTGTTATATGGATATCACCAGTAGTAATTCCAAAGTACGTTATCACGGTAAAGAGTTACCGATGTACGATGCTATTATCCCTCGCATTGGTGCTTCAGTAACATTTTACGGAACTGCTGTTGCTCGACAATTTGAAATGATGGGCACATTTAATATTAATGAATCTGTGGCTATTAGTCGCTCACGCGATAAATTACGTTCATTACAGTTATTGTCCCGTAAAGGCATTGGTATGCCGCGTACGGGTTTTGCTAGCAAGCCAGATAACGCTAAAGATTTAATTAAAAACGTTGGTGGTGCACCCGTCGTAATTAAATTATTAGAAGGTACGCAAGGTATTGGTGTTGTTTTAGCCGACACTGCAAAAGCTGCAGAAGCTATTATCGAAGCGTTTATGGGATTAAAAGCTAACATCTTAGTGCAAGAGTTTATTAAAGAAGCTGGCGGTGCCGATATACGTTGTTTAGTTATTGGTGGTAAAGTTGTAGCAGCCATGAAACGTCAAGGCGCTGAAGGTGAATTCCGTTCAAACTTGCATCGCGGCGGCAGTGCTGAAGTGGTTAAATTGTCAAAAGCAGAGCGTGATACAGCGATTAGTGCTGCAAAAGCAATGGGCTTGAACATGTGTGGTGTAGATTTATTACGTTCACAGAATGGTCCTATGGTGATGGAGGTTAACTCTTCTCCAGGTTTAGAAGGCATAGAAAAAGCAACAGGTAAAAATATTGCAGGTATGATTTTTGAATTTTTAGAAAAAAATGCCAAGCCACATGCCAATAAAACTCGCGGTAAAGGGTAACTAATATGAAGGATATATTAAAGATTGGTGAGTTTGAAATATTACCTGGTGAACAGCGCAAAATAGAATTGCCTGTCGCCAAACTGTACACCGATGCTAACGTTTCATTACCTGTTCATATTATTCGTGCAAAAAAACCGGGCCCGACAATTTTTATAAGTGCTGCAGTGCATGGTGACGAATTAAATGGTATTGAAATTATCCGTCGCTTGATCAGCGAAAAGAAATTTAGGATCACCCATGGAACAGTGATAGCGGTACCTATGGTCAATGTTTATGGTGTAGTGAACCAAAGCCGTTATATGCCTGACCGCAGAGATCTTAATCGTTGTTTTCCTGGCTCAGCGAAAGGTTCTCTGGCCGGCCGAATAGCACACATTTTTCTTAATGAAATTGTTAAGCATTGTGATTACGGTATTGATTTACACACAGGTGCAATTCACCGTTCAAATTTACCGCAAATTCGCGCTGATTTGTCTTGTGCAGATACTAAAGAGCTTGCCATGGTGTTTGGCGTACCCGTCGTATTGAATTCCAACATTATTGATGGTTCTTTAAGGGAAGCAGCCGTAAAACATAAAACCAAAGTGCTACTTTATGAAGCCGGTGAAGCATTGCGTTTTGATGAGTATTCAATTCGTGCAGGCATGAAAGGCATTACAAACGTGTTAAAACATTTAGGTATGCGTAAAGCGTCAACTACACGTAAAAAGGTAATCGACCCGTTTGTTGCTAACAGCAGTCAGTGGTTAAGAGCAAATGGTAGTGGTATTGTTAATCATCGCGTTAAGTTGGGAGACCAAATTAAAAAAGGTGATATTTTAGCTGAAATTGGTAGTCCATATGGCGACATTTTAGATGTAGTTAAAGCGAGTAGAGCCGGTATATTAATTGGTCAACAAAACATTCCTTTGGTACAAGAAGGGGAAGCTATGTTCCATATTGCCTATTTTGAAGAAGATGATAAACATATCTCCCAGCAAATAGAGAGCTCTCAAGACAACTTATTACCGCAAAATAGCATGTAAGAGGGGTAACGTAATATGACTAAAGAGCAAAAAGCAATTATTGGCCGTTTGGAAACTATTGCGCTACCTGAGTTAGCAATAGCAGATATACAGGTGCGCGTAGACACAGGAGCTAAAACGTCCTCACTACATGTTGACAACATAGTAAAGTTTAAGAAGAATGGCAAAATAATGGTGAGGTTTGACCTGCACCCTGATGTTTACAATGTTGATGAAATAGTTTCTTGTGAAGCACCGATGCATGACATCAGAAGAGTTAAATCTTCAAATGGTACCTCCGAGCAAAGATATGTTATATCAACACCGGTACAACTGGGTGAAACACTATGGCCAATTGAAATAACCTTAACCGACCGCTCAGACATGAGTTATTTAATGTTATTTGGCCGTGAAGCCATAGGCACTAAATTCCTTGTTGATCCATCAAAAGTATTTGTAAGCTCATAACTTATTTAATTTTATTGAGGCGTTTGTATGACAATTGAACAGGCAATAGCACAAATTAAAGCTGTACTCTCTTACAACGTGATGACTGTATCAGATCAACTGGTGACATTAGGGGATATTCTTTTTATCCCCTTACTCATAGGAATCGGTTTATTGTTAAGTAAGTGGCTAATTAGGTTAATCAGTAACCGCTTAAGAAACAAAAAAACCGATCCTAATGTCATTCATTTAGTGGAACGAATTTTATTCGTGATCGCAATAACGGTCATCATCATCAGCATATTAGACTTTATCAATGTGCCGATAGCCGCCTTTGCATTTTTATCTGGTGCCGTTGCAATCGGGTTTGGTTTTGGTGCACAAAACATCATCAACAACTTTATAAGTGGTTGGATATTAATGTGGGAACGCCCTATCCGTATTGGCGATTTTTTGGAAGTTGAAGATACTAAAGGGCTTGTTGAAGAAATTAATACACGCTCGACACGTATAAAACGAGTAGACGGAGTGCATTTATTAATACCTAACAGTAAATTATTAGAAAATACCGTGGTTAACTGGACTTTAGTAGACCCGTTTGTTCGATGTTCTGTTACTGTTGGGGTTGCTTATGGCTCACCAGCTAGAAAAGTTGCCGAGTTAATTATGCAAGCAACAACGGAACAAACTGAAGTACTAAAAGAGCCGAAGCCAGTCGTTACATTTGATGACTTTGGCGATAATGCTTTAATGTTTCAGGTTACCTTTTGGATAAGCTCACAAGCTGAAAGTGGCTTAAGAATATCTAAAAGTAACGTTAGGTTTCGCTTAGAAGAGTTATTTGAACAAAGTGATATTGTGGTCGCCTATCCACAACGTGACATACATATTGACGGTTCATTAAAGTTAATCAAAAGTGAAGTACAAGCGGATTAAATAACGGCGTTAAAATAAAGCGGCATAAACCGTTTCACAGCTAATTAATATTCATTGTTACCAATTAACTAGCTGTGAAACGGCCAACGGTTATATGTTAATTTGAATAACTCATATTCAAGAAAATAAACCCCCATATTGTCTAATAAACGGTATACATAGAACGATAATAATGAAATAAACAACGCTGCTGTTGACTGTTTTACTAATAGAATTGTGATATTGCTAAAAGTTAATTTCCCGACCATCAGGCTCTAATGATGACCGGTAAAATTTGATTTATAACAAGTAAGAACTTCAGAACTGATAATTTCAGCTAATTTTTTTATTTTCGAACCACAGAGCCATAAAATCAGCGGTCAATTTTTGTTCTATGCCAAGCGCTTTTTCTGTTGGACAAAAAATTGAAAATACCACCTGTGTATCACCAAGTTCAGAAGTCGATATTTGAATATGAGGCTCAGGGCCAGCAATCTTAATATCTAAACGATTTTCTATTAATTGATTGTAGCGCATAGCAACCTCTTTAAATTCAATACAATATAAATTTGCCTTTTCATGCAGCGTATCAATAAAAATAAAGGGATTAACGCTATCATCTCGCACGATAGTGAAGTGATGCATTGCATAGCGCTTTAAAAAGTTAAGATTCTTTATGACTGAGGTAATTAGCTGGCTATTAGGCACATATAAGGTTTTACCTGTATATTGATAATCGTGCTTATTAACCTCTAAAAGGGTGAGTTTTGCCCAGTCATTAGAGTGCACTTCACCATAATACTTGCCTACCTGTATCCAATCACCAATACGAAAAGGACGGCTTGATAAAATATATATAAAGCCAATAAAGCATTGAATAAACTCTCTGGTGGCAAGTACGATAGCGACAATAAATGCGGCGATTGAAAAAGCAAATTTTTGAATTTCACTCGACCAAATATTAAAGATAAAAACAATAACTAATAACGTAAATATATTATTTACCATATTAATCTTTAATCTTTTACTCTTCTTTGACTTTCTTTTTATCAGTCTGATTATTATTGCTTTAACAACAAAAAAAGCAATAATAAATAATAGGGTTAATAAAGATTTATTCTGTAATAAAAATTCAATAATAGTTTCAAGATATAAAATAATAATGACCTTACTAGTGCTTAATGATTGTTAGCATTGTTATCAACTTAAGCTGAGTAAGCTAAATTTGATACTAAAAAAACGTTAACTAACCATCAACTACTTTTTGATTGATTTTCTGTAAATGTAACAAGGTGCCTTCTACACCTAGCTTGTTAAAACTTGCGTTTATTTCTGCTTGCTTAGTTTGCAATAAGCTTATGCCTTCAACTTCAATATCAAAAAACAGCCAGGCTTGCTCATTTGACTGTAATAATTTTACAACCGCTTTATTAGTTTTTGTTTTTCCAACAATCGTGACATCAACCATCGCCATTTTACCACTTTTAGAAAGTGTGCTTTGACCGACATGAATAACTTCATTATTGTATTTATTTAATAAATTACTGTAGGTGTTAATAAGCTGCAGTGATAATTCAGTTATAAAAGCTTCTTTAAGCTCATCTGGCACCTTAGGCATATTTTTATTTAGCACTTTGTAAGTAAAGTATCGAGCATCAAGCTCAGGTAATAAATACTTACTTAAAACATCTCTAATATTAGTTTTGGTTAATGCTTCAGTTTGCTTTAACTTAATTAAAGCAGCTTCAACCTGACTAAATACCACCTGAACCTTAGTTTTAGCATCTTCAGTTGACGCAAAAACAGTCGCAGAGATTAAAAGCGCTATAGTAATAATAACAACACTAATTAAATTGATGTTGATAGCACGTTTGGTTTTCATTTTATTGCTCAGTAGATCAAGTATATGAACTATTATAGTGATTCTCGTCAAGCTATCAAACGTATTAATTTACTCAGGTTAATTAAATAATTTTGTTAAAGTAGTTGCTGTAACAAAAATATAAACTATTAGTTTTTTTAAATTAAATCTTAGAGATATAAGCCAACAAGCAAAGTGGACAAGCTGAGCAGAATTAAATTAAGTTTTGTCATTGCCAAAGTCCTATGAATTTAAACTTCTCTTATGATCTACCCGCTTAGTTTGTCCGTATTTAAGGTAAGTTTACTATAAAAATATTTCTATTGTTTAATAACTACTCAGCGAAATACAGCTATTGTTAACAGTGACACTAACCACATCACTATAAACGTCAATAGCCTAGTAATACGCTGATTTATATATTATCTTAGTGATATAGTTAGCTTTGTTATTGATGTATTTTCATCAACATAAATTAAATTTTAGATGAATACCCTTAACTGGTAATAAAATTTAACTACATTGATCAGGCTTGTAGTATGTGTATTTATTTTGCACCAAGGACAGGCAGGTATATTTACCTGAAGTAATTAACACAGTAGATCGAGAGACATTTAATGAAAAATAACGCGACTGAAGTAAATCATGCGGATATTGAACGTCAGAAGTTAATTGACTCGAGCAAATTTCACGGTATTCATTGGTTAATACTAGCGCTGTCATCCATATTAACGGTTGGTGCATGGTATATTGCATCCGAGCAAGTTAATAAAAGAATAGCTGAGCGTTTTGAGCGCGAATCTTTGCACGTTATAGAACTTGTTAAAGAGAGAATGCAGTTATATGAGCACGCATTATGGGGAGCTGTTGCTCATGTTGATGCGAGCGAAGATGATGTTACTAATCAGCAATGGGAAAACTATAGTAATAGTCTTCGAATAGACAAAACCTACCCTGGTATTAACGGTTTAGGCTTAATTTATAATGTTAAAGCTGAGCAACGAAATAGCTTTATTGCAAAGCATCAAAAAAATAGACCCAACTTTTTCATCCACCCAACACATAATGAGCATGAACTTTGGCCCATAACTTTTATTGAGCCAATGGTTACAAATGAACAAGCTGTAGGGTTAGATATAGCGTTTGAAGAAAATAGGTACTTTGGTGTCCAAAAAGCAAGAGATACCGGTTTAGCGCAATTAACCGGACCCATTACTCTCGTGCAAGATGCGAAAAAAACGCCTGGTTTTCTCTTTTACGCTCCTTTTTATAAAAAAGGCTTGCCGCATAACTCAGTAAATACCCGTCGAGCGTCAATTAAAGGAGTAGCTTATGCACCTTTTATTATGTCTAAACTTATTTCGGGTACGCTTGCTGTTGACCAGCGACATGTTACCTTAAAAATTAGCGACACGGGCCTATCATTATATAATGATAGGAATAACTCACTTGCCGATAAAATAGATCCAAAACCCCTGTTTATCGATAAAGTAGAAGTTGGTTTCTATGGTCGTATCTGGAAATTTACTATCAGTTCAAATTTAAGTTTCCGCGAGGCTTCTGGCTCAAGTCAGCCATATTTTATCTTAGCAGGTGGTGTTTTAATTGACCTTTTACTATTAGCTTTATTCATTGTACTTTCGAGATCAAACAAACAAGCACTGCTCTATGCGGACGATATTACCCGCGAGCTAAAAATTAAAACTCAACGTTTAATTAAGTCAAACCAAGACCTTGAACAATTTGCTTACGTAGCATCGCATGACTTAAAGTCGCCGCTAAATGCCATGCGAAAATTAGTCAGCTGGATCGGTGAAGATTGTGAAGATATATTGCCAGATAGCTCTAAAGAACACTTAAAACTGTTGAATAATCGCAGTGAAAGAATGAATAAATTACTCGATGACTTACTCGATTATGCCCGTATTGGCCGTCAAGAATTTAAACCTAAGCCAGTAGATTTAAAAGAAACAGCTCATGAGATTTTTAGCTTATTAGACCATCCAACAACGTTTACGTTATCAGTAGAAAAGCAAATATTACTTCTACCTAAAACACCAATAGAAATTGTGCTACGAAATCTCATTTCAAATGCTATAAAGCATCACGATAAATCTTCTGGCCATATCATAATTCAATACAAAGCCGTTGACGACATGCATCATATTAGTGTGCAAGATGATGGTCCGGGTATCCCAAGCGAGTTATTTGAAAAAGCTGTAGAAATGTTCCAAACTTTACGACCTAGAGATAAAGTTGAAGGCAGTGGTATGGGTTTGTCGTTATCAAAGAAAACTATTGAACATTATGGTGGCAGTTTAATTATCAAGTCCGACGGTATTACAGGGACGACCATAGTGGTATTATGGCCAATTACATCGGAGAAATAATCAACTTAGCAATGGTATTAAATGAGTTCAACGGATAATAAAATGAGTGAAACACCAAAAGAAGTAACGCTATTTTTAATAGAAGACGACGACATTGACGCCATGTCTATAACACGTGCTTTTAAAAAAATGTGTATTGGCAATGAGATAATAAGAGCAACTGACGGCCTTGAAGGATTAGAAATGTTGCGCAGCGGCGCAGTACCGTCACCTTATATTATCTTGCTTGATTTACAAATGCCGCGTTTAAATGGTTTAGAGTTTTTAGATGAAATTCGCCAAGACCCGGAATTTGCCAAGAGTATTGTTTTTGTTTTAACCACCTCAAAATCTGATGAAGATATGACGGCCAGTTACAAAAAAAATATCGCGGGTTACTTTGTAAAAGAACAAGTAGGCGAAGGCTTTTTAGATATCGTAAAAATGCTCAAAGGCTATTGGAAAATAGTCCATTTTCCAGAGAGCTAAATCATTCAGCTCGATTTAATTACCATGACAAAAAAGAGAGTTATCTTTGAATATTTTAATTGTTGATGATGATATCGTCGATCGCGAAAGTATCAAGCGAACATTAAATCAATCGACTACCCGTTGCCATTTTGTTGAAACTGAATCGGTAGATGAAGGTTTAGCTGCTTTTGCAGAGCAAAAATTTGATGTAATTTTACTCGACTATCGCATGCCACAACGTGACGGTATTGAGTTATTATTAGAATTACGTAACACATCGCTAGATAACAGTGTTGCAATTATTATGCTCAGTAACTCTGAAGAATCTGAATTAGCATTAGAATGTGTCAGGGCTGGTGCTCAAGACTTTTTATTGAAATCAGAAGTAACTACATCGAGGTTACAACGTGCAATTTTACAAGCTCAAGCTCGTTTTGAATTAGAACAAAAACTCCACCACAGTTATCACCAGGCAAAAAAACTCGCAGAGCATGACTCTTTAACCGGGTTGTCTAATCGTTATTCTTTTGAAGAAGCATTAGATTTGTCTATAACGCAACAACCGCGTGATAACTCTTCATTAGCACTTATCCTCTTTGACCTTGATAATTTCAAGTATATTAACGACACGCATGGTCATGATATTGGCGACGAAATATTGAAACAAGTCGCACAAAGAGTTAATCATTGTTTACGTGGCAATGAAGTGTTCGCGCGCTTAGGTGGTGACGAATTTGCCATTATATTAAGTAACTTACATAGCGTCGACAATGTAACGAGAGTATCCCAACGGATATTAGCTTGTTTAGATGAAGCGTTTAATATTTCTGATATCGTAATTAAAGTGGGCGCCAGCATTGGTATCGCCATTTACCCTGATAACAGTATTGTCGCAAATGAGTTACTAAAATATGCTGATATTGCGATGTATCGCGCGAAAAAATCGGGTAGAAATCAAATATGTTATTTTGAAGAGGAGATGCAAGCGCAGTTTCTGCAACGATACCAAATTGAAGCTAATTTAATGGGTGCAGTCGAGCGTAATGAATTTATCTTACATTACCAACCTATATTTGAAACAGCGACTAAAAACATTATTGGTTTTGAAGCATTAATTCGATGGAATTTTCAAAATAAACTGCATTTTCCAGATAGTTTTATTTCTATCGCTGAATGCTCTCACGCCATTATTGATATTGGGCGTTGGGTTATAACACAAGCCATATATCAACTATCAATATGGAATTTACGCAACAGTAAAACATTTACCATTTCAATAAATTTATCAAGCATACAATTAGCTGATAAAACCTTGGTTAGTTTCATTAAAAACATGATAGAAAAGTATCATGTGCCAGCTAATTTAATAGAATTTGAATTAACCGAAACTGCCTTACTTAACAATAGTAAACAAGCGGTTAGCGTACTTGAGTCACTCAGTGATTTAGGCTGTCAAATTGCATTAGATGATTTTGGTAGTGGGTTTTCTTCAGTATCACATTTACAAAATTTTCCTATTGATACAGTAAAAATTGATAAATCGTTAATACTGTCATCTGAGCAACCCAAAGCAAGGGCATTAGTACAAGGACTTTCAGCTATGCTGCATTCATTGAAGTTAGATATAGTCGCAGAAGGCATTGAAAATAAAAAAAGCTTAGCTTTCTGCCAACAACTTAATATTCAGCGTGCACAAGGCTATTACTTTTCTAGACCTTTAACAGCTGAATGTATAGAAAAAACTTATCTTTGACACGCTTTTTATAGACAAATTAGCTTTGTGATGTATTACACAGACATTGAGACAATATATTGATTGCATTTTGCTATGTAAAAACTTAATCTGATCTTCAAAGTACAGCTTAACGTACTGTACCTTAAGTAGTTGATTTAATTTCAATAGTAATATTGACATTAATTTTAATAGTAATAAAAATTGAATGAAATTGGTTTAACTATCGTCATGAAACATACTAATTCATGTGTTACAAAAACATGGTTTTAAAAGGAATTTATGAAAAATCGCTTTTTAAATATTTCAAAATTGGCCCTTGCGATTTTAGCATTTTGCACTCAAGCAAACGCCGATTCATTTTTAGTTCAAGATCAACAAGGGTTGCCGCTTAAAAATGTGGTTTTAGAATTCACGGTAAATACCACTTCAACATCTGTAGTGCGTGGGCCAAAAACGTTAATTATGGATCAGGTTGATAAGCTATTTAAACCTAACGTTTTGGTTATTCACCAAGGCGACTTTGTTGACTTTCCCAACAGTGACAACATCAGGCATCATGTTTACTCATTTTCCTCAGTAAACCCTTTTGAATTAAAACTTTACTCAGGAAGACCAGAAGCCCCTTTACAATTTAATAATGCCGGTGTTGCCGTATTAGGCTGCAACATACATGATTCTATGGTGGGTTACATTTATATTGCGACTTCAAAATATGTATTAATGACTGATGAGCAAGGTTTAGCCACACTCGATGCTACGGTTAAATACGAAAGCGTGAATGTCTGGCATGCCAGTGCACTTACTAGCATTAAAAATATCACTTATGATGACATAACCCAAAAAGCAAACGACAACGCGTTATTTGTTATTGACCTCGTTGTACAGTCGCCTGAACCAAGAAATACATTCCAAAGTATTTTTAATCAGAATGGCGAATAAAACTTCTTTACGTAGGCAAATTACTCTACTGGGTGTGTCACTGGTTATTTTGACCGTGACCAGTCTATTAGCTGTGTCTATTTGGAAATCAATATCCTCACATAGTCAACAAATAGACCAACGTATTACCAGTGCTGAAAATGTCTTAATAGAATATTTACAGGCCAAAGAAGAATTACTGCTGACTGCATCAAAAGTGCTAACAGCAGACTTTGGCTTTAAGCAAGCAGTTGCGACACGGGACAAAGGCACAATCGCCAGTGTGTTAGACAATCATAGCTCGCGAATTAACGCCAGTTTAATGGTACTGAGTGATTTAAACGGTAATATTATCTCTTCAAGTAATAACCAGCTTACCTTTGACTCTGCCTTTACTGAAAGTTTAATTAACGTAAAACAAAACTTAAATAAGACCCAGTTAATGTTATTGGGTGGTAATTTATATCAGCTCATTGTTTTACCGGTAGATGCACCAAGAACCATTGCGTACTCCATAATAGGTTTTCAAATAGATCAGGCTTTCGTTAACGAATTAAAAAGACTAATGGCTATTGAAGTTAGTTTTTTTTATAACGACGGCCTCATCATTTCATCTTTACCCTATACCGATACTAGTCATACCGAACATTTTAGGGAAACGCATAATTCATGGTTACTGTTTGAACGAAAACTTTATGAAAATAAAGCAATAGCATTTACTAATACCCAAGATCAAACATATATTGCGCAACTATCTGTAGATTTAACGCCAAGCTATATCGAGCTTGATAAGTTAGTTGCCATTACCTTGTTTATATCACTGCTAATTATCGCTATTACTGCTTTTGCTAGTAGTTTGATTGCCAAAAACCTAACTAAACCACTGCATCAGTTAACGCGCTTAAGTCGCGACTTTGCTCAAGGTAAGTATGAGCACAACGGTATTATGGCTGAAGGCAGTGTTGAAGTTTTAAAGGTTTATACCAGCTTTATTAAAATGGGCCGAAAAATTGAACAGCGTGAAATTAAAATTAATTATCAGGCCAAGCATGACTCGTTAACCGATGTTTATAATCGCGCTACATTTCTTGAAACACTAACGCAACATATGGCGGCACATGATCACGACAAACAGACGTCATTATTGGTCATGGCAATTAATGTGCGATATTTTAAACGTATCAACGATAGTTTAGGCTCTGAAATAGGCGATATTACACTTAAAGCTATTGCTGAGCGTATTAAAAGTATTTACCAAGAAAAAACCATTATGGTAGGTCGATTTTCGGGTACCGAGTTCTGTTTAGTGATCAACTTAGAACATAAAGAAAGTTATGACGATATCGTTGAAAATTTTTTATCGCAGTTAAGAGCACCATTGCGAGTTAATAAACTCTGGCTGAATTTAAATTATCGTATCGGCACTTGCCTTTTCCCAGAACACAGTAGCAACGCAAAAGAGTTAGTGAGAAGAACCACCATTGCCTTAGAAGCAGCAAGGCATGAAAACACAACGATAAGGGCCTACAAAGATGGTGAGGATGAAGCATATTTAGAGCGATTAAACTTACTTGAAGAACTTAGAGAGACAATGAAACGCGATAGCGGCGAATTGTTCATGGTATATCAACCTAAACTAAATTTAGATAACGGAAAAATAGAAAAAGTAGAATCTCTCATTCGCTGGATAAAGCCTGACGGGCAATTTGTTTCTCCTGAGTTGTTTATTCATCTAGCTGAGCAATCAGGTCTTATAATCAAATTAACCCAGTGGGTAATTGATACGGTACTTAAACAACAACAAGAATGGCTTGCTGAAAATGTAAGACTCAAAGTCGCTATAAATATTTCAGCACAAGATATTGCTCATGCTGACTTTATTGATTATATTTTTGAAAAAATGTCCCAATATAAAATTGACCCTAAGCTGATTACTTTAGAAATAACCGAACGCGATATTATGACCAACGAAGATTTAGTAGTGAGTCGACTTAAGCAATTGAAGCAGACCGGTTTACAGATTTCTGTCGACGACTATGGCATTGGTCAATCGTCTTTAGGTAAATTAAAACAATTACCTATTGATGAGTTAAAAATAGATAAAGCTTTTATACTCGAACTAGATAAATCAGAAAAAGACCAATTCATCGTTAAATCAACCATTGAATTAAGCCATCAACTAGGTTTAAGTGTGGTCGCTGAAGGTGTAGAGAATAAAGCATCTCTAGATATGCTCGCAGAGATGAAATGTAACCACGTGCAAGGTTACTTTATTTCTCGTCCAATAAAATCAGCAGACTTACTAACGTGGTTAAACACTTATGAATAAATTATCTCCTCTACTTTATGCGTGTTTTTTTACTGCATTTTCTGCTAATTGTTTAGCCGAAGGTAAAATTCTTGCTACACCAGGAGTTTCTCAAATTGAAGGTTCAGGTGGTGGCGGTATTGTACCTTGGGCACAATTAGCCGGTTACGCTACCGAAGAAAGCATCTCGATTAGTGCGGCATGCAGCCGTGTAACCGTTAAAGACTTTTCTTTAAACAGTTGCGGTGTACAAGCAAATTTATATGACAAAATAGAATTGTCGTATGCCAAACAAACCTTTGAAGTGACCCCTCTTAAACTTGATTTAAAACAAACTATTATTGGCGCTAAGATTAATTTATTTGGTGATTTAGTCTATTCTACTTTGCCTCAAGTGAGTTTAGGCATTCAGTCGAAAAAATTACATACCAGTGATATCGCCTTTGCTTTGGGGGCAGAAGAAGATTCAGGTACCGATGTTTACCTAGCGGCAAGCAAATTACATTTAGGTTTTATTAACGGATACAATTGGTTATGGAACATAACTGCAAGACATACCAAAAGTAACCAAATAGGTTTATTGGGCTTTGGTGGCGCTAATGAAAATAAAAAAATTCAATTAGAGGCATCTACCGCTGTTTTATTAAATCGACATTTAGCCGTTGGCGTTGAATTTAGACAAAAGCCCGACAACTTAAATTTGGGCGAAGAACACTGGAAAGATGTTTTTGTGGCCTGGTTTCCAAATAAACATTTTAGCGTTACGTTGGCCTATGTTGATTTAGGTCGTATCGCTGCCATTGACAAGCAAACTGGCTGGTATTTATCTACTATGTGGTATTTATAATGAAAATAAAAAAAGTAACTAAACTCTTAATTTTAATACTTATTACAGGATGTATATCTTGCTCTTCACCTAGCAATATTAATAACGAGAGCACCCCAAGTCTGTATCAAAAAATGGGTGAAAAGCCTGCAATTGATAAGATCATTAATAATTTAGTCAATATTATTGGTCAAGATAAAGTTATTTTTTCGCATTTCGCCCAAAGTAATGTGACCCATTTTAAAGAGAAGCTCTCAGTGTATTTATGCCACATAACCGATGGTCCTTGTGAATATAATGGTGATACGATGCAAGATATTCATCGAGGCATGTACATCGATACAAACCAATTTAATCACTTTGTTGAGCTTTTTATCGGCGCTATGGATGCATCAGATATTAGCTACCCTATCCAAAACGAATTATTAGCACGATTAGCTCCGCTAAGAGAAAGCATTTTCAAAATGTAATAATTAATCAACTTGCTATTACACGCCAACGATTTTAGTGCTAGCGGAATAATGACAACTACCGCTGACTATGCAGCAATAGCCGTTGTAATTATGACAACGAAGATTGCATTATATTGTCAGTAAACAATGTGCTCAGTTACTTTTCACTTTCACCAATTTCAGCACCTTTATCAAGCGTAGTAGTCACAGGAAACGGCTTAGTTGCAGCTCCTGCATATAAACTAACATGAGGGAATGGTATTTCAATGCCCTGCTGATCAAAAGCATTTTTAATCTCGATATACATGCTATTTTTCAAAGTCAGAAAATTTTCCCGTCGCGCCCAAACCGAAAACTGAATATCAATTGACGAGCTACCAAATCCCGTTAATATAAACACTGGCGCAGGCTCTTCTAAACAAATTAAATTTTTCGCCGCAATATCTAGCAGAATTTCACGTACTTTTTCAATATCTTCTTTATAAGCAATCCCAATTTTCAGATCAGCACGCCTAATAGGATATTTAGTCATGGTGGTTACTGCACTTTTTATCATGCTCTCATTCGGAATACGAACAAACAAATTATCAAATGTACGTAACTTCACTGAGAGTAAATCAATCGAGATAACCTCGCCGGTAATGTCATTTACCTTGATAACATCGGTAATAGAGAATGGCCGTTCGATCATCAGAAATAAACCACTAATTAAGTTTGAAGCTGACGTTTGCGATGCAAACCCTAAGGCCACGGTAAAAATACCCGCAGCGCCAAGTAATATGCTTAAATCAAGACCAATATTATCTAAAGCTGAAATAGTGACTAAGGCTAAAATACTGTAAAAAATTGACCTTTTCAAAAATAATTGACCATGTGCGGTCATTTTATGTTGTGTGACTTTTACCACGGCACTACTGATTAATCGAGCAAAGATAAAACCAATAATGAATAATAAAAGTGCTTGGCTCAATGCAAATAAATGCGAGGCTTTAAGCAGGTCGATAAACGCTACGATGTCTTTCACAATAATTCTCTTTGTTAAGCAAATAAACTACTAATACTGCGTATGAGTATACTTTGTCCGGTTGCAACTCTTGGGTTACTAATTAACGTCGAAGATAGTGCTTCAACTGGTGCCTGTTTATCAAGGTGCAATTCTACATTGTCCACATGACTTCCTCGATGAACAGACATGCCCGTTGTCCAAAGTTGATGCCCTTCATCGGCATACAAATGCAATAGTGTTACAGGCACATTAATACGTTCTATTGTTAAAGGTTGGTCATGGTTATTAATAACACTAATCGGCGTAATTGCTCGATGCGGACGTTTTTCTATATTAGTAAGTTGAATACGTGCCGCGGTATATTTTGCGTAACATATTTGTCCAACTCGGGTGGAGGGACCAAACCATGAATCAGAGGGTCGCCAAAAAGGTAAATCAAGCAAACATTCACCTTTAGGCTCTAATTTAGCAGAGAACCAAATTGGCGTGCTAACGTAAAGCCGTGCCTTTTCGCCTGCCAGTAAAGTTAGCGGAGTATCTGGGCGCGCCACCACAGAACGGTCAGCTAATAACGGTAATATCTGTACTTTTTCTGAGGTATGCTGTTGTAAATACCGGCCAAACTTTGCTTGCTCAATACAGCAATTATCATCGAGTTCACCAACAACCATGGGCTCGTCACTTTCAGTATCGGTTTCTAAATTCCAGCTATTCCATTCATTCTCTAGGCGTTTTAAAATGATGGTTCTCTCGCCAAGTTGCCAACACCGTTGTTGTTGAAGGCTAAAAGTAAACTCGCCCCACCATGCATTATTAGCCATTTTTATCTTCTCGATTTAACTTGTTAGTGCACTCATTAAAAAAGCGCTTAATTGTTAATTAAAAATTGAAAATTAAGCTTATTTTTCAATTAACAATATCTTTCTATATTTATAGATTATGCTATCTTAAGTCACTTGTGTATATACCCAATACCGCTTATAAACTGGCTTTACCGCTGTTACTCATTAATCATCCAAGGAGCCTATCATGACAACATTACACATTGTTTTGTCAGATTTGGTAGTCACTAATGCCATTCTTGCTAAAATAACCATTCTGCAGAATAAACTTTCAGCAAATGTTGTTTGGTATTTACATCACCATCAACGATTTTTTGATCGCCGTTATTTTTCTAATGAATTGGCCGATATTTCAAATAATTTACAAGCAAGTCATCAAAGTAAAATTTCTCAACTCGAGCTAAAAATTAAAAAATATTTTCCAAAAAGTAACATCCTTACCTGTCAGGAAAAGTACTGGTCAAAATATGTAAATAAACAAGCGAATAAACTTGACCCCATTGTTATTATTCGCTCAAAATCCGGTCTTACTTCGGCTGACAATCAATATATTAGTGATAATAAAAGTACTGTATTTATACTAAATCAAGAAAAATGGTTTTCCGATGGTAAAGCGATAGGGGCAATTGACCCTTTTCATGAAGATGATGAAGAAAATAAATCTGATATTAAAGTAGTAAACTTTATGCGGCAATGGCTCTCGCCTGATGAGCAAACTGAGCCATTTTTACTGCATGTAATTCACATCCCGCCTTTAGCTATTGAATACGAAAAAAAGATTGAGGCACTGCACAAAGAGCAAATATATCGTTTTGCCAAAACAGTTAAGTGTCCGAAAAGCTTTATAACATTTACTCGCGGAACACCTGAACATGCACTACTGACTTACGCAGATGATAACAAAATAGACTTAATCGTGTTGGGATGCCGAGAGCATAGTTTGTTTGAAAAGTGGCTTAATGGCTCAACAATTTCTGCGCTGATCAGTCATCAAAATTGTGACATGGTTTTAATTAATACCCCTTAAACCAGCGGTAATTGTAACTGATGAATCATAAACGCCTAACCATCAGTTACATACACTGCAAAAGAATTAAATATTCAAAATAAAGAATAAATCGCCAAACCCCCACAATAAGGTGCCGGTAATAAGTAAAGAGACTTCGAGAATACCAAGTTGTAATCTAACGGCTTGTAATATTTTCTCCGCTTTTTCTTCAAAGTCGTCTTCTATGATTTGAATTTCGTTTTCTATATTTTCGGTTGATACTTTTAGCTTACGAAGTTTTCTTTTAGCGCGAGCCAGTGTTATACGATGATGAAAATTAAGTCGGCCAATTAATAATCGCTCCTGTATTATGCCACCCAATCCTGACCAAACACCCAGTACCGCTATTAGACAACCACTGCGAGAAAGCCATTCTAAACCAGCAAATTGTATTATTGATAAATAGATCCCAAGCGCCGCTATTAGAATGGCTAATAACCAATTAATAAATGGATGACGTTGAGGAACAGTTACTGCAGCTACTAAAGCTTCTGGGGTCTGCTCAGCTGGATCTGTTGACATAAGTTACCTTTTTATTTTTATTTTTATTTTTATTTTTATTTATTTGACACGTTAATCGTTGTCTTTGTCTTTTTTTGTATCTTTAGCAGGTGAAAACTGCTTTTTATAGTTAATGTTAGCACTTATCTCATCTCCACTGATCGCTTCAAAAGATATACTCGGCGAAAGTTTATATTCTATGCTCCAGCCAGCTTGAACGCCGCTGTCAGAATCAATACTGGTACCATAACCAACATTTAAGCGGTCATTAATTTTCGCAGCAATATCAACTCGAGTAC
>TARA_R110000744_G_scaffold56547_12_pt1 | contig 21613 bp, 14 predicted proteins | sample TARA_R110000744 | Tara Oceans TARA_R110000744 (sample SAMEA4398083) | marine metagenome | biome: Polar Biome; feature: [DCM] deep chlorophyll maximum layer (ENVO:01000326); material: water (ENVO:00002006), including particulate matter (ENVO:01000060) such as... | depth 36 m | reverse complement strand
CACTTTGATCATAATAACTGCCTAAATCAGGTACATCTTCAGCATCTAAATAATAACCGTCAGCGGTAATTGATAACGCCTGTGTTGGAAGATATACACCTGATATTTGTACACCCTTTCTTTCATTTGAAACGCCTTCACGGTCAGGCTTATCTTCATCAGAAATCAAAGCATTAAGTCGAACGGCGGTGTTCTCTGACAAGGGTAAGTTATAATCTAGCGTTACACGTTTATATTCATCGCTACCTAAACCGGCATCAACACGGCCAAAGTTATAATTTACAGATGCCTTTTTCGTAATGCTGTTAACCGCACCACCTGATGAGCCTCGACCCGCAAAAGTTGAGCTTGGTCCTTTAGTAATTTCAACACGCTCAGTAGCAAAACTTTCTCGTGTGCTCATTCCAGGGTCTCTTAAGCCATCAACAAAAACATCACTGCGTGCTTCATGGCCACGGATAATATAACGATCACCAAAAGCGTTCCCATTTTCGCCCGTGCCTAAAGTAATACCCGCTTGTGCAGAAAGTATATCTTTAAGGTCAGTTTTGCCCGCTTCTATGATTTGATCTTGTGTCAGTACGGTGATCATTTGCGGCGTATCTACAAGTTCGGCAACACGACGAATATCACCAGAAGAGTCATGTAAATATACAGATGTTTTAGAGCCGTGAACCTTAATTAATTCAATTGCTTCTTCAGATTTATTAATTTCTTTCGATTCACAAATAACTGCACTGTCTGTTTCACAGTTTTCTACGTTATTTTCAGCGTATGCCGATGTACCACTAAATACCAATGCCGCAGCTACGGCTTGTGCACCTAATGTCATTTTGTTTTTTTGATGAGGTTTTATTTGAGAGTTCATGTTTTTTTACTTTTATTTTAAAGTCTTAATTAGTGAGGAGTTAGATATTAACTAACACAAACCACAAATGCAAATGATAATCGATATCATTTGCATTAATATTTATATTTTTTGTGTTGAAGATTTTATTAGCTCTGTTTAGGTCTCATTCAGATAGTTTTATTTAGGTGAAAAATTAACGTAGTGACGTCTACACTAATATTGAATACATGGGGAATATTGTTTCTTATGGAGAAATTTTAAAGTATAAAAATTAAGATAAATCGTTATGAATAATACAAGCTCAAAGATAAACACTTTCAAAAAAAGTCATAATAAAACCGTGTTGTAATGTATTAAGCAAAATGCCTCCCTGCATCAACACCCGCTCGTCACATGTTCATTTATGCAGGTATTAATGATATCTTCTTCAAATGCTCTGCCCTCACAGTAATTCTTCAATGCTAAAATGCCAGCTTAAGAAAATTTATTAATACCGGTATAGCACTTTACCGTGTTTATTTTTAAATTTTTAGTCTACGTTATTTAAATATGCTGACTTAATCATATCAAGCTTACAAAGGAACTTAATTTGGAAATCAACACAGCAAAATCAGTTTTACAAAACACCTTCGGTTACACTGATTTTCGTCACCAACAAGCCGGCATCATTAGTGAACTAATTAATGGTGCTGATGTTTTCACCCTTATGCCAACCGGTGGCGGAAAATCATTATGCTATCAAATACCGGCTATTGTTTTGCAAGGCGTAGGTATTGTTGTATCGCCACTGATCGCCTTAATGAAAGATCAAGTTGATGCGTTAAAGTTGCAAGGGGTAAAAGCAGAGTTTTTAAATTCATCACAAGATTATGAAGAACAGCGTCGTGTTGAGCAGCTTATCACCTCGGGCAATGTCGACTTATTATATGTAGCGCCAGAAAGACTCTTAAGTGATTATTTTCTAACGCTTATGGATCGAGTCACCATCGCATTATTTGCCTTTGACGAAGCGCACTGCGTCTCGCAATGGGGCCACGACTTTAGGCCTGAGTATCAAAAACTCTCTATCATAGGTCACCGATATCCCAACACACCAAAAATTGCCTTAACCGCAACAGCTGATATGAAAACCCGAGATGAAATCGTTCAGGTTTTAAATTTAACGGGTGCTAAAACTTTTGTACACAGCTTTGATCGACCCAATATTCAATATCGCATCAGTGAACAGAAAAATAGCAAAGAGCAGCTACTGAAGTTTATTAATACCGAGCATGAAAATGATGCCGGTATTGTCTATTGCCTTTCACGAAAATCCGTAGAATCAACCGCTCAGTGGTTAACTGAGCAAGGAAAAACTGCTTTACCTTATCATGCTGGTTTAGCCAGTGATCTTAAAGATAATAACCAACAGAGGTTCTTAAGAGAAGACGGCATTATAATCGTCGCTACCATTGCATTTGGCATGGGTATTGATAAGCCTAATGTGAGATTTGTTGCGCATTTAAATTTACCAAAAAGTATTGAAGCTTATTATCAAGAAACCGGACGCGCAGGTCGAGATGGCATGCCGGCTAACACATGGTTAGCTTATGGTATGCAAGATGTTATTAAGCTAAAACAAATGGCAAGTCAAAGTGATGGTAATGAACAGTTTAAATTTATCACTCAGCGTAAAATTGACGCTCTACTTGGTTACTGTGAAGTCAGCTCATGTCGTAGACAAGTACTGTTAAATTATTTCGGAGAAACATTAGCAGAGCCCTGCGGTAATTGTGATAACTGCATAAACCCTCCAACAACTTGGGATGGTACCAGTGCTGCACAAAAAGCCCTTTCAACGGTTTATCGAACAGGGCAAAGGTTTGGAGTAGGCCATCAAATTGATGTGCTAACCGGCAAAAAAACACCAAAAATTACTAGTCTAAATCACGATCAACTTTCCACCTATAATATTGGCAGCGAACTCACGGCAATGGAATGGCAAACGGTATTTAGACAACTTATTTCCATGGGATATTTAGCGGTTGAAATGGATTATGGCGTGTTAAAATTAACCGAAAAAGCGCGACCATTATTAAAAGGTGAATGTGCGATTCAACTTAAAGTGCAAAAATATAAAAAGCCAAAGCAAACTCAAAACAAAAAGCAATCTATTGAGTGCGATTTATCGGCAGGCGAACAAGTCAACTTTGAAAAACTTAAGCAACAACGATCTTTATGGGCAAAAGAGCGAAATGTTCCAGCATATGTTGTTTTTCATGACGCAACTTTAATGGATATAGCGCGTATAAATCCTAAAAATTCAAACCAACTGCTTGAAGTTAATGGCTTAGGTAAAACAAAGCTTGAGCTTTATGGTCAGAAAATTATTGCCTTGTTAACGTAGAAAAGTAAATCAGCATGAGTTATTTGGCTTAGTTATCTGGCTTAGTTATCTTTTCAGCTAATCTACATTTTTATACGCAAAAAACCAAAGGGTAAATATCTGCCGATAAGTAGTAAAAATTTAACTAATGCAAGCACCGTTTATCGATTCAATGCTTGCCACAGTATGTTTGAGGCGCTATTTTTATTATCTATATTGAGAAAAATATCCCTTTACGGTTACACTTCAACTATCCTGTTTCTACCGAGGCCTTTCGCCTTATAAAGCGCATTATCTAAGCGCTGATAAATGGACTCAAAATTAGAAATTTTTTCTTTCATATAGGTTATTGAAAAACTGGCTGTAACCGTTAGCTCACTTTCATCATTTATAAATATAGGGTTACTTTCAAAGCTACTACGGATGCGCTCAACTATAATTTGCGCAGAAACTTTTTCTAAATCCTTTAAACAAATAACAAACTCCTCTCCACCAATTCTACCAAAAAGATCTTGCTGTCTAATATTATCTTTAGTTAGTTTAACAATATGCCTCAGTGCTTTATCACCACAAATATGTGAGTATTTATCATTTATAGATTTGAAGTCATCTAGGTCAAAAAGAATAATGGCATGTATATCATTGTTTATCGTATTGTTTAAGCATGCTATTTGTTCAAAAATGGCTCGCCTATTGAAGATGCGTGTAAGCTCATCAGTTTCTGATAATATTTTTTGTTTATTTTTTTGATGCCATATAAATATGCAAATGGTGAACAATGTAAATATTATTATACTGGATAATACTAAGGTGATCTTTGATTGCTCGAGGTTAGCTGAAACTAAGCTAAGTTCCAGTGAAACTATATCTTGTTGTAACTCTGCAAAAGCTAAAATAGAAACAGAATTTTGCTGACTAATTAAAGCTTGTTGATTGATATCTATATAATTTTCAAAATACTGTTTTGCTAAGTAAGGTTGATTTTGAGATATATAATATTTGATCAGAAACTCATATAGTAACCGTAAATTGGTTTTATTGGTTTGCTCAATTAATAATTCTTTTTTCGCTATGAAGCTATCAACGCATTGAGTTCTATTATTTTCTATACATGCTATAGCTTTATACAATGTCATTTTATTATTTTGATGCAACTCTTCAGTCGTACTTTGATAAGGTTCAAATTCATTAATAAGCGCTAACATTGCTGGAAACTTTTTTTCTATATATGCGAACTTTATTTTTAAAGTGAGTAATAACACTTTGTAATATTGAGTATCTATGAACAGGGCTTTCCCTGATTCAAATTTTTTAAAATATTGCTTACTTTCTTCAATTTCACCAGCATCTAATAATTCAGTAGCAATAACATAATAAGTACGATGCAGGTCAAAATCATTATTAATATAAGACAATTGTTTTTTGAACGTTTTCGCTGCTAAATTATACTGACCTATAGATGAATATATTTCAGCTATAGTGAGATAAATATCACTTATAAACTTTTTATCACCTTTATTTAACTCCAGTAACATAAGAAAGTCTTGGATTTTTTCTACTGCAGCTTTACCCGAACAATACTGAAGCTCGGACATATCCAGGTACTTCAAAACCTCTTGTGATGCACTTGTTACTAAAGGTCGCATTTCATGTAAAAAATCACATGCTTTTTTTTCTGAATAACGATAATAAAATGTTGTCAAATCATAAAGGGCGATTGATAAAATATTTGGGTTTACTTCCTTACTCGGCAAAAGGGTTATTTTCTTTAAGTGCCTTAGATAATCTTCACTAAAACCATATTTACAGTAAATAGCCGTCGATTTTTGCCAAAGTAGCTTCGAGCGCGCTTGATTTGATAAATTTGGTGAGTTAGCTAAAAATTCATCAACAGTATCACTTAACACTGTATCCACTGGGCAAGCATAATCAATAGAGGGTTGAATGCTATTCAAAGTAATATTCAAGTCATTGGCGAATGCCGAATTAATGAGAGAAAACGAAAAATAATAGATGACAAAAAATATCAAACATTTACTAACCACCATTTTAAATATATTCAAAATCCGCGCTGCCACTTGAGTATTGCCATATAAAATAAAAACCTGTTTTGCTTATATAATGGTATTTCCAACCACTGTTTAGCCGTGATTGTGAATAATGTTGGCCTGAATATTTAAATTGTTTGAATCAATATAAAGTGAATAGTGTAAAAACTTGAGAGAATCGATAAAAAGTATTTAATTAGCAACAACCTAATTTATTTTTTAATTTAATTATAAAAGTATAAAAGTAACGAAATAAGGACATTTCTGAGTCCCTATTTTTTAGCTATAAACTATAAGCTGGAATTTTTTCGCATAGGGTTTTATCCATAAATGCCATCTAAAGAACCACTAAAACATATGCCTAAATGATTTATAAACTACAATGTAATTTATTGCAATAGAGCAAATTAACAAAAGCTTAACACAGAGCCAGTCGTAAATTAACGTAAAAATGCTTACCTTTAGCAAATTAAGCAACCAGCAGTAATGAAAGTTTATCGCCCCCTCTTTATTGTGCTATAAATGTACATGACAACCACAAAAGCCCATGTCTGCGATTAACCGAGTAGAACAATAGAGTAAAAAGAGATTTAATTACGCTAACAGTACTTGAGCAGTATACTTATATTGCCTACAATAGCGTACTTTTCACTTATTACAGACCAGTCATATGAACGATACAAGTTCGCAACCAGCTTTACCTGATCGCCTTTCAATTAACCCTCGCAGCCCACATCATGTTGCAGCAGTTTTCGAACATGAAATTGGTATTCGAATCAATGGCAAAGAGCGCTTCGATGTTGAAGAATATTGCATCAGTGAAGGCTGGGTAAAAGTCGCTTCGGCTAAAGCATTAGATCGTCGTGGCCAACCGCTTTTAGTCACAGTAAAAGGGACTGTTGAATCATTTTATCGCTAAATTGGTCAGTAAAAAAACTGATAATTTAGTTAATCACCTTTCAAATATAGATAAAATAGGGGCAAATTGGCGTGATGTAAATCTGCCCCTATCAATACACGTAATACAATTCTAAGTATAACTGGTGCCACATATACATAGTAAAATTAAGTACTTATAGCCATTTCAAAAAGTAACCACTAACATTACGTATACATTAACGTAGTCTGGGTTTGTGCTCTGCATGACCAACATCAAGCTCAATAGATAACTTTAATAATTTATCTATTATCACGGTATCATCGACTTTCTTAGCTATACCAAATCCAAGAGAATAAGTTTAGTCATATTCGTAAAAATGCATTCACGGATATTAGTTTCAATTTCAATAATGATATTGTTTGTAAATTTATCCCTTCACGATATTTATTGTTATTTAAAGTTTATCTGATAAGTTAGTTATTAATAATAATCCTGCACTTATGCTTATTCAGCCTTGCGGTTTGTTAATTTAGCTACATATTTTTTCAATTGATACAAAAGGTCTACTACTAATGCTGTTAAGTAAACGACATTCAATTCAACAAAAAGTCACTGTATTATTTATTAGTATTGTTTTGCTCTGTGCTATAGCTTTTGGGGTTATAACCTCTAGTACATTATCATCTTTGTCCTCTGAACAAATATCGTCAACTCAAAGCCTGCTAAAAAGTTCTGTGCTTAACTCGATGGAAGACGCCGGAAAATTGTCGAGTGAACGTATCAGTAATTTACTTAAGCAAAGCTTCGCACCAGCACTAATTTTGGCTGAAACTTTAGCTAAAACAGCCTACCCTAATACGCCTTTTGATCGAGATGTTGTAAATGATTTAAGCCATTACGCTTTAGATGCCACGCCAACAATTAGCTCGATTTATGCTCAATTTGAAGTGAATGGTTATGACAGACTCGATAGTAAGTTTTTAGCATTCGGTCAACACTCAACACCAACAGGAACTCTAGAAGTTTATTGGATAAAAGAGAATGGAAAAGCCATTTTTTACCCTACTGCAAATGCACAAGATAAATATATTACTGATAAAGACGATAATGGCATTCGTACTGCAGAGTTTTATTTATGCAGTAAAGACTCACTAAAGCCTTGTGCGTTAGATCCTTATTTGTATGAAATAGAGCCCGGTCGTCATGAATTAATGACAACGCTATCTGCCCCTATTATTGTATCTAAAGAGTTTAGAGGAATAGTTGGCGTTGATATAAATTTACCTGTCATACAAAAATGGATAACAGAACAGTCAAAATCATTATTTCAGGGTAATGCATCTATAAGTTTATTCAGTCAACGAAATATCCTAATAGCATCAAGCCTTTACCCTGATAAATTATCTAATAAAGCCAGTGAAGTTAATGCAGAACTTTCTACGATATTGAGTCAATCTAAAAGCTCAATTAACTCAGGTACTGACTGGTATGTTAAAGTTCCAGTGTTTATCAGTGAAGCCAATGTGACTTGGACATTACTTATTTCACTCCCTGAAAAGGTTGCTTTAGCCTCGGTATTACAAATGACCGAGCAAGCGAATGAGCACTTCAATATAGCGTTAGTAGAGCTTTTGTTGTTTTCGTTGCTGTTTGTAATAGTCGCTTTATTATTTGCAATTTGGCTCGCAAGGTCGATAACTACCCCCATAAAGTTACTGTCTTCTTCAATTCAAGAATTAGCAGAAAATGAAGGTGATCTCACTCAAAAAGTAAATGTTAATAGTCATGCAGAATTAATTCTCTTGGCAGATGGGTTTAATAAGTTCATTAATAAATTGGCAGAAATGATTAGTGCATCTAAAACTTTTTCTCATGAGCTATATGGCAAATTCAGCGAATTAGAAAATATTGCAAATGACGTTGAAACTGGCACTCAAGCACAACAAATAGATTTAGACAGTATTGCTACAGCAATGACTGAAATGGCAGCTTCTTCGGGTGATGTAGCAAAGCTAGCAGTAGAAACGGCTAATGGTGGCAAGCATGCTAACGCACTTCTCCAAGAAACACAGGACATATTAGAAAGTAGTGTGAAAAACGTGCAATTACTTCAGGGCAATATATCCTTGACGAGCGAACAAATATCACAAGTTGCTGCTCGCAGTGATGATATAACGAGTATTGTTGAAACTATTCGATCTATAGCCGATCAGACTAACCTACTAGCACTAAACGCGGCAATAGAAGCAGCAAGAGCAGGTGAACAAGGAAGAGGTTTTGCCGTTGTTGCCGATGAGGTTAGAAGCTTAGCGGCACGTACTCAAACCTCTACTCAAGATATCAGTAACTTAATTAGCAATTTACAAATAGATGTCAATAAAGCCGTTCAAACATTAGATGAGAACAAAGATTCAATTACCCGTACGGTTGATAATACAAGTATTAGCTTTGAACGACTTTCTCAAACAAAAACAAGCATTGAGATAATGAGCGAAAGTATTGAGCAGGTAGCAACAGCGGCCGAGCAACAAAGCCATGTTGCAGAGGATATAAACATTCGATTAGTATCCGTTTCTGATAGTAGTAATGGTCTAGCTGAATTAGGGCATAAATTACAAAAAAATAGTATTCACTCGAAAGGCATAGCCGAACAGATTAAAGCAGAGTTAAATAGGCTAAAATGTTAGTGAACATTAGTTTATTCAATTCAGAGGAAAAATGACAATACATACCATTGCACAACCTCAAGATAAGAATAAAGTTGCCTTAATTGTTGGTGCCAGTGGTTTAGTTGGACAACATTTATTGATGCAGCTTTTAGAAAGTAGCAATTACAGTAAAGTTATCGCCTTAGTGCGAAACCCTCTTACTATAGAACACAACAAACTTGAACAAAGAATAGTAGATTTTGAGCATTTAACCGCAAAATTCACTCGCTTAGAACTCACTAATGAAGAAGAGCAAAATACAACAACTAACAACGACGGCTTAGCCAAAATTGATCATATATTTTGCACACTTGGCAGTACTATAAATAAAGCAGGCTCTAAATCAGCTTTTTGTAAAATTGATTACCTGTACCCACTGATCATAGCGAAACATTTTTATCGTCAAAATACAGCACTTTTTGCCATAGTGACTGCAATGGCAGCAAATGAGTCTTCTTCCATATTTTATAACCAAGTTAAAGGGAAAGTGGAGACAGGGTTAAGTGACGTTGGCTTTGAGCACCTTGGCCTATTTCGTCCGTCAATGTTATCAGGTCAACGTGATGAGTTCCGACTCGGCGAGCAACTGGGTAGCGTATTGATGAACGCACTTGCATTTATGATCCCAAAAAAGTATCACGTAATTCAAGCCAAAAAGGTGGCGAATGCTATGCTCGCTTACGCAGAACATCCTCCATCAGGAATTACGATTATACCGTCAGATCAGCTGCAAAATTACTAAGTGTTTTACCGGCCATACGATAGCCAACCCACTCTTCTTGTGCGACTGCACCTAGCGAATGATAAAATTCTCTTGAAGGCGTATTCCAATCTAAGCAGCTCCATTCAAATCGCGCACAGTCTTTTTCTATGGCAATTTTTGCCATAGCTTTTAGTAATTTAACGCCTGCACCTTTGCCACGGTATTCAGGCATAACGTATAAGTCTTCTAAATACAGGCCTGATTTTGCTAACCAAGTGGAATAATTAAAGAAGTAAATGGCTGAGCCAATCGCGACACCGTCAAGCTCACAAATTAAGGCGAAAACATGACTGTTTTCTGCAAAAATACTATCTTTTATGGTTTGTTCTGTGGCTAAAACTTCATGTTCAGCTTTCTCATAGATCGCGAGATCTATAATAAATTTAAATAATATACGGGTATCGTCTGCTGTAGCTTTTCTAACGACTAAATTGCTCACATTTAACTCCTAATTAATTTGATTTGTTGGCTTTTTTTATTAGCTTAATAATCAATACATATAATATTGAATACGATTATTGATTCTCTAACGCTTGTTTTGCACGGGTAATTATCGCGGTTGAAAACTCTTTAAAGACTCCTTTTAATAATATCCAATGATGCCAGTATAGTGTTCTTATAATAGGGTGTTCTGGCATCAAGTTTACCAGTACTCCTGAAGTCAATTCAGCTTGTATTTGCAATTTAGGGATTAAACAATAAGCTAAGCCCTGCTTAGCAAAGTTAACAAATGCTTCTGATGAGCGCACAGTATGACAAGGGTAAGAGCCACCTTTTAATCCAAAAGTTTGTTCAATATATTTAATGTGCATATCATCTTTTTGATCATAAGCCACAGCGGGTGCTCTGGCCAATGATTGTTCATTAATACCCTCAAAAAAATAACGTTTGATAAAACTTGGCGAAGCGACTAATAAATACTGAATATCGCCTAATTTATCAAGTGTACAACCTGGTAAAGCATGTTCATGTGTACTCAACGCGCCAAACACTTCACCATCTTTTAAGTAATTAATACTTCTATTTTCATCAACCAATCGAAAGTTTACTGCGACATTATATTCATGACAGACATCACCAATGGCTCCAATTAACCAAGTGGCTAAACTGTCTGCATTACTGGCGATGTTTGCCGTTATTGTTTCGTTTTTTTTATCACCTGAAATTTCAGGGATAATATCTTGCTCAAGTAATTTCACCTGTTGATAGTGAGCGAGTAATTTCTTACCGATACTAGTTGCTACTAGAGGTTGTGAACGAATTAATACCGGCTGACCTAGAGTTTGCTCTAAGCTTTTAATCCGCTGTGACACAGCAGATTGTGTAATAGCTAATACCGAAGCGGCTTTATCAAAATTTTGTTCATCCACCACCACGCTCAACGCATGTAATAGCTTATAATCCAACAAAGTAATTCACTCCTACAAGTTGCTCATGTTGATTTAATACAACCACATTAGCAAAACTAATCAAAGATAAAAATCATTAATTATATTTATCATTACTGATTAGCTATATTAGCCGCAATGACACTACACACTGATATTTTTTGGAGTAAAATGTTTTCACCACTTCTACAAGGCCTTTTTTTAGGTGCCAGTATGATTATTCCACTTGGCGCGCAAAATTCTCATGTGCTCAATCATGGCATTAAAAAAAATCATCATTTTTTGGCTGCATCAATTTGCATGCTATGTGATGTGGTACTCATTGCATTAGGTGTGTTTGGCGGTGCAAAACTTATCGCCACATCTCCAACCTTAGTCACCGTTATTTCTTGGGGCGGTATACTATTTTTATATGGTTATGCAGGTTTGTCATTTCGCCAAGCATGGCTTAATAATTATAATAGTGCGCAAGAAAAAGCGGAAAAAACGAATAAGAGACCTTGGCTAGTTATTGCTTCTACACTAGCAGTAACGTTATTGAATCCACATGTTTATCTTGATACGGTGCTGATATTGGGCAGTGTTGGTGGCCAGTTTCAAGGTCATGAAAAAATTGCATTTGCGATCGGCACCATGTTGGCTTCTATGCTGTGGTTTTATAGTTTAGCTGGCGCAGCGGCAAAAATTTCACCTTGGCTTAATCAAGCTAAGGTTAAAAGAATCATTGATATACTCGTTGGATTAATTATGTGTGCCATAGCATGGACATTGTTTAATAGTTTATAGCGTCTAAGCAAGTCTTTTACGCCAATTTCCAGCGTGATACAACGTACAATTTTCTTCGCTGTCTAGCTCAATTTGGTTTTTAGCATTTTTGAGTTCAATGCCAATATCAGCAAGATTACTGGTAATCATCGACGCTAAGCTATTGTTATCAGATGACTTCAGATAGCTCGCTAATGTAATGTTCCGGTCAAAAATACAAACTATTTTTAAACTTTCGGGGAATTTATCAAAATTAACGGTATGTGTTAACCACTCAAAACCGTCGATGTTTTCTAACGCGCAGTGGCAAACCTCAGTTAGCACTTTGACTATTTGATTATCCAATTTTTTATCTGATTTACGCATGACTTATTGACACTACCTTAGACTATGACTTTGCATGGTCTTTATACATTATCTATATAAACATTTATACAAGACCTTTAGAAAATATTTTTGAAAAGTCAGTTGCGCTTAAACCATTATTTTTACTGCCCAAGTAGTTATTTTTTCCAGATCTTTTTGTCGTTAATAAAAAACCGTCTGCTGCTTTTATCAATTCATCAAAGTTAAATTTTTTATTTTTATCATGTAGAGCATAACCTGCTGATATGGTTACTGAAAGCGTTGCCTCATCGTATTCTATAAGCAAATCGCTAATACTACGAATGATTCTTTTAGCAAGTTCACGCATTTGACTATGACTAACTGACTCACAAATCAAGACAAATTCATCGCCTCCCCAACGAATAAGGAGGTCATGTTCCCTAATTTGAGTAGTTATTGTATTTACAATAGCTTTTAATGCTTTATCACCACCCGCATGTCCAAATGTGTCATTTATAAATTTAAAGTCATCACAATCAATTATTAACGCACCTAATGACAACTCAGGATCTGTTTCTCGTTCAAATCGAGACTGAACCGACGGTAAGTAACTTTTCAAATAACTTCGACAGAATACGCCAGTTAATCCATCCTTCATCGATGTTACAACTTGCGCTTTTAACATCCGATGGTGAACAAAAAATACGATGATAAAAAAGCAAAAAACTAGCCCTAATGCAATGAGAATAAAAATAGACTGCTGTTGTTTATTTTTATTCTCTTCTACTATAACTTTATTAATTAAGAATGAGTTATTAAGCTCAGAATATTTTTGCTGACTTTTAATATTCTCAATGTGCTTATCCATAGTGGTAACTAGACTTATTGTATTGGTTTCATTCGCTAAATGCTGGAAAGCAGCGTAGGCACGTAAATATTTCAATGAGTTTTTATCATCTCCCATCAACTGATAAATATTGCTGAGTAAATACTGGATAGCAGCAGTATTATTGCTATGCGGCATTTTATTATTGTAGCGCAAACTTATGATGGCGTAATCGAGCGCGAGCAAGGGTTTATTAGTAACTACATATAACTCTGCTAAGTTTTTACTCACAGCTTGTAACAAGCGAATATCATGATCGGACTCAGCTTTATTTAGCGCCAATTTCAGCCATTCTTCTGCTGCTGAAAAATTTTCTAATTGTTGTTGTACAACACCTTTAAATCGCGATAAGTAGCCATTGTTATTATTTAATATCGACGGAATATTTTCAGCAACTATGGTTAATTCGAGGGTTTCTTGGGGGGCGACTTCAGGTAAGTTAATACGTACACAAATTAAATATAATGTAGCTAAAAACTCAGCATCATAGTTTTTCGTTTCACGTGCTAACGTTAGTGCCATTTGTAAAGGTTCAACAGCTAATTGAAAAAGTTCTAATTGAATATAGCTCAAGGCTAAACGATTTAAAGCGATTATCTCGCCACGTTTATTTTTCGAATCATGGGCATAATCAGCCATTTTTTGAACATAAACTATTGTTTCAGCGTAATTTCCGCGAACTAGGTATATGCCACTAATACTTTCTAATGAGTCGATATATAATTCGTCATTTTTAACTAAAGAAAGCTTTGAAATCGCTAAATCGAGATAATATTTACCTTCTAGCCAATCACCACTCTTGGCTTTTAGCTTCGCTATATAAGCATAAATAGGAGCTTGTAATTCAACATAGGCTGGCAAACTAACTTTATTAAGCAAGTCTTTAACAAACATACGATTTTTATCGGTATTTAAATGCTGTAAGCTTTTTAATTGAGTATAATATTCTCGGGTTTCTTGAGCGTATGCTTTTGTTAGTAAAAGCACAGAAAGAAGAAGAAAAATAATAATGGTCGAGAGGTTAAGTCGTGGATACCTACTGGTGAAGTTCATTTTATAAATTCCATTTTTGTGTAAACATTCCATTGTTGAGCTACAGCTTACATTATATTACTATAAATGTATTAAATTTGAACTGGCTATCAACACTACTTTGTATCGAAATAGTTCAACATAATTTCTATTAATCACACTTGTTTTGACAACTTATTATAGCAAAATAGATATTTTACCTAGTAGAACACATCAATTTTTAAAGACAATTATAAAAGAGTAAAAAACGCTTCGATAGTCATTGATAAGCGTTATTACAAATTTTATTTAACTATCCATCAATTTCGTTAGTATATGGTATCTTAATCATTGTTTTATGATTAAATATAGATAAATTTAATCATCTAAAAGTTAACAGTATTTACATTAAAATAGCCTATAGTAAGGCGTAATCAATTCTGGCTTGGCAATTAAACTGACAGGAGCAGGGAATATAAGTGAACAACACCAAACTTACCCAAGACGAAAACCTTTCCATTAAGGTTAGTTATCAGTTGTTGCCTACTGATCATCAAAGACTGGATTTATATTTTTCATTACCGGTTGAAATGGGTATAGGCCCTAAAACCTTAGCCGAAGAGCATTATTTTCATAGCAGCATTGAAAATCACAGTGCTTATTACTCAGACCAACTACACATACCTTTAGTGCGTAGCCGATTTATAAGCCAAACTAAAGGTGAGCAAAGTGATTATCGGCTTAACCTTAATTTATTCTCTTATCAGATTCGAATTGCCTTAGATACTGATATAAAACAGACTATTAAGCTTAGAGAAAGCGAGAGTTTTTATCCTCAAGCCATTGTGCTAGCAGAGCAAATTTCTGGTTTATTGAAAAAGCTTAGAAGATATACCCCTCCAGATAAAAAACTTAGTCCATTTTTTGAAAATGCCGACAATTACCTTAGCTGGCAAGTAGAGCAATCGTTTTTAAAGTTGCTTTCTCGTGGACCAAAAAGTAGTGACTTTACTACCGAAAGAAATTTTTTGTTTGCCTTATGTCGTAGTGAAAGTGAATACCGCGAAGCCAATCAATATAATTCGCAAATTACTTTAGATGATCCTAATCGTATTACGAACAAAATGCGCTTGCTGCAGCGGTTAATCGAATACGGTGTAGTACTTCAGCAAGAAGTTAAAAGTCTTAACCGCAATTTAAAGCGTATTGTCAGTGGCACAGTTACAGCGGTAATTATGGCTTTTGTGATGATGTTAGTGCTAAATGCTCGAGCTAATTTTACTGAAGTAACCATTGCTTTAGTAGGCATGCTAGGCTTTGTTTATGGCTTAAGGGAAATATTTAAAGACGATATTACTCGTGTTATTTGGCGTTATATTCAAAAAGGTTTGCCTAAATGGAAAAATATTTACACCAATAGTGTAAATAAAAATCGTATTGCAACCCAAACAATTTGGCTTGAATACATTCGCAATAAAGACCTACCCAAAAAAGTTGATAAGTTATTTCAAAACCGCCGTCATCAAAATAAACAGGCCGCACAATTACTGCACTTTCGTAGTGACACGAAAGTAAATGCCAAAAGCTTTATGCCCGGCTATGATGAAATTCAACAGCGTATCTATTTTAATTTAACGCCCTTTATTCGCTTCCTAAAAAAAGGTGAAGGTCGCTTATATTCTCTGGATGGCAGTAAAGTAACAAAGCAAGCGGTTGAACGCCGTTACCAAATAAATGTAGTGTTAATGCAAACGGATAAAAAAGATTTACAACAAACACAACGTTTTAAGATCACTCTAAATCGTTCTACTATTGTGAACATAGAGGCGATGAAAGCAGATGACGATGATTAATAATTAAATGGTTATTACACCATCTTACTCTGCCGTTAAATTATACTAAACCAAGATAAAATATGGTCATATTTAATCTTACTAGCGGTTTCAATCCTGTGTTTTTAGCCAAGTGACAAGTTTTGGAAAATGATCATGTATCGCCTGCGAATGAGTTAAAATATTAATGTGGTCGTAATCAGCGATGTTACCTGCCTGTTTTGATAATACTGAAAATTTTGCTGCGCTATTGCCACATTCGTCAATAAACAACTTTACATCTTGCTTGTGTCCTAAAGCATGATCATTAATACCGGTGAAATGCCAAGTGGGTGGCCAGGTTACATTTTGTGCTGCATTATAGTAATCAAAACCATCGTATTGATCACGCCATTGTCCTGGAATAACCCATGCTATGCTTTCTTTTAGCGACAAAATTGTTTCACTATCAGAGCCAAATCTAAATTTTTTAGCATCAAAATAGCCCTGGTTTTTTGCTACAATTGGCGCGATATAGCGCCACATTAAACCTAATTTAAAATAAGCTTCAAAGGTTTTAACCGTTACAACTCGCTTGGTCCCAAAACACGTTTTGCTGTACACTTTTGCAAGCCATTGCGGATATCGAGCCAAAAAGCTCGTTATCAAAACGCCACCCCATGAATGGGCAATAAGATGAATTTTTTGGCTATTCAAGTGCTGGATTTTTTCTAGAAATAACGGAATGTCTCGTGTGATAGCTTCGTGTTGGCCAAATGTCGATGTCGAATTAATCGCTGGCCGGCTTTTCCCTCGCCCACGTAAGTCAGCAACATAAACATCAAAACCTTGTTCTGCAAGATAACAAGCTAATCCCTTGCCTTTTTCTGTATAGAAAATAAAGCCGTTTTCAATTAAGCCATGCAACATAAAAATTGGCACACCGCCGACATTTTTCCAAATATGGCGTAAGTGAAGCTGATCTTCACCATCGGCTATATAAATTGATTCTTGCTGCATTAACATTCACTCATAATTATTCACTACTTGTTAGGATTTAGCTTTTTATTAATGCCAACCATAATAGAAGCAATGGTCAGACCAGGCATTAGGTTACTTTTCTTCAAAACAAAGAACAAGTAGTAAAAATAAATTTTTTAGCAGACTTTATCGATTAGATGGTCCATGTTTAAAATATAACAATCGAAATTTATGATGGTTATATTTTTCAGTTAATAATAAATAGGTAACAGTTTGTTACTTTACCTTTAGAGATAATCTACATAAAATAATAAATTACTGTACTGATAATTTTAGCTTTATAGCTTTGGTTATTTTCAGTAAAACGACAAGCTGTTTCACGGAACGAAAACGATCCAACCCACGGATAGGGCCAGCATTTTGGATCACCCTCTATAGCTTGGAGTTCATTATGATCGATATTTTATTCGATATTATTGGTATGTCTGGAACAATCCTCGTTGTTGGCGCATTTATAATGCTACAACTGGAAAAAATAAACCCAAAGAGTTTAACGTATAACCTAACCAACCTTTCTGGTGCTGTTTTACTGTTAATCAGTCTTTGCTACAACTTTAATTTAGCAAGTTTTGTCATTGAACTATTCTGGATTGCAGCCTCAATAATCGGTTTAGTAAAATATTATACAAAATCAAAACAAACAATCACTGTTGAATAATCTACCAATTTGACTAACTAAGTCGTTTATTTTTTCAGAAGGAAATATGGATAAATACAGGTCATAAAATAACGTTAATTATGTTACTGACAACATTATATAGCGCTGTATTTTGCATTCTACCTTTTAGAGTGAACGGTTAATTAATCAGTAGGTCATTAGTATTTTCAACACTAAAATCTATGTCTAACCAATGATAATAATTGTATGGGCATAGGTTTTAGTTGTTTAAGTCCCCATATGCTGTTGCTTTAAACATCAGTTGTTCATTTCTCTATTAAATTATACTTTATCGCTTGCGTTAGCCGATTTTACAAGTATCATGCCGCCCTATTTTTATGTTTTTATCGTCGGAAACCTTGTCTCATGAGAAAATTACTTACCTCGCCAAATGCCATGTCGCTTAGTGCTACCGAACAATCAATTTACCAAAACTCTTTATCGTTTGTCGCTGAGATCAGCCTTAATTTAATGGCCGTAAAAGTAGAGAATCATCCTGATAACTTTCTTAACTGGTGCAGAGAGTTATATCGAATTTGCTTACATGACATAAACCATGACTTATTAGAGACAAGCCAACAAAAGCCTTTAAAGAAATTACAAGAAACACTGTCTAACGGTGTTAGTGCTTGCCAATTAAAAATGGCTCGTATTATCCCATGGCCTATATTTACTGACTTTATAAAAGAACACACTAAGTTACAAGCCTTACCTGAGAGACTAAAATTATTAGATTATATTGCAACGATACGCAGTAATAAATTGGCTGATATGATTGATGAAGACAGACTAGCTTTTGCTGGCAAACATAGCGCCCAGCATGACATCAGTGTGTATGACTTTGACGTAGAGTGGTTTGCTGGAACGCGTGGTGCCAAAACTTTTCATCAGTTATTAAAATCTCATCCACAAGCTTTTGACCAAGCGCTTGATAACATTCCGTTAGAGGGCGATATTACATTGGCAGAATATGAAGGCTTTGTTAATGCTTATCAGGGCATATTTGCTGATCACACCGATGAAGAAAAAGCACCATTAAGTGCAGCAACACGATTGTTGGCCATGCGCCGACCAGACCAATTTATTGCATTAACTAGTGGAAAAATAGATACCTTGTCATTAGGCTTAGGCTTGGTAAAACTAAACAACCAAAGTTTTGATGATTATTGGCATGAAATGATTGCAAGCATTAGAAACACACAATGGTGGCGCAGCGAAAAGCCAAACGATGAAATTGAACTTCAGCTTTGGAAAAATAGGGCAATATTAATTGATCTATTTTTATTTGCTGATAATTCGTTAGCTGAAAATTCAAACTATATTCGTATGCGTGATAAACCTAAAAAAATTAAAATTGGTGTTGCTAAAGCCGTAAAGCGAAGTAAAGCTTCAGCAGAGGCTATTGTTGATAAAGCTTTTGAAGCAGATGATATTCCTGACTTTATTCTCAACATGCGTAGTACTATAGTTAATAGTGTTAAAGATGGTAAAACTGTTGACCAAGCTATTACTTTAATGCGTAATATTTTTGGCTAACTATGGCTTTAAGCTGGTTAGTAAAGTCGTAATATTCCAAGCCCAATTTAATTGGGCTTTTTTATATTTAAATGATTTATCTAAAGCAAAGTCAGCTTTGATCACAACCCTTAAGTGCAATAGCTCTACCAACCTACTTAATTTACGGGTCTACTTTATACCTATAGAAAGCGGTCAAATATAGGGTGTTTATTTTAAAAGCGCAATAGTTGGCTGTTTTAACCAGTATAAATAGTTAGTGATATGGTATTAAACATAACAACCTGTCAAAAATTGATAAACTTGAACAAAGGTGATTAATTTGATTGATAGAGAGTCCACTTTAATCCAATACCTAAGGAGTAATTCAACTCTTTTTTAAACAAAGGGCTATCTACATTACTTGCTCCTTTATAAAAGCCTAATTTAGTGCTAACAAATATAGATATATCGTTGCGAACCTGAAAACGATTAACAAGCGCTATTTCACTCCCTAAGTAACCACCCGTAGCATGATATTCCGGACGTTCACTAGTGCTAAACTTCGGTTCAACTTGATAAAAGTACTGTTGCATTTTATTCGTTGCAAACAGTGGAGAAAAAGTAAGTTTAAAAGAATCATTTTCGCTAAAAAAACCATTTACTTGATACGTAATTTCAGGTTGAAATATATAACCTCGATCATCAATACTGGAAAAGTCAGATGAAAATACTTGACGGAACTGTAAGTTAAGCCAAGTTTCACTTGTTTTAGTATTGCTCAGCATAACACTAACTTCAGGACCAACTTCAAATATAAAGTCTAGGTCTGGCATACCTTTTCGAACTTTAGCATCATCAGAATTTGCATTGAAAGCTGCCCCTAAAGACAAATCTATTTTAAAACGTGGCTGATCAACCGCCATAGCTTTAATGACACCACCTTCTCCTACTCGTAACCGCTCACCTCGATATATCAAAAAGGGTACTGGCAATATCTTCCCTTGATTTTCAGCTGCTGCAGGATACAAAGGGGCATTAAAAGCTGCCAAAAATGCTCCTGCTTCCCAGGTAGGTTTGTTTGGTATATGACTACTATCAGGGAATTTACTTATTGTATTCGCGTATGCAGGCAAGGTGATTGAAAGCGCTGCAATTAAGCTAACAATTTTCATTTTAAAATCTGTGTTCATCTTTTGCATGAATCAATGCCCATAGTTTTAATTTGTGGTGTTAATGTTTGAGTTATTATTGTTAAGTATCTATGTTCGATAAATAATGGCGACTTAATTGTAAAGTTAACTAATATTCAACTTACTTTGGCTAATCATTTAGTTTAATAAAGTATTTGATTTGACTAGGATCAAGTAATAAATGAATCACTAGGTCATACTGATACCAAAGAGATAATATAATTCATCAAACTTAAATAAGGATCAATATTTAAATTCGAGCGTGTAAGTCTCTAATAGTTAATTATTGGGATGGCGGACAGCGATGAAAGTTACTATATAGACCACTTTAAGCTGATAAATTAACGAATCAGTAGGTATTTAATAAATATGGATTAAGTTCTGTGATAAATTAAATGCCTCAGTTGCAATAATAGAGAGCAATATGTCATTACGGAAAAAGTCCCCGTCTACAATCGACTGGTCTAAATACCTAAAATCTGGAAATAGGATTTTTATTGGCTCTAACGCTGCAGTACCTAATGCATTAATTGAGGACATTATTGCCAATAGCCAAGCTTTGCATGACATCGAAGTCGTACATATTTTGACACTTTCTGATGATATTTGGGTAGAACCAGAGCACCGAGATTTGTTTAAAGTTAATGCTTTTTTTATTGGCGGAGAAAAAATTCGTAAAGCAATTAATGAAGGACGTGCAGATTACACCCCTTCATTCTTATCTGAAATCCCAAAGTTATTTAATGAAAATATTTTACCACTAGACGTTGCTTTAATTATGGTTAGTCCGCCTGATGAATATGGCTATTGCTCATTAGGCGTCAGTGTTGACATTATTCAGGCTGCGATAAATAAAGCCAAATATGTCATTGCACAAATTAATCCTAAAATGCCTCGCACTAATGGTCATAGCTTTGTTCATGTCAATCAAATTCATGCTTCTATGACCGTAAAACAATACTTACCAGAAACGCCGATACCTGTAATAGATCGTGTAACCGAACAAGTAGGCCAGTATGTGGCAATGTTAGTCGACAACGGCTCTACTATCCAAATTGGCATTGGTAATATTCCATCGGCAGTATTACGCTATTTAGCTAAACATAAAGACTTAGGCGTGCATAGTGAATTAATTTCCGATGGCATTATTGACTTAATGCTTTCTGGTGTAATTAATAACCGTAAAAAAACCTTCCACAAGGGTAAAACCGTGGTAAGTTTTTGCGTTGGAACGCGTCGCTTATACAAGTTTGTTGATGGTAATCCCCATGTTGAATTTTATCCCAGCGAGCATGTTAATTCGCCAGTAAATATCGCACGAAATGACAAGATGGTGTCAATTAATAGCGCTATTGAAGTCGATTTAACCGGTCAAGTAGTATCAGACTCCATTGGTTATCATTTTTATAGTGGTATTGGTGGCCA
>TARA_R110000744_G_scaffold98093_1_pt1 | contig 21633 bp, 18 predicted proteins | sample TARA_R110000744 | Tara Oceans TARA_R110000744 (sample SAMEA4398083) | marine metagenome | biome: Polar Biome; feature: [DCM] deep chlorophyll maximum layer (ENVO:01000326); material: water (ENVO:00002006), including particulate matter (ENVO:01000060) such as... | depth 36 m | reverse complement strand
CTGTCCTATGGATGGTGAGTATAAACTAGGAAACAATTGGGCTGAAACCCACTAACACAATGAAACCAATCAAGACAATAGAGACTGAGAACTTCTGTTACCCTTCTGCACCTGACCAATTCGATGAGGTACAGTTTGCACTCTACGCTGACGGAGATGTTATCGTCAAGAGCGCAGAGGGTGACGCAATCATAAACGTAGATGAGCTAAAGGAAACTGTGGATGCGCTACACATGGCATACCATATACACCTTGAAGACCAACGATTCATGGAAAGGATGAGTGACGTAGAATGTTAATAATATCCTTGACAACAACCACAACCACACTATAATATAATTATGTTTTACCCCGAAGAAATTACAAACGAGCAACAAGCTAAAGATTGGGCGTCCAACCCTGATTGGAAGCCTTCCCCTGTTAATGAAACCCGTGAAGAGTACGATGAGAGGCTTGCAGATAAGCCTGCCAAGATGCGTGACCACCATTGGGGTTACTACAAATGGATTGAAAGGATGTCAGACATGACACCTGAAGAACGACTACAATCGTGGAAGGACTTTCAAGAGGACTCACCTAAGTCTTAACTCTAACCATTAGAAACAATGCAAGATAACTTACCACTACTAATTATAGATGCCGATGTGCCTCTCTATAAAGCATCCTTCGCCTCTGAGATAGAGACTGATTGGGGAGATGACCTATGGACTCTCCACTCAAACATAGGCACAGCAAAGGAAATCTTTGAACAAGAGATTGAAGCTATCAGGGCAGAGTTCCCCGATGACTTCCCGATACTGCTGTGCTTCTCAGGTAACGATAACTTCCGCAAGGAGTTACTGCCTACCTATAAAGCTAACCGTAAGAAGAACCGTAAGCCTCTAGTGCTAAAGCCTTTGAAGGTGTGGGCGCAAAAGACCTACGAATCTATGACTGTTGATAGGCTAGAAGCTGATGACCTGCTCGGTCTCCTCTCTGATGAGGGCATCATGGTGTCCATCGACAAGGACCTACGCACAGTTGCAGGGTTACATTACAACCCCAACTACCCTGAAGATGGTATAGTAGAAGTAACAGAAGACTATGCACACTACAATCATATGTATCAGACCTTATGCGGTGACTCGACTGATGGCTACAAGGGATGCCCTGCCATTGGACCTAAGACAGCCGCAAAGATACTCGACGTACCTCCTACAGATATGTGGGTAGCTGTGTTAGAAGCCTTCGCACAGAAGGGTATCTCTTACGATGATGCTCTAGTACAAGCTCAAGTTGCCCGTATCCTGCGAGGTGGGGAGTATGATTTGAATACCAATACCACAAACCTATGGAGTCCTGAAGATGAATAGACCTGAACACATACGTCTTCTCGGTGTATCAATACCCTTGATTGTTTCTAGCAGTAAGTCCGTAGACCCTGAAGAGGAAGTCTACGGCGTGTGGGACCCCAACGATATGTCCATCACTCTCAATCCTGAATGTGAACCTGTTCAGGAGAGGGTCACGGTTATGCACGAGTTAGTCCATGCGATTGATGACTTCCTGTACCTAGATATGACGCATCAGGAAGTATATGTCCTGAGCCAAGTACTCTATCAGGTCCTCATTGATAATCCACAGCTTACGGATTACCTTATGTTTGTTCCCTCATCTACGCCTAAGAAGACTTCTTTCGATTCGTCAGTAGCTTCCGTAAGGCAGACGGATTGGGAAGCAACCAAAGCAAAAGGCAGACCAAAGCCACCGACCAAGCGTTGTCGATAAGCACAGCGAGTAGTCCATAGGCATTATCAACCTGCTCTTGGACTACAGTTGCTCCCTCCCCCACGATAATATCAGGGTCATCATCTAACAGTAATGTGGTAGTTGTCCCTACTACTACGCCGATAAGTCCTGCTTCTAAAGGAGCAATCGCACAGGCTACGGGAAATATACAGAGCATTAGAATATAGAGGCGCAGGTTTTTATACATTATTGTGATGAGAGCCACGCTACGGCGGCACTGATTGCTGTGGATAGGATAGCTACTGCGCCTATCAGGGCAGAGCGGGAGTTCTCTAGTTCACGTAGGCGTTCGTCATGCTTCTGAATCATATCGTTGTGGGCATTGGTGATTGCTATCAAAGCATCCATCTTGCCTTCGAGTCTACCTATGGCTATGAGTATATCCCTATCGTTAGTAGTCATTACTCTTCTCCCTTCTCAGGCATCATATCAATCATCTTGCCATACGCATAGGATATTACAGGTACGTTCTGAGCTACCCCAATACGACGGGCTACTCTACCATTCTCCTCTGTGAATGCGTCCCCTGCAATGAGGTTCTGCAACAGCTTAGGCGGTGAAAGTAGTAGAGAACCAATAGGTGTGTTATCAAAGTTTAATCCTGTACTCATACCACGTCCACGACGGTATGGATTCAGAGGCTCCAAGCCTGCGACAGTCATTATATCATCTACAACACCGCCCGTATTTGCATACCAACCTGAGCGGGCAATCGCTCCCTTCGCTAACTCCTCCATCGTCATGTACTCAGCTAACTTCTCAGGGTCGTGACCATACTTATTACCCATGATGCCCATGAAACTTATCATGCCGAAAAAGGTGTTCATCATAAAGCTACCTACTGCGCGTCTGTCTCCTGCGTGTAGGTTAGCTAACAACTGAGTCTCTAAAGAACCCATGCCAAAGAATCTAAACTGAAACAAGGTTCTCATTAAAGGGTTCTGCGCCCAATGAGGAATGTTACCCTCATGTGATTGGTGGATTACTTTCTGAGTATGTAGGTAGATAGCGTTCCGTAGTGAGTGACCTGCTGCCTGACCTTCCGCACCTTCCCATTTATCTATATTCATAAGACGTAGCTTGTGTAAGCCACCACTGTAGGATGCGTGTTTCTTCAACATACTCATAATCACTTCAGACTCCGCAGTAGTTAGTCCTATCCCCGCTAGTCGTGTTGGGTTATAGGGGGCTTTACCTGAGAGAGATGAGTTAAGTAGATGCTGTACAAACAAGGAAGCGGTGTATTGACGCTGAATAGCATCAAGTGGAATTAGACCACCATACGTAAGTACCTTCTGCTGAGCGTTACCTGCAAAGTTTTCAAATGCAGACATATGTTCTGATTTACCCATCGGGTAATGCTCAAACATAGTAGCAACTTGACGGAAAGCCTTACCATCTGTGCCTACACCTGTAAGCGTTGCGATTTCTCGCTGTAATCCTTTAGGTACTTCGCCGCGTGAGTAGGCTCTTAGCATAGGTCCAAGGTCTCCAAGGTGTGCCGCCCATGCTTTAATAGATGAGTGAGCTAGGGGTTGTCCCAACTCAGCAACGCCTGCAATACCAAAACTACCACCATAGACGGCTCCTGATATTTTCTGAAGAACACGGGATAGAGTTGTAAGCTCTCCCTGCTTACCAAACGCACGACCACGAACAGCCGCTTCCATACGTTGTAGTGCTGACTCCGCTTTCGTTATCTCGTTAATCGAGCGACCTTGTAATCCCATGTCCCGCTGAATAAACTCCCACATATCTTTAGTAGATGCAGGGTTTGGGTTAGCCTTGTTGGATAGCCCACGCATTTCATTGAACCTTAGTCCTATATCACGCCACTCGATAGCACCGTTTGCATTCCTCACATAAGTTTGAATTACTCGGTGAGTGTTGTTATCGAAGAAGTCTGTTAAGGCTAACCTATTCGTTACACCTTTAGCGTTCACCATGTCTACTGAGAAACCCTCATCCATTAAAAGACGGTGGTGATTGAATCCCTCGGTCTTAGCCTCTCTATTTAAGCGGGTCTTATCGAGGATGTTTTTAATGTGATGCTCAGGAGTCTTAATCAACTCTAGGTAATCACGAAGAGTTTGACCTGAGTGTTCACCTAAGAAACCATTGCTTCGGTAATCTACTGACGTACCACGTTTGTGTATGTTACTCATCCACGCACGTCCAAGGAACTGAGACTCCTCCACAGTCATTAGGTCTTGCTTTAACTCTACTGCTTTAGCGTTGTGCGCCTTGAGTATAGCGGGGGATACAAGTTCATCAGCTAATTTATTAGAGCCATACTCCCCCTCAGTCTTATATTCTTTTATAGCTTTAATTACTTTGGTTGTATTTATTTTACGGGGGAAGTAGTTAGCTTCTTTATAAGGAGCTTCTATTAAACCCGAATCTACTAACCTCTTCTCCATAGCCTTTAAGGAAGACCGTGCCGCCTTAGCCGCCGCAAGGACATTAGGGTCTTTACCCTTGTATATACCACGTAACACCTTTGATACTTCTTCTCCGAAGAGTTCTTCTGAACGGTTTATCATCGTGTCAAACGTGCTAGAGTTTGCCTTCTTCCACGCCTTCTCTGCGTGACCGTACAGTTCCCCATTACGAGAGAACAAGGCATTGGTTTCCATGTGCGCCTTGGATATAGCAGTCATATTCACAGGCTCCATTGCCCCTGTCACAGGGTTACGTTTTGGCATTGAATCTTGTAGGACATTCCCTCCAATCCAACGCAATGCGCCGTGTGTTTCGAGAGTTCCCACCTCAGCAGTAAAGCTCATAGATACTTTATTAAACCACTTACGGACAGGTTGCCAAACAATGGTTGCGGCTTTATTAAAACCACCCATAGCTACTGCATCAGATACAGGCTCAGGTTCAGGACCTTTAACTTCCTTAGTTTCAACTTTAGGAGCTTTCCCACGGGAGGCTTTAGCCTTCGCCCCCAACTCTTTAGCGATAGCAAGTGCGCCATCATAGGCGTTCTCTCCTTTAACTAGCCTACCTTTACCCGCAGTGTGAGCCATGTTAGGTTCGTAACTGTAGAATACAACATCGGGCTTACCTCTTAGTACAGAATCTTTCGCGTTCCAACCTTTAGGGGCATACTCTACATTGAACTTAATACGAGCTACAGGCTTCCAACCAAGTTTCGCATAGAGCGGTTCAAGGTAGGTAGCGTAGGACTCAGCGTGTGTTCCTCCATACTTTTGTATCTGAGCAACAAATGCTTTAGTAGCTCCACCTCCTGCGTCAGGGTGACTGAACAGCCCTCCCATATAGCCGTCAGCTTTAATGTAACCACCCATCATTCCGTCTTTAGTTATGAGGAGTGTTCCTCCTTCGTCTACTATAGCCCTTGCCTCTACTTCCGTAACTGCGGATACCTGAAGGTCTACGTTCTTACCCTGTGCTTTATATGCTTCACGAGTTTTGTTCAACCCTTCTATGAAGTTTAGAGGCTCAGTAGGTTTCATCTCAGGACCTGTAGGTTTTTCAGGGAACTTCCACTCCTCGTTAAATCGTTGAGAAGCTTCTCCCTGTTGAAGTTCCTGCTCCTTCACATTCCTTTCATGGTTCTTACTTACAGCTTCCCGATACTCTTTAAGTTGTGCAGTTCTCTTCTCTCTACTCTTACCTTTAGCCTTAAACTCAAATCCACTATTACGTAGGTAGGTTATAAGTTTACCCATACCATCGTAGTCCTTATGAATCTCAGCTAGGTCAGCTTCTCTAATCATATCACGCATCTTAGAAGGCAGTGTGTTATTAGTGTACTGAAGATTCCTTGCTCTCATCTCCGCTTTCAACTCTCCCGTACTTAGGTGAGATAGTGGGTTCAGTAATTTATCGTAAACCCTCTGCGCTAGTGGGTCCATGTTAGGCTTAGTTGTATGTGTGCCACGCTCTCCCTTCGGAGTCAGCTTATCAAACGCCTCAACTACTCTTTCAGGTAGGTCAATGCCTTTTGATTTAGGTTCACTAAAGGTTTCAATCTTCAACCCCTTACTCTTGGCACTCTTAACTACACCCCAAAACACAGGGTCATTTACCATACTCTCTGATACACGCCTGCCTGCCTCTATATCAGCCTTCATGCGAGCTTTAAGCTTCGACAGGATGAGGCGGTCTTGCGCCTCGAAGGGATGTAACTTCTTACGACGAGCTTCCGCATTCTTCCGAGCCTTACGTGCGACTGACTTACGCACCTTTGCGACCTCTAGCTCGTTTAGTTTTATACGTGCCTCATTCTGTGCGCGTCTACCTTTAACTTCTGCACGGTTAAGGTAGGATTGTGTAGCCTTCTCAAGGTTGGCTTTCTCTTCTATAAGGTGTAGGTGTCTCCTTCCTTTAACTGCCGCTGAGTTATTAACTAACTTATTAACGACCTCCATGTGTTCCTTATGCAAAACCTTTTCAAGTTTCTTAGTTGCTTCATGGAGCGCGTTCATGTCCCGCTTCGCCGCCTTACTTCCTTTACTTCTACCATTAAGTACCGCCTTACGTGCAGTCTTGACCTCACCTAAAGCGAGGAGTAGACGAGGTAGGTTTGTTATGAACTCCTTTCGATGGTAGCGGTGTGCTGTCTTCTTTCCATGTCCACCTGTGACTCTCTTCCCAAAGGCAATCAGCTCTTGATTGAACACATCTTTGAATAGATTGCTGTACTTCTTAGGGTTAGATTTTATATCTTTAATAAGACTATCCAACTCTATATCAAACTTCTCAACACTACGTTCAGCCGCCTGAGCTTTACGCTTGGCTTTTTCAACACGGACGCGGGCTTCACTTTCATGCTTGATAGCATCCTCTAAAGCCTTAGACTTTCCCTTACCTTCTACTTTCGCTAACTCTTTAGCTCGCTGACGCTCTATCCCTTCCCAATGTTTTACTTCCTTATTAGCTTCGTCTAGCTTCCGAGATGCTTCACGGGCTTCAGCCCATCGCTGTTTGGGAGTAAGTGTACCGTGTCCACCTATGTCACGTATTATGAACTCTGCCACACCTTCAGGTGTCTTACGGTAGTGGTTACTGATTGACCGTGAGACTGACTCTGCCTCTAACGTAGCTATATATTCTTTACCTCTAGCCTCTATAATTGCATCCGTAACAGGTTTCTCTTTTAGTAAACGCTCAGCCTGATAGTATTCAAATAGTACATGGTCACGCGCATTATCCTTTCCCTGACTAGCTTTAGGGTCTTTCAACGCTTCTAATACTACCGTCTTGTGGTCTCCCTTCAGATTAGAAGCATCATAGTCTTTCCTTCTCATTCTCCATCCCTCCTTTGGGATGTGAATGCGGTCAACTAACGCCCTCTTACCTATACCTAAAAGACCAAAACCTGCACCAAATGCCGCACCGCCTATCATCGCAGGGACTATATCTTCATCACCAATAATAGGACTCTCATATGCCTGCGCTGCTGTTACAACGCCCATGCCTGTACCTAAATTTAAGCCATGCTTCGCCATGTGGATTCCGCCTGCATACAGAGAGCCTGCATTCCACGCCCCTGTTTTAGCGGCGTTAGCTGCCATCAGCTTCCTACCATAGTTAGCCGCGCCTAAGTAATCAACCGATTTAGCCGCCGCTCCTATGGTTAGCTTTGCTGTGGTACTTACCAAGCCAAGACCTATAAGGAAGGAGGGGTCTAGCATATCAATAGCCATCTGCCCTACCGTTCCCCATCCACCACTACGCCCTAAAGTTTCGTGGACTCCCATCCTGTGGTTTATGTCTGCGCGTATTGAACGGGCTTCAGTCTCAGATACTACATCCTCAAACTCATCAAGTAAGTTAGCAGGTAAATCGTGGGTTAGTTCGTAGAACAGCTCAGGTGTCCACTTAAAGCTTTCATCTATGAGCGGCTCATCTTTATCAAACCAACGCTTTACAGAACCACCAAAGGTATTACCTTTTACATCTCTGACCCAATCTTGAAAACCATAAGTCTGCTCGTGTACCGCCGTATCTCTTCGCTCAGAAGCCGCCTGCTCCTCAGTAATGCGAGATGGTCTCCAATTCAGTTGAGTAAGCTCATCGACTATATCGTTCTGTGAATCCCATTGCGTAGCTGAGAAGATAGGTACAGCAGGCTTAGGAGGTGCGACAGGTAGCGGAGCTATCGGAGGCATTGGGTCAGTTCTATACTGCGCCATAGAGCCGAGACCCTTGACCTTCTTCTTAGGGTCTTGGGTAGGGTCTTGCGGCTCTGACGCGAGTGTTTCTTCTATTGGGGTTTCTTCAGCCATTACTATCTCCCTTGCTTGATGATGTTGGAAGTAGCAGTATTCACAGTCTCCCTTGCTCTACTCTCTGCCTCTATCCGTGACATATCCAAAGCCATTCCCCACTCAGACTTCATTATCTCGTCAGGAGAGAACTTATTACTATATATAATCTCCCCGTCTTTACCATACTTAGAGAGACCCGCAGCTTTTAGCACATCAACTCTTACGGGCTTTGGTGTCCATTCTCCGTTACTATCCTCAGTAATGTTACCAACAAAGTAGCTTGGCTCTCCGTGAAGAGAGTCTACGTTAAGGTAAAGACCTACGGTTTGGTCTCCATCAATCGAACCTGTCCTATCATAATCAAACTCTAACTCCTGCTCACTCGTAGGAGCGTAGTCATATTTAGTGTCGTAGCGTTTTCTAGCCATCCTGTCTACCTCTTCCTCCCACTTCATCTGTATATATGCTTGGTCTTGGAATCCGATAGGACGATTATTGTCGGGGTACTTCTCTTTCAGCATCTCGTAATCAGCGTGGAGTACACTAAGGTCTTCCCTACGCCCGCGCATATCCTTAAATCTCTTTTCCCAATCACCAAAGAAACTAGCTTGTGTATCTCGTACCGTTGGGTTCTCCTCAAAATCTTCAGAGGGGGCATGAAATATAGGGTTTGAACTTAGGGACATAAAGCCCATAGGGTCATATGCCTCACCGACTATAGACTCTCGCATAGTTGATAGTTCATCTTCTGACTCCTCAATCGCTAGTCTAGCACGGTCATAAACATTATCATCATATTCCCCAAACTTTCCTATAAAGGTAGGGCGTTGCATAGATTTCATAATCCACCTTTCACCTTCGTTATCATCATATACCTCTAAGCCTGCGTCCTTTAACTCTTTCATTGTTGCATGCATAGCTTGCTTCTGTGATAGATTTGGTGCGCCTTGTGAATCATCCATGTGATAACCCATCCTTGTGGTTAGCATCTCCCTCATCGTAGCGGAGAGTGCTATGTCGTAGTCAAAAAACCCCTCCTCAACCATCTCTTCGTACAAAGCATCTACATCATCAGCCTCAGCTCTAGGTCCTACTTGTGGTCGAGGCATTAAATTCTTAGCTTCATCTATTATCTCACCTGTAGGCTTATCGGGGTTCTTGAGTTCCTGCCCATATATCCATTGGTACGTCATTTTCGCTCGGTCATTTATAGGGAAATGGTGTAGAACATTAGCAGTTTTAGCTGCTTTCCACATAGTGTAACCTGACTGAACTCCTGCCATGTTACCATTCTCCAAATGTATCTGACCTGCCGTTGTATTCATATCAGCCGCTACAGGGTCCAACTCAATACCCTGAAAGTCTTTAGCTCCTCCTCCAAGTAACGCTACAAGGTTATCTGCCATCTCCTCAGTTATCACTAAGTCCCCAATACCGTAAGCAACCTCAAAAGTTTGGTCCCCCATATCTAATCCTGTGTAACCTGCTGCTACTAAGTGTGGCTCGAACCCTGTATCTTTTAATAGCTTCTGCACAGTCGCGCCCTGAACAACCTTCAGAGGGAGACCTGTCAAATCTGCTCTTTGTTGGGATGTCATACTCTGTTCACTCGTGTCTACAACTGACTCATCAATAAGGTTACCTACTACCGATGACTCCATAGAACTTCCCGCAGAACTTCCCGCCGACGCTGCGCTCACAGCAGCCGCGCCTGCCGCCGATGCCTGCCCTGATTTTATAAGGCGGTCTCTTTCTTTATTTGAAGCTACTTCATTTAGTAGTAACTTCTGACTTAGGTCGAGGAGTGTAGCTTCATCTGTCACAGTCTCTTGTAAGTTATTAAATTCTTCCGCCCATTTTTCAGGACTCCACGCAGGATTTTTCCTTACTGTAGCCGCCCACCAATCCATCTCAGTCTGCATTGTAACCTGAGATAAAAACATATGAGTATCTATCGCGTCAGCTTCCTCTCCAAGAGCTGCTTGGACTGCTCCTGTAGCCCAATAGGAGCCTGTGCCTTTGTCTAGCCCTTGCACCATCTGCCATAAACGTACAGGGTCGTCTCCCTCTGTTAGCCCTTTCATCATGTCCTCTAGAAAGGCTTTATCTACGTCTGCCTGCACTTTAGAATTAAAGGTACGTGAGTAGTCCAAAGTATCTTGCAACATCTTTGTACCGTTAGCAATAGCCTGTTCTTCCAAACGCTGACGTGGGGTTAGCGTTGATGGTGTTTCTAGCGGTGGCAATTGGGCTATCGCGGCATCAGCTGCCTGCTTATCAGTCATCGCATCTATCGCATCGAGCCTATACCGTGTACTTGATAAACCAAGTTGTATAGCATCTCCTGATGCTGTCACTAACTTATCTGCTTGATGACCTATAACCTTGACCTGATGAGCATCGCTGTGCTGAACACGGTATATGTCCGAGCCGTCCATAAAGCCACGTAGTTGGTCACCTCTTATATTATTCTCAGTAGCCCATTGTTCTTGAACTCCGTCATAGTGTCCCCCGTAAGAATCAAGGTCTTCGAGTAAGTCGCTCCCTCCGAGTGCTGTTCTCTTACTCCAATCACCTTCAAGGCTTGCTCTAAAGAGGTCACGGCTGTTCTGTCCTGTTTTGAAGTCTGCCTTCTGTCTAGCTTCCTGTAACTTACGTTGAGCTAAGGTCTGAGCTTCCTTCTCCTTTGCAGCTTTCACATCTTGAGCCTCGTTGTAGTCACGCAGTTTGAACGCTGTGTTAGCTACATTGCTAAGCTGACCAATGAGGTCAATCTCAGGAGCGCGAACTATGCTCTGCTTTGTAGGAGCTTTGTAGGTATCTGTTACCTGTGTAGTGGGGCGAGATGGACGCCTGCCGTAGTCGGGGATTTTTGCCATGTTAGTATCCTATAGATAAGGATGAAGGTTGTGTGTACCACAATCTACTTGGGTCATACCACGACGGTTGGAATACAGTTGGAGCCATTGTAGGCGTAGTAGCGGCTATGCCTAAATTAGGTGTAGCTACTAAAGGATTAACAGGTGGGACTATAGTTGTCATGCCTCCTGCTGTGGTTGTGGTTAGTGCGGAACTTCCTGTAGCTCCTGCGGGGATAGCTGTAGGTGCTGCACCTGTTGCTCCCGCACCCGCACCTGCACCTGCACCTGCGCCTGCCATCATCGAGCCTGTCATGTATCCCTGTGCAAGAGCGAAGACACGAGACCAATTCTTGTCACTACCATCCATCTTCTGCTCAGGTATAGCCATAGCTGCTGTCATGCGTGAGTGGTGTAAGTCTTCTGTCTCTTCACCTTGAATCCGTTTAGCTTGAGCAAGTCCTTCACCTTCATCCTCTTTAGTTAAGATAGCGGCAGTTGCTTTAGAGGTTAGTATTTGGTCTAAGTTAGACATAGCTTGGGTTCCTAGTGTGTTAGTTGAGGCTCCTTCCACACGGGCAGAAGCCTTTAGAACCCTCTCCTCTCCCTTAATCATAGCTATCTCCTCGCCAATGCTCTGCTGTTCCTGAGCTTCTGCTGACTGCTGTGAACTGAACGCCCTAATAGCTGCGGCTGTTGAGGATTCAATTACATTCTCTTGGTGCTGCAAGTCTCTAGCAGCTCTAGCTGCCTCTGCCTCCTCTGCTGCTTTAATATCCTGCTCGTTCTTAGCATAAGATAACGCCATTACTGTGAGTGTTACGGGGTCACACATTTACATTAACCCTCGCAAATTCATAAAAAGTTCTCTTCTCTGCTCCATAATTTTCTACCTCTCTGATGATTGTAAAGCCCATCCACCGTAGCCATTTAATATGTACTACATTACGTGCGTCTACAAAGTTGGTAAGCACTTCGTAAGGCTCTTCTTGATGCACTAATTGTTCCTTACACCGACGTAAGAACTGCCCTTTAATATCCTTAATCTTGTTAGTTCCTAACATCCACACACACCCCACCTTCGGGGTATCATCCTTCATATCAACAACTCCGAAGATAGCAATAGGTTTACCGTCAAGCTCTACAGTTCGTGGGTCATCGGACTCTTCGATACCTGCGCGTAGTACAGCTTCGGGGTCCATACCCTCGCCTACACAGGCGCGTAGCTCCTCGTAATCTGCATCACGCAAGTTGGGAGCCATGTCAGTAGCGTCCTGTAGTATTGATTCTCTAACTATTGCTTGCACTATCGTAGACCTCGTGAAGAGTTAAAGGTATTCTCATACTCTGTAGATAGTATCTTAACAGGTTTGTGTGACGATGAGGTTATTTTCATCGTGTATTTCCCTGACTTACTACGTATAGGGACGGAGAATATACCTGTTTGAAAGGTCGTACCTCCTTCTGTTGTAGCGTCTAAGCTATTAGCATCAGCTACGAATGGGTAAGTAAATACGCCATCACCTGTTTCCCCGTTGCGCCCTAGAGTGTCTACCTCTACGGAGAAATCTCCTGTGTCCTCAAATTCAATAGAAGCTCTGTTCACTTGATGCCGCCCACCTTGTAGGAAACTTGGTCCCCCTTCCTGTGACTGTGTTTTTAGAATAGGGTCGTGGTATTGGTACTCCATCGTGTAAGGCAGTCCGAAGTACAGGTTAGCTTCTTGTTGGTTTCCTGATAATATTATCTCTCCTGTTTCTCCGTTAGGTGTTCCGATGATAGTTACGGCTGTTCCGCCCGCCCCGCTTGCTGTAGATTTAGTAACAACTACAGGCGTAGTCGTAGTGCTATCCCACCTGAATGGGAGTTTGAATGTAGTGTTCGTGCTGTAAGCTGACTTAAAGGCAAAACCTTTAGATACAGTTGTCTCCTCATCACTATCTTCATTTGCTCCATCATAGCTACATCTATTATCAAGGTGAGTCAGCGTTGAGTTATATACTGAATCTTCTAACGCACTAAAGTCCATCTCTAGTATGCTAGTTATCTGAGAAGTGCCGAAGTTAGATGCACTACGTGGGTATGACATACTCGAAGTATAGTGCAGCATCGCAGTGAGTATGAATAACTTATTACCTACTGCCTGTATACTTCTAATTTGAGGTACAGGGGTAAAGTCTGAACCGTCTGTGTGTAAGTTGTTATCATCCTTAAAATCTGATAATGATATAGTAAACTTAAACAGCGCAGACTGTTGTCTCTTTCCTCCCGCATCACTATACTTAAAGAAGTAAATGTCTTGCTGTGAAGTATACTTATCTGTAGCTTCAGAAGTAACATCAGGTACTTTAGGAAGCATTGCTACTAAGTTTTCATGGGGAAGGGCAGTTAATTGTTTTATTTCAAAAGGTAAATACGTAGGAGCGTTCTCAGCTACATCAACGCCTTTATAAGATTTAGCCACATTATCTGAACTCATAAATTCAATCAGTCCTGACGTAGTAGGTCCTGACGAGATAGCATATATAGAATCGTGCATCGCTGCAGGTTTGCATCGAGTATCTACACTAAATCTTGAGCTTTGATACACACCTACATTAGACGGCGTGAATGCGCCACCTGCTGCTGATACTGAGAATTGGTCGTTGTTACTGAAAAGCAGGACGCTTTCTTTTAGTGGCTCAGCTTTAGTAATATACACGTTACTTGCACCTGCTGCTGTAATAGGTATCGGGTCTGAGTCTAGCAGGTCAGTTACTGTAGTTCTGAAGAAATTAAAAAACTCACCTGTTTCGGAGAAGTCTATACCCTTTGGGGATACGATGCCAAGTCTTCCCTCATGTACACATAGGTCAGAAATATATGAACCTACGAACTGAGGCATCGGGCAAGTAAGTGAGTCACCTGCTAGTCTTCCGTTCCATTTAAGTTTGTTGTAATCTTCAACAGGGAATATCGTAGCTACACCTCCGTCAGCGTAGTAATAGCCTAAAGTAGTTTCAGCAAGAAGTGCTGTTGCTGTTGCTGAGGTTCCGTCTACCCCAAGAATCAAAGTAACTACCCCATGTTCGTCTGCATCAGTATCTTGATGGACAAGGTAAGAACGTGACGAACCACCCGCATCTACCATCCCAAGTGTACTCCACGACCCAATATGCGTGTAAGGCTCAAGCCCTCGTATGGTTATAGAGTTCTGTGCAAGATAGGCGTTGTTATTTGTTGAACTGCCTGTAGCGGCGGCAAATAAATTACTTAGTGGGTCATGTATTGCCCCTGTAATAACGGTTTTTAATACTCTTGTTATACTACCTGAGATAGGATTAACTAGATTATGCGCAGATAGTCCTGATGTTATAGGAGTTTGTTGGTTAGTAATATTACCATCAGCCTCCTTTAACATAAAAGTTCCGTCTGTCTGCTTTATAAGTAAAAAAGGTAGTGTTGATGTATCTGTCTTAAACTCTTCATTTGGACCTAGACTTTCATACCAATGACCTTTTCCCCACGACTCGTTATCTGTAGTCTTAAACTTAAGGTAGTAATCATCCTGACCTGTGCTGACAGAGCCGAACACCCGCACCTTAAATCCATCAGGCGCAATTACAGGTAAGTCCGTAATAGCTTGGACCTCATCTTTTATTGCGATGAATGGACTATCTCCTTTGCTTTCTGTTCCTGCTGTTAGGGAAAAGTCTCCACCATCTGCGTGTGTTATCAAAAGTTGATGACCCTGTTGAGTAGCTGAAAACTTTTCTAGTGCTGTTGCGTATGTCCGAGTTTCACATTCTAAGGTCCAAAGTGAAGTATTTGCAGCTGCCCTTACTGACCCCATCAATATTGCCTTGCCTTCAATACTCTCAAAAGTTACTGAGCCTGTTGCGGAGCCTGTCGTGCAGGTTGTAGATGCTATCTTTAATCTAGTGCCTGTTTTAACCTTTATAGTCTTTGTAGGAGAAAACCCCAAATAACTAAGTCCCGAAGCAACTTTCAAAAATAAATCTCCACCAATGCCCGTAAATGTAACTATGTCACCTACCTGTGTCCATGGAGTCGCTCGGTTAAGACTGCCTGACGTAGGTTTTCCTGTTACGTTCCATGTGTAAGGCGCACCGCTTCCGTTCGCTGCTTTTATAGCACTATACGTCATAACATCAGCGTGTGCGTTACTAGCAAAATTAGTGTTAATTCCTGTACATATTAAGGCTGCCAAATCATTAGCAGCGTCCTCATTTGTAGAAGCTATCTTCGCTTCTATACGAGTGCCATCAATTACAGTGTAATAGTTAGACTCTGCGTGTATTTCCTGTACGGATAAAAGACCTGTGGCTGTAGTATCAGCAGTCTTCTCTCCCGATGTTAGAACTTTTGTTGCTCTATTAGCTAAGAACGTAACATCACCTATAGTAACAACTGAAAAGTCAGCACTTTTAGTTGTCCTACCATATTTAAACCACCCTGTATTTGTTGTATCGTGCCATATTGTAGCCCACTTTTTCTCTACCGTATCATATATAGCAGGGTCATATCTAGTATATGATACGCTTCCATCGTAATCGTATTGGCGCGTTAGTGTTAAGATGTAACGCTCTACGCCGTCTTCGTTAATAACATGACTTATAGAATCATAACCGTTACTTTGCGTTAAGTTGTACGAGGCATCATAATCTCCTATCATAGGTCCTACAGAAGATATTACATCTGTGGGTGGACGTTTAATAAGACCCTGAGATAAGTCAGGGTAAGCGTTTATCTGCTCCCGTGCGTTACTGTCTCTACGGAGTGACTTAGGTAGCTGAGAAACACCGTTAAGGTGGTGGGGTACGTTAGTGTTAAACGACGGCATTAGGTGATGACAGGTCCACGTTTGATAGTTCGATAAGTTGAATAGCTATCGAAGATAGAGTGGTCTGCTGTCTCACCTTCCCAATCTCTCAGGTCTGCTAACGCTCTGAACTCATCGTTCATAGAGTAGGCATGAAGAGTCTGTGCGCCTACTGTGCGGTCTTGTAGAACCCGTGATGCTTTGATAGTGATGTACTGTTGAGCGGCATGAGGTAGACCAATGAAGTCATAGAAGTAAACTACAGTAGCCTTAACAGTACTATCGAACTCATAAGTTCTTTCCTTCTTATCATACAGACGGTACTCTGCGCTAGTCCATTTCACAATTACATCTAGCCCGCTTGAGTTCACAGCTTCTAAATCTATACGAGCTATATTAGTGCCTAGTACGATGTGCTTGTCTCCTGCGGGAGTAAACTCTACCTCATACTCAGTATTGAAGTGCCACCCCTGCCCCTGAACTTCCTTGTTCACCTCGTCAAGTATCTGCTTTGCCATAACGACATCAGCGGATGAACCCGCATCTAGGATAGCTTGTGTGGTTGCCATCTCCCCAATCGCAGATAACATAGTATTAACTGCGGTGAGGTGAGAGCCGCGTACAGGTTGAGAGGTAGACATTCTAGTAGGTTATGTAGCAGTAGCTAGTGCTTGCGCCTGAGCCACCAACTGTAAGTACAAAGAAAGGAGGCATTACTGTAGATGCTATATGCCCTGCCTCACTCGCAGCTCCGTCTACTATAACTCCTGATGCCGCCGCTACTACGAAAGGTATTTCACTAGTAGTTATCTCACCCTCTGTATCCACTGTTGGGAGCTTTACTGTCAGTGTCTTGTTAGACATGAACCACGCTGACTTTGCACCGTGACAATCAAATGTTTCGTCCGAACCACCTGCTGTGACGAACGAATAAATTTCTAGTTCCTTTACGGAGTTTCCTTGAGCATCTCTGCCCATAACTGTTTTAATTAACGTCATAATATTATATTTCTATTAGTGGTAAATGGGGAGCATCCTAAGATACCCCCCAAAGAACCTAATGCTTAAGCATTAACAGTGGTTAGTGCGATTGACGCTTCAGGACGGAGCATTCCGTGACCCATTGCGTACTTAGCTACCATGAATGTAGCCTGACGTGAGATGATATACTCACTTTCAACTGACAAATCAAGAAGCTTGACTGTACCGACGGCTGACTTGTGGAACACAAGACCTAGCACATCATCAGTAGTAAGACCTGAGTAATCGTTGTTGCCACCCGTAGGGTCAGTGTAAACGGTGTTACGGTGATTAACATTGTTGGACTTGTAAATTTCAAATCCTGCAACCATCGGCACTTTACCTGAAGCAAAGCCTGAACCACCAATGTCTGAATTAGCTACAGATGTAGAAATATCAAACGCTGCTGCCGTACCACCTGATAGCAAGTTGTAATACAGTGTTGGTGTAAGAACAACATAGCGGTCTTGGTCAGGAATATTACTCGCGTCCAATCTTGCCGCTGCCTCAAACAGTGAAGTAACAAGCACCGCTGAAGTGATAGATGTCTCAGCTAAGTCAACGCCGCCGAGTGAAATCTCACCGCCGCCATCCACAAGTGGTAGGTCAGTAGCCGCTGTCGTTGTAGAAAACGCACCTCGAATTAAAGAACGAATGAGATGACGGTCAGTCTGACGCGCTAGAGCCGCACCCATTTGACGGGTGTACTCAGAGCGGTAGTCATAGTGACTCTTCGCCTCATCGATTGAAGGAATCAACTGTGGTGCAACTAACATATCATCAATCGCAATAGTTCTTTCGTGATGAAGAATCTGCTTGTAATTGTAATCTGTTAAGTTAGTACCTGCGTTGTTCTGCCCATCTACGATAAGCATATCCGTTCCTGCGGAATGGTAATCAGCCATGGTATCACCAATCACAGGGAACTGTGCTGACTTACCTGAACTGATAGTACGAACTGTGTGTAAGGGCATCATTACGTTGAACTCGTCAAACGCTGATAGCACCTCACCTGAAAATTGCTTGAGGAACAATGCATCAGTAACGCCTGCGTCATTGATTTGTCCTCCGCGACCCGTGAATTGGTCTGCTCCTGCCATAATAAACCTCCTAGGTTATTAGTGTAAAAAAAAATTATTAAAGAAATAGAATATCACTTGGGTCGTAAAGTTGTCCTTCGCAAAGGGCTAAAAACTTACGCTCAATCCTAGGTTTCTAACATCACATGATGTCAGAGACCGCCAACTTGTTCTGAACTTTCTGACGGTATGCGGGGTCGGTACGGTAAAGAGGATTTTGCATATCTCTTTTCATTTCATCTAAAGAAGCATACGCCTCCTTACCTGAACCCGTTGTCTTTCCCTGCATTAGATTTGGTTGAGTGCCGTTCTCCATTTGGTAGCGAGCCTGTAAGCCCTTAACCGCACTCAGTGTTTGATTAGTATCTCCTGAATTAACTGCCGCGTCAAACACAGCAACCTCTTCAGCGGAGAACGTTTCGGAAGCCCATTGAGTCATAGCTGTGTAGCTCTCCTCGCCTCCGACTTGTGTGTACACGCTCTGCGCGTGTGTGTTAATTAGAGCTAACTGACCTGCGATGTAGCTATCTACCATATCGTTAGATATACCCATCTTCTCTAAGCCTGCATAATCAGACTCTTCTAGCTTACCGTTCTCGGCAAATCGGTCAGAGTAGAACTGCATATCAGCATCGCTGACTTCTCCCGTAGCTTCAGGAATAGTTAGGTCATCCGTAGTCTCTGTCTCTGTAGTATCACCACTGCCTAACTTAGACTCAAGCTCTGCATAAGCCTTAGCCATCTCTTCGGGTGAGTTGAACTTCTCAGGTAGATAGTCAGGACGGTCTGTTGCCTGCGCCTCTACTTGTTGTTCGGGACTTAATGAACCCGTTTCTTCAACGGGGATTTGTATTGATTCTGTTGCACCCATGTTATGGACCTTCCTGTTTTAGTTGTTCTTTTGAGTATGCACCCATCGCATCTACTGCTTTAGGTCCAAGTTGAGACACCATCTGTTGTTGCTGTGCCTGCGCTGCCTGCTCTTGTAGGTCCTCTTCAGACTTTACAAGACCATCTGTGTCAATCCCTAATGACGCGGCTCGTCGTTTCAAGTACTCAGATACGTTAATGTATTGCTGTAGTACTTCAGGTCCTAAGACTTGTCCGATGCCCGCGATAAATGAATCGAGCTTATTGAGGTCCTGCCCTCTACCTAGTGCTTCTATTCCTGTGACTACCACAGGCTTCACCATATCTTTAGGAAGATTAGGAAGTTTTTTAGTCTTAATCATCCTATCTATTATTATACTAACTAGAGGAAGCTGAAACTCTTGAGATAAGACTGAGTAGATGCCGCCAAGCTGACGCTCGATAGCCTGTGTTACAAGTCTTACTTCTTCTGCTGTAACTCTCTCTGCCTTACGGATGGCTGCCTCAGTTAGCATGAAGGCGTAGTTCAATCGTTCTTGAATCTGATTGATAGTCTCGAATGCTACTCTGAAGTCTGCTTGTTTGTTCGTCTGTAGAGTAGTTACATCCCCTGCATTTCCTTCAATGATTGCACCGTTAGGAGCCTTAGCAATTCTAGACTTTCTCGTAGTCCCATTAGGAGCTACAAGGAACAGTAACTTAGCTGAGGCTGCGCTTCCTTCCACGATTGCCTGTGTCAGACTCTCAAGAGATTCTAAATCTCCCATATACTCCTCAACATAACCTCGTCCGTAATCTTCACCGTCTACTCTATTCAGACGCAGTGCAAGGAAGGGTGACTTCCCTGCGGCGTAAGTGCCATAAGAGTCCTCCAAAGGGATGCCGTTAATCTCTTGATATACTTCAGTCTTTTTATCTTTTAATGTAGTTATGGAGGTATATAGGCTAACGGTATCTAACTCTGAAGGTTTCTCATTATCTTGGTGTCCCTCAGGGACCTGACTTTTAGGTATTTCTTCTTTTATAATTATACGTTGAGGGTTACCCATTGGGTCTCTCTGTATAACGAAACGGTCTAAGTGAAATACTCTCATGCCGCCTTCTTTAGGTATATGTAAAAGAACATTACCTGAGACAACAAGCTGCTTCAAGGCTTCGAATAAACCTACCCTGAAGTTATTACTTTCTATCTCCTGCATAACCTCCCTCTCTATAGCCGAGAGAGAAGTCTCTACTTCGGTGCGTACTTCCTTTACATCCGCAATTTCTCTCTTCGCCTTACTGTCTAGCAGAAGGCGGAAGAACGGTGCGTTAGGTGGGAGCAGGCTCATCAATAGAGCTGACGCTAAGTTATTAACTCCCCGCGCTCCAACGCTTTGGTACGGTGTAGAAAACTTAGTGGAGCCTGTCGTTCCCTCCTCAGTAAATAGAGTAGGAATCGTTAGCTTAGACGCATCTCTCGCCCGTGTTAGGTAGGGATTTCTCTTACCTTGCCACTTTTCGTAGGTAGCTTTAGCTAGTACCATATTTAAGCTATGCGTACACCACGCTCTGTAGTAGGAGTGTTCGTCAGACCTGCTCTGCCCTTTCCTCGGTCACCTGCAATCGCGCCAATAGCTAGAGGGTTCTCTACTAACGTCGCAACCTTCCTTGGTGGTGGAGGAGGAGGTAGTGGAGAAGGTGCTGCGGGAGCCGCCGCAGGAGCCGCCTTACTTCCGCCGCCGCACATTATAGGACAAACATCCCTAGAAGGATGCCAAGTGTGAACCAAAGAATACTAGCGGCGTTCTGTGTACCGAAGTCTTTAATGTAATTTTTGAAAGGTGACATATTTATTTATTAAAAATGGTTTCATTCTGCATCTTGTATATTTCAAGAATTAAATCGACTACAGACTGACGCCCAACACTATACCATATCTCCCTGTCGGTATCTAGTAGGGACGGTAATTCTTTTGGGATTAACTCTACAAGTGCATCGACTTGTATTTTAGATATTTGTGGAAAAGACTCTTTGTCCATTAGTTTAATTTAAGTAGGTGTTCGGAGATAAGTCCTTTACGGTTGAAGAAGCATAGCCGCTGTAGAGCTAGACCGCCCTGCGCTAGTCTCTCACGAGCAAACTCGTTATCTGTCTCTGTGCTGCCGCTGAGGAAGAAGTAAGCGTCCTTGTTAAGCTCTCCTGATGCGTGGGTGTGGTAGTGTCCTACGCTTAGGAACTTCCAATCCTCAATAAGGAGCTTCCATCCCATAGCCTTCTTGAAGATAGCCCCTACGTTGAAGGGTGTACCACCTGCTATTTGGTCACCGTGTACACAGACGATGCCGTTACCCGCTACCTTCTGCTTGACGAACCAAGTCTCAGAGATGTCCCAATCCATATTCTTAACGCCTGCAACCTGACACATAAGTTTGGCAGTATTGTAAGATACCAAATCCCAATTTGTCTTTCGGCTATGTCCTCCTCCCTTAAAGCCTGAACGACCGTGGTTTCCATGAACACACGCCACTTTAATTTTAGGGACGAGAGGGGATAGCGTGGTGATGACATGAGTAATTAGTTGAGGTACGGTCTTGACTGATTGTGTCCATAGGTCATCGTCAATCTCGAAGGGTTGTCCCGCGAAGATAGCCTCTCCTTCCACCATGTCACCCTGTAGGATGATATGTAGGACCTTCGGCTTCTCCTTACGGAGTAGGTCAGCCGCCTGATTGGTGAGCTGATGGACGCGCTTAGCTGCTATCTGTGAGTTGTAGGTCTCCGTCACCTTACCTACTTGCCAATCGGAAAGACACAGCCACGCTTCAGGGGTATTCTTAGAGCTTCTGACGCGCTTTTCCTTCTTTTGTGAGCTAGGAGCGGCGGAAACCTTTACGCCCTTCAAAGCCTCCTCTACGGCTTCGTGTATTAACGCCTCTGTAGCCTGTTGTTTAGAGAGCTTGTTGTATGCCTTA
>TARA_R110000744_G_scaffold42957_4_pt1 | contig 21702 bp, 6 predicted proteins | sample TARA_R110000744 | Tara Oceans TARA_R110000744 (sample SAMEA4398083) | marine metagenome | biome: Polar Biome; feature: [DCM] deep chlorophyll maximum layer (ENVO:01000326); material: water (ENVO:00002006), including particulate matter (ENVO:01000060) such as... | depth 36 m | reverse complement strand
TATAGTAAGCATTAATCCTCACAAGTTTTGTGTGTTGTTGTTGATGCTTGTTGTTGTACTTGTGAGGAATTAATAGGAGAGAAAGGTTTTAAAGCCTTTCTCTTCTTTTTTTTTATTTTGCTAATGCCACTAATCTTGACAAGCTATAAAATACTCTATTTGTATTGTACCTGAGCTTGACTTACCTGCTATTTTATCTATGTTACTTAAAGCACTGTCTGTAGTACCAATTGTACTGGCTGAGTCTCCATCTTCTATAGCGTTCATTAAATTATTACCAAGAATAAAATGATCTTCTGCTTCTATAGTTACAAAGTATTCAGCATCTGCTTGAGAAACACGTAGTGTTATATTAGCTGAAGCATCTAAATTTGTAATACGTAAGTATTGAACAGAGTTATCTTTAAATGTACCTGCTGATGCGGCTGCACCAAATTTAATTATATCTACATACCCAGTACCCACATCCATTATTCTGTGATCTACTTCATTTACAGTTTCTGTATGTACATTTGTTGTACCTCTATCAGTACTTCCGTCTCCTAAAGAAACAGCTTCAGTTAATGTTATCGTCAGTGTTGCCATAATCTATAATTATAAAAATTTGTATTATTCCTAAAAAAAATTGTATTTCATAGTAAGGTGCATGCTCTTCTGGATTAAAGTGCCTTACCCCAAATACTATACCTTTTGCCCATGTTATTCCGAATCCTAACTTCATTATTTTACTGGTTTATATAAAAATCCTACAGCTTCATCAAGTTTTCTACCTGACTGATACCATGCTGGGATTAAATCTTTAAATTCTTTTTCTAATTTTAATTGACCTTTTCTTTTACCTTGAGCATATCTTTCAAATTCTCCTCCAGCACTAATAGAATACATATCTGAAGCTGTCTGATCAAAAAGTTCTATACCGCTTTGTATTAAACTCATAGAAGCTGCAGGAGATTTTAGTATTCTAAGAAATTCTGACAGAGATGTAAACGCTCTAAGTTCGGAGTATAACCTACGTGTAAAGAAAGCTCCTAGTAATAAAGCAGTTTTTTGTTTTTCATCAGGTTCATCTTGAGCAGCTCCATATAAAACAGAGCCCATAATTGAAGATATAATCATTATTGTCATTTCAGTTACAGTCTTTTTAATATTAGCTTTTTCTCTATTAGAAAGTAAATGCCAATTGTCAGATGTTAACTCTACTGAAAAGTTTTTATAATCTCTTATTAAACTAGACACAAACCTAGCAGTAGTTACATATGTACCCTCATCTAAATCTTGTATTTCTCTATTATAAAATAAATCTTCTGCAGTAAGTGCTTCATTTGGTATATGTACTGTACCTAACCCTCGGTATCTTCTACGTATGCCAGGTTCTAACCATTTTCTAAGCATAAAAGCTAATTTACCTGCAGCAGTTCTTTGCGCTAAAGCTTGGTTATTTGTTGTGTAGTTACCATTTAATCTACGATTTAAATGATTTAAATATCTTTTTACTTCAAACTCTGCTTTTCTTGAGTCTTTTAAAGATATTTCTACGCCACTCTTTAACTCTATAGATCCTTGAAAAGCTGCTTTTACAATTTTAAGTTGTGGTGCAGTATTTTCTTTTCCTAAATCTACTTCATAAGCTTCATCAAAAGTCATTGCTTCTTCTCTTGACTTTACAACCTCGCCTTTTTTATTTATATACTCACCTTTTTTATTTTTAACTTTTATTCCTTGTAAAAAAGAATACATTAATGTATTTTGTATATAATGCTCTGCTATGTTAGTTAAGAAATGTAGTGAATTAGTGTCTGCTAATTGGCTACCTGTTGTAGCTGCTGCAAACTTTTTACCTACTGCAGTAAAATCCTGAGTAGACTCAAACCTTTCAGAAAGCAACCCTGTTTTAGATTTTGGAACTAGCTTTCCTATGTCTGCAGTCATGTTAATTAAATCTGAGTCATATTTACTCTCTGCCTTTATTACATCTTTTTTATCAAAATCTATTCCTCCTACAGACTCTATAAAAGTCATAGTTTTACCTTGGAATATAGAAGCTCCCGCTGAAAAGTAATTACCTATTAAGAATAAATTACCTGTGTACCCCATTAATGAAGATGTTAGTTTTTGCAGTAAAGGGCTACCTAAAGACCTTACACCATACAATCTATCTTCTATTAAACTACTTAATGCTTTGTATGCATTAGATTGCTCTCCAGGTAGAGTTGCCATAGTTTGATCTCCATACCCTAATTTTGAAGCAATTTTAGTGTTACCTGTAAATGTTCTTTGCACTACTTTTCTAGTAGCTAAAGCATCTTTAAATACCTCTAAGTCAGGTAATATTTTTAGTTTAGCTGCATAGTTTTTAGATCCCCAATTATCCATGAGATATATACTAAGTAAATCAAAAGATTGAGTTTTTTCAGTTACTTTACTATGGTCTCTAAAGTATTTTGGTATTGATCTTAATTCTGTAGTGTCTGCATCTACAAGAGTTTTTATTTGTCTTTTAAATGTAGTCCAAAACCCAACTTCAATATCATCAGGATTTTCTTTATGCAAATCTATATCAGATGCTCTTATTTTTACTATGTCTTCAAATCCAGTTTTTACCCAAGACATAATACCGTTTTCAAACGCATTTTCTAAACCCGTTTTTTCTACAGCAGGTAATCTAAATCCTGCAGGGTGTCCTAAATAATTTCCATCTCTTTCTTCTACAAGCCCTTTAATAAATTGGTATAAATCATAAGTAGAATTACCTTTATTATCTTTATTTTTAAAGAATGCATATTCTTTATTTATCCATTTTGTTGCAGGCTTGTAACCATCTTCATCTTTAACTTGATTAGTGTTACTCCACGCAGTATATTTTCTTCTTGCATCTATAGCGGCAGTACTATCTTCTCCGTTTTCTTCTTCAGCTATTTTAATAGCTTTAGTAAGCTCACTTCTTTCTGTATAAAAAGCTGGCCTATAAGGCCCTGCTAAATATGATGCTACTGTACCGTCTTCGTTTTTACCTAAAAGATCTTTATAAAGCTCTTTCATGTCTCTAGTACTTTTACCTTGTATAAAACGCTGAAACAAATCGTAACCTAACTTTGTGTTATTAATAGTTTCTCGCATTACAGTGTAATCTGCGGAGTCTAACATTTCAACAGCTATTTGTATTATGTCGTCTGTAAGATCTCTAGGGTTACCAAGAAGAGCATCTAAAAACCCAAGATCTTGAGCTTTATTTATTAGTATGTTCTTTATATAATCCTTTTCGCTTTTTTGTATAGATATTCTTTCATCTTCCATACGAGCGTTTACATGGTCCTGAAGAGCTTTATTGTAATCCTCATTAGTTTTATTAGGATTAGCTCTCATCCACACACTTTTCTTTTCAAAAGATTTTCTAAATTTATCTTCTGCAATTCTATGCATTTTTCCAGGAACTTCTCCCCACTTATCTCCAATTACATCTACATAACCTTCAGTTAATCTTTTTTTAGTAGTTAGAATACGAGATATAATGTCTTTGTACTCTATTCCTTTAGTTTTAAAGTATTTTTTTAACTCAGGACTTTTATTATCTATAACATAGATTACATCCTCAATAGCATTAAAATATTTAAATTTTCTAAGGTTTTCATAGTAAGCAAATACTCCTAAAGATAAATTATCCATAGCAGTGTTTACATTATTTAACATAGCATCTACTTCTGTTACGTAGTCTGCTATACCTGCTTCACTATTTTTTGTTTTTAAGTTAGTTAGAATTTTTTCTAACTGATTTTTCAATCTTTCTTTAGCTCTACGGGCTGCATCGTTTTTTGCAGTTAATTTTTTTCCACTCTCAAAACTATCTTGTAATTCTGTAGCATCTTTTGCAACGTTATTGTAAGCTATTTGTGTTTTCTTGAGAAGTAAGTTTCTTATTTCTTCTGTATTCTGAGGTGTGTAACTTTCTACATAATCTATATAAGCAGTAGGTAACTCTTTTTTTGTAGATAATCCTTTATTTTCAAAATGATCTTCTATAGCTTTTAAAGTTGGATACCCATCTTTTAGCTTAGTTTTGTCTTTCGTAAATCCTTTTGTAAAATCACCAAACTCCCTAGTAAATGCAGGCGTGTGTATATACTCGTACACACCTTCAGCTATTTGTTTTCCTTCTACAGGATTAAACTGCTTAGTGTATTTTTTTATTAAATCTTCTTTTATAGTACAACTCATTATTTACATTTATCTAGTTCACTAGGCTTATCTGTTTTCATAGCCTCACCTCTCATAGGCACTAATCTTCTACCTTTTACAATTTCTTGCATTTCTCGGCTTAAAGTAATTTTATTATCTGCAAATATACTATTTACATCCGACTCTCCAAACTTGTATTCTACAACTCTAAAACCATCTTCACCTTTAAACCCTAGCGTATTTATTCTTTCATATATATTCTCGCTAAGTTTACCGTTTGAATCTGCTCTAGGTCCTACATATCTGTATAAAGATAATTTATTATCTGAAAATCTAGTGAGGTAATTGTTTTCCATTTTTGTTACAAACCCTTGATCAAAATCTATACTAGCAGATATTTTTTTAGCTTTTTTAACTCTAGGAGCAAAAGCTTTATTTGTATACTCATGCTTAACTACTTGTTCTATACCTAAACCAATCATGTGCTCATGCTCTAACTCTATAGTACGAACAGTGTCATTAAAATTAGTTTCTGCATTCCAAAGACCTGGTATTAACTGGTGAAAAGTTTGTATACCTCTTTTAAATCCTGAAGAATGGTATGCGTAGGCAGCAAGATCGTTAGCAAACTTACTAATGTTTTTATCTTCTGAGTTTAACATGTCTTCCCACTCTTGCTTTGCTAACTCTACTGTGTCAGGCGGCATGTTTTTAGTGTTAGCTACATATAATTGACTAGGGGAATTATATATACCTTCAGCATTCCTATTATACTTATATTTTAATACTTGATTTAGCAATATGCTTTTAGGCATACTAGCTTTCATTTCTATAAGTTTAGGAACTAATGATTTTTTAGTGGCTGTATCAAAAAGTAATTCTTCTAAAGAGCCTAAAGTATCGTGAGACGAGTACATGTAAGAATACATTGCATCTTCCATAGATCTTCTACTTCTGTAATTATGTTTGTAGTAATCTCCTAATAAATTTTTAATTTCTTCATTTATGTAATCAAATTTACCTGATAAAAATTTATTATAAAATACCCCTTCAAATAGTTCGGGCCCATTTTTAAAATACTTACCAAGCATAGTCCCTTGTGCAAACTTAGCAGAAAAATTACCTATTGTAGTAGTAGCACTATTTTCTAAAGCCTCTTTTCTTTCTATTTTTATTGTTGCATCTAGTAAATCTTGCCCTACACCTTCAGTGTGCACTTTAGATGCTAAGTTTTGCTCAAATAAATCTTCCGCTATAGGATGTAAAAAAGCAAAGTAATCTAGTACGTTCTTTTCAAGTTCTTCTGAAGATTCTTCGTCAGGGCTTATTCCTAATAATAAATCATTAAGTTCTATTCCTCCTGGAATATCTACAGGGCTTCTAGCTTCTGCTCCTAAAGATTTAATTACAGCCTGTTCAGATATAAAAAAGTTAGGATTTAATAATTTAGATCTTCCTAAAGCTGCTTGTTTAGCATACTCTACAATTATAGGTTGTTTAATAAATGCATTTATAAACTTAGGGTCTATACCTGCTCTAAGCATAAGATATGCTACATTCATCACAGGCTTAGTAAAGTTTATTTTTGTAATGTATGGGTCTTTTTCTATATCAACAAATGCGTTCATATACCCAGACATAATTTCTGATATTAAATCTCCATTTATTTTATCTGTACTATACAGTATAGTTCTAAGCTCTTCACCTATAGTAGCTGTTTTACTTTGCATTCCTAAAAATGGTACATGTAGTTTAGCTCCCTGAGCCATTACATTATCAATAGTATTGTTTGCTGTAGCACCTACACCAGCAGCACCCGCAGAAAATCTTGTTTTAAGGTCTTGTTGAAACTCACCTGTAAACAATTTTAATCCGTCAAAGTCATCTTGCTCTTGTGCTAAATCTATTAATTCGTAAGCATTAGACTTTAATTTTTGTGTGTCAATAGATTTTATTATTCTAGGGTATTGCTCTACAGTTTGAAACAACTCTTTATACAAAAGAATTCGTTTATTTTCTAAAGATCTTTTAGTTGTTCCGTTGGGGTCTATTAATTCTAGTTTTTGTGTTTCTTTATTATACTCTACATTAGGCATAAGCATAAATAGTTTATCAATATCGAAGTCACTCCCTGTTTTTGCAGTCATTTCTTCGTACACAACTACAGTGTCACCAGCTTCTTTAGGTAAGATACCTGCAATCTCTAATGCATCAGTGGATGCTAAAGATTGGTTTGGTATACGATAGCCTATTACTGTAAGTACATCTTTACCTATACGCTGTTTTAACTCTGCACTAGACATAGATTCGTATCCTGGTATACTTTCTATATAAGAATAAGGAATAAATATATCGCCAAGTTTTAGCTTACCATTCTCTATTCTAGGTGGCTTTAATTTACCATCTTTTAGGTATCTAATTTTAGATCTTACAGAACTATCTAAAGATTTTACACTAGTTGCAGACTGAAACAAACCAAAAGAACTTATTTGAACTAAACTAGCTGCTTTTGCAGAATAAGTGACTGTAGATTTAGTTAGCTCATTTGCTAGAGTATTAATTATCTTTCTTCTAGATTGAAATATAGCATCAAAATGAAGTCCATTTTCTAAACCTTCTATTAACGCTTTGTCTGGGAAAGATTGTTTAGATAAAGTATTTATTAATCCTTTATATAATAAATCATTACCATTTTCATCTAAAAGTGTTTCATAAGTATCAGGATCTATACCGTACTTATTTAAAAACTCTTCTCTTCCTAAGTCAGATAAATTGCTTTCTAATTCTTCTAACTCTTGTTTCCATTCTACGCCAGATCTATTACCAATAACACTTGTATCGTCTATATCTGCAAGTATATTTATTTTAAGTTGAGATCCAAATGTCCCATCTTTAATACCTTTTGTAGGTATATCTTGTTGTTTACCGTATAATAAGTGAGAGCGTACAATTGGGTTTAGTGTAAAATCATCTAGTATCTCTCCTTGATCGTTGTCTATTTTAATTCTTAGTCCAGCTCCTACTTTGATAGCAGATTCTACAGACACAGCTATACCTACTACAGCTCCTGTAGCATCTTTATGTATAGACTCTTCTTCTATCATTTTATCATAAAGAACTTTTAGCCCTGAATCATTTACAAGTCCAGGCCACAACACTACTTCTGCAGTTTTTTCTCTATACGGTACATTCATACCGTTTTTTATTTCTGTACCTCTAGCTGCACTTTTACGTGGTGTAAGTTTTAGTACATCAGAAATTTGCATTTCTCCTTTTATCATACGATCGTATGCAGCTTCTACTTCGGGAGTAAACTCTCCAAAACCTTTCATTCTTTGTTTTTGCAACTCTGGAGTAATCCAAGTAGTTGCATCAGCAAGATCTACATTTTCGTAACCTTCTACACCTTGTAAGTACTTAGAGGGAGAAAATATATCGTCTACTGTTGCATGTAGATATGTAGGGTGCACTTCACCTTTTATAAACCTCATTGGTACTACAGATGTAGTATATAAATTAGCTCTTTTTATAAAATCGTCAATAGTTTTGTAAAATTTAACATCTCCTACAAATAATTTAGTAGATTCTACATTTGCTACAATGTTAGATAATACATAATCACTAAATATTCTACCTATCACTAAACTTCCTAAATTATTAAATCTTTCTGATTTTATAAAATTAGTGGGCAGCTCTCTGTTAGCTAAATTATTGTCTATTAACTTGTATTCCACTGCTTTTTCTATTTGAGAAGTTACATACTTCTCATACTGCATTTTTATTAACTCTGTAATCCTTTCGCTTGCAATTAATTTAGAGTTGTATATAGGTTTACCGTTTTGAGTGTAAAATCCTTGAGAATACGCTTCTCCAAAAGTAAGCTCTGGGAATAACGTGTGCTTAAATGCGTTTCCTGCAGGTTTTCCATCAGAATCTCTTTCATTATTTTTGTTATCGTAATGATAGTTTACTATTTGTTTTTGTTTTGATAAACCATCTTCAAATACATCACTATAAGCTACTTCCATAGCTGCAAACTCATCCTCTATATACCCTCTAAAAGTTTCAATTACATTGTTTTTACCATCTTTATCAAATACATACTCAAAATTGTATTGATTTGTTTTTGGGTCATAAGTAACATTAACCCCACTGCTTTCATACTCAAATCCTGACAATGTGTAGAGTGTTCTAGAGTTACCTGGAGTCATAAGAATATGCTCACCTTTCATAACTCTAGCTATTCTGTCTGCTAATTGATCAGGATCTTGTAATTGAAAATACTTAGTACCCTCATACGAGTTGTTTTCTTTCATCTGCATAAATACAGATCTATCTACCTTACGGCCATTTTGAAGCTGATTTATCCACTTAGAATTTATATTGAAAGGTAACTTAGCTAATTGCTCTAAAAGCTCACTATCTTCTTGTTTTATAGTGTCAAAAACTTGAGCCATCCAACTGTAATTCCCAAATCCCCAATACATATCTCCTTGAGGGCCTAAAGAACTGTTGTCTACGTATTCTGGTCTAAAAGATTCTTCTTCTATTGCAAGTTTACGTACAGCTTTTTCATTTTTTATAGGTAAATCTGAATCGTCTAATTTTATAGTATTTTTTCTAGACTTTGCTCTTTCAGAAAAACGTTTAATTAAAGATGGTATACCTGATTTTTTATCTGTAAATATAAATCCAAGCCCTTCCTTAGAAGATTCTAACTTTCTAAATATAGATTCTTTTGATCTGTAAAACTTCTTTATAGTTTTATCTGAAACCTCTATACCAATACTATTTAAAAGGTTTTTAAAATCTTTTTGAACGCTTTCTATGCTAGCTTCAGAGTTTGGCCTAGAGTTTTTTCGTAATTTATTATATTTAGGTATTATACTTTTAGCGTAGGTTTCATTAAGAATAATGTTTGCATTTTTATTGTAATCAAACATTTTATCTTTAAATGCCTCTGTCCACTCAGATCTTATTATTTCAAACCCTTGTTGAGCACTAGGCATACCGACTTTATATGTTTTTTGTCTAATGCCTCCTTCGTAAAGTGTTTGTGTGTAAGTTAGTTTTTCTAATGCTAAACCATTTACAAATCTAGTTCTAACATGCTCTTCAGAGTTTTCTAACTTTGCAATTAATTGATTTAAATATGGGTAGTCTACAGAAAGAACCTCTAGTTTGTCTTTATATATATCATATAAATCTACCACTCCTTCTGAGTTTTGGTAAGGAACAGCCCCTGCAAGCTCTCTAAGTAGTAAATTAAATGTAGGACTAAATGCTGCAGGTGTAGGTTGGCCTAAAGTACTGTCTCTGTTTTCTGTATCCATTATAGATTTTAACATCAACTTTAAACTAACAGATGCGCTATCTTTTGGAGATTTAAAATACCGTTCTTTTATATTTAACGGATTAGTTTTATCTTCTTCTTTAACATCATCTTCTACTAAACCATCTGCTTTTAGTCTTTCTCGTATAAGCTCTATAAACTTAGAACGAGTACTAAAGGTGCCTAGTTTTTTATCCATTACATCTTCTTCCAGAATAGATAATGTATTTAAAACTTCTAAATCGCCTATTCTAGTATAGGTATTTTTAAGGCCTTCAATAATATTTTTTATTTGATTAAGATCAATGCTTTCTGTAGTTTCTACACTAACTGCTTTTCTTAATAGATACGCATATGTAAAATTTGCAATATCATTTACTTGTGTAGTTGTAAGGCCAGGAACTCTATTTAGACCAAAAGGAAACTTAGTAGTGGCATCTTTAGTGTTTATTGCTTTTGCCCACCATGTTGCACCGTCTTTTCGTGTATAAAACTCTCCAAACAACGCAGGTTCTTCTACGTTATTTTTGTACACTCCTTTACCTTCTTCAATCCAAGTTTTAAACTCTTTAGTTTCTGTAACTGCAAACAATCTTGCTGCAACCTCTGGTTTATTATCAGATATGTTTGCTAGCTGTTTATACAATATTGATTGCTGTCCGCTATCAGTTATTACTGCTACTATTTCTCCACTACTATTTCTTTGATAATTACATGCCATTATTTACAGTTTTGAATTTACAGTTTTGATCTTCTTGAGAGTTTGTTATATCTGACTTATTTTGTTTTTGGGGTAACCCAAAATCAGATTCTATGTCAAAAGCATTTGCTTGTGGAATTTCTATACCTAAATTTTGTAAATCTGAAATTGTTAATCCTGACTGAAACCCTCCAGACAGTTTTGTTAAATCTGTTTTAGGCTGAATTGGCTTAATAGATTCTTTTTCAGCAGCAAGCTCTTGCATTATATACTTAGTAGTTGTTGGAAATTTATCTTCAGAAAGATTTTCTGCAGATATATTAACAGATTGACTAAGTAAACTAATTATAGGCTTGTAAAAAATAAATCTTCTGTCATATGTAGTAGCGCCTTGTCCAGACTCTCTTCTTTCTCTAACAGTTTCTACTAAAATATCTTTAGCTCTTTTAGTTCCTTCTAAACTTTGGATTTTTTGATTTACTGCATTTATAAGTTCTGCCCCTACTAATTTCTTTTTTGTTTTACTTAAAAATTCTTTTTGAACTAATTCAGTTATTTTTTGCCAAAAAGCATATGTTTTATTGTTTTTTTGATCTTTTACAATAGAATTTATAATGCTTTCTACTTCTTTAAAGATAGGATTAGCTGTTTTTATAAGATTAAAATATGCATTAACCTCTGTTTGCGTTAATTCTTGTTCAAATTGGCTACCAGGATTTTTAAATAATTTACCGTTTTTTAACTCTATAAGACTAAAAACAATATCAGAATCTTCAATAAGCACAGGACCTGAAATAGGCCTTCCTTCATATAGTTTTGCAAATAATAAATTAAAATCTGAAAACTCTTTTTCTTGTTGTGAAGTTAGCTGATTTGAGCTAGTAGATTCTTTTTTAGCTGCAGGTGCTTCTGATTTAAGAGGTGCGTAACGCAGTGTAGGTTGAACAAAAGAAGTGTTTGTATCTCCAACAGTAGATGCGTCACTGTACACAATATTATATTTTAATAACCATCTATTGTATTTTCCATCAGTTTTACTATTCATGTAGTTTTTAGATACATGATGTCTTTTGTTTTGCATTAACCATTTTACTACATCTTCTTTTTTAGCAGCAAAATCTTCTTTAGATATTTCTAAGTTTCCTATACGTAACTTACCTTTACCTGATACAATTGTAGGAGATACTTTACTTTTAGTTTTTGCACCATGAAATATAAGCATATCTAACATTTGTTTATATGTAGGACCCACTTCTCTAGACTCCATAGTAGATTCAACAAGGTCTAAGAATTCTTTTGCTATAGGTTTATCTTTAACATTTTCTTTAAACTTATTAAACATTTCTATAGGCATGTTTTTATTTATGTTTCCATCTGCAAGCCGTAAAGCTTCTCCGTATAAAGCTGTTACAAATCTAGCCATTTCTTCCGACAAATCCTCTACAAATACTCTAAGAGGAAATCTTTGACCGTTAGCCATAGTAATAGCTGTATAAATAGCTCCGTCTTGCTCTACCTGTGCAATATAAAACTCGTCGCTAAATGCGTTATCTCCATTTTCATTTACATACACACCATTTGATGCTATAAATAATCTAGGAAGTTTTCCATCAGGATCTGTTTTTAAATCTGCTATTTTATTTTTAGCTCCTCTTTCTGTAACTAAATGTCCACCAGTCATCTTTTTTATAGTAGATGTTGTTTTACGTCCTGCTAAAAAATCTTGGTAGATTTTATTTCTATCTGCCATTAATATTTTCCTAGCTGCTTCTTGGTCTTCAACTTTTATATGCCTGTCGACGTAATCTAATCTGTGTACATAAGTGTATACAGTTTCGTTTCCTATTTTCATTTTTACCCTCATAGCTACTTTTGCTATTTCATCTTGCGAAAGGCTTGTACCTTTTTTAAGTTTGGCTAGGATAGGAGCCATTTCTCTCATCTCTGTAAGCTGAGGATCATTTAAGTCTATAGTAAATTCTAACTTTAGTCCTTTTAAATCTTTTCCAGCTTCTACTGAGGATGTAAGAGTTTTAACAAAGTCGTCAACTTGCACACCTTCTTGTAAGTTATCAGGATGATTAGCTGATTTCCATGCTAAAGATTGTATTGTACTAAGGGCAACTTCTTCTTCTCTGCCTAATATATTAGACCCAGTCTTGTTTGTTTTGTAGTTACTAGATCTTACATCGTTGTTAGCAGGTATTTCTCTGTCTTCTATAACATCATTTACAGAATCTTTACTTTCTTCTGAATTAATTATAGGGGCTTTAGCATTGTCTTTTGGGCTTAGTACAGAGTCTAAAACCTCTTCCTCTACATTGCTTGAGTCAATACCTAAATCTTCAGACGAACCAATACCTAGATTTTCAGAAAAATCTACTCCTAATAGTTCTTCAGCTTCTTCCATTGATATAACTTGGAGCCCACCTTCTAGTTCTTGTCCTGTAGGTTTTGCTCCTGCTTGTTTGTCTGTTTTGTCGGGCGTTGGCGTATCGTCTCCAATATCTTTTGGGCTAACACGTTCGCGTGAAGATTCCTGGGCGTCTTGTTTAACTTCCTCTTCAGTTCTAGCGGCAACAGTCGCATCAGATTGCGCTCCGTAAGTATCTTCTTCATATTCATTTATATAAGCGTTAATTTTATTTTTAACGTAGTTATCAATAAACACATCTCTAGCTTTTAGTATTTGTGCTATTTTTTTAGGAGATCTTAATTTATTTAAATTTTTATTGTAAACTGTTATTACAGGAGCTTGTACAGTATCTCCTTCTCCTTGATTTCTTTGGTAAGCTGTCGTGTATTTCTCCTCTACAGAATCTTCTATTATATATGTTTCTCCTTGAAAATCAAATTCCATTAAGCCTTCATCAAGGATTTGCATTTCTGTGATAGCTTCTTGCTTAATAAGCTCCATCATAGTTATTAATCTAGACAGCTCTTGTACTATAAATGGGTTTGTAAAGGTAACTTTATTTCCTTCTGAGTCAAATAGTGTAATTCTTTTAGCCTCAAACCCAGGTTCTGCCTGTCTAAATATAAAAGTATCTATTGCAGATAATGGATTTATAAATAAATTATTAAAATATTGTCCTCCTATTTCAAAAGTTCTTCCATCTGCAATTATTTGTACACCTAAAGAACTTATTTGATCATCTAAAGCTTCTACTCCTACCTCTGCAAGAGTTTGATCGTCTATAAATTTACCGATTACAGTTTGGTCCCCAGCTTCATTTTCAAATACAACTGTACCGTCTTTTTCTTTAAATATTATACCTTCTTGATCTCCAAATCTTACATTAACTGATGCATTTTCGTACGACAATAAACTACCTATTTGTATATTTTCTGTAGTATCTAAATCTACGTTACGCTCTTCTGCTTCTATTAATCTTTGGATTTCATCGTCTTGTTCTTTTGCTTCCTGTTTAGCTTTAGAAGTTTCAGGAAAGGCTTCTGCAAATGAATCTTTTATATCTTCTTCTGCTTTTTCAGAAGTTTTAGCTGCTGTATCTCCTATAGTTTTATTTATTTCGTCTATAATTTCCTGAATAGCTGCTTTTTCTTCTTCTGCAGTTTCTCCAAGTAAAGACTCTAGCTCTTGCTTACGTTTTATTAGTTTTCTTTTGCGTTTAGTTCCTATTTGTTCTCTTCTTTTTCCTCTTTCATTAGCTGTTTGTTCTGTGTCATCTTCTACAGCTTCTATAATGTCTTGCTCTTGATTACTTACAACTTCTGATTTTACTTTTCTACCTTCTTGTTTAGATTTAGATTCTTTTTTAGGAGGAACTCCCACTACTTTTTTAATTTTTTTAATAGATTCTTCTTCTGTAATTTTAGATAAAAGATCTGCAATACTTTGTCTATATGTTTTTAGTTTTCCTAAATCTGTTAATTTAGATATTATTTGGGAAGCATTTAAGTCTGAGTATTTATTACTTTTTCTATACTGCTCAGTCATATCGACTATAGCTTTAGCCATGTCTGCAGAATCTATTTTAATATTCTTTAATGTCTCCCAACTAATCAAGCCGTTAGATAAATCTAATACTTCTGAGGCTAATTCATTCTCTCTAGAATCAACAACATCCCCCATGTAACCATAGTATCGTATACCCACACCTAAAGCTATTTTTTCTTCTATGTTAAGATTGTCTGTCTCAAGTGTAGATAAAAATAAATCTACTTTAGGTTTTTCTTTTTCTAGTCTAGCAATTCTTTCTTCTACTACACGAGCTTGTTCTGCAGGACTTTTTATAGCAGAGTCTGTGTCTATTCCTATAACTTCTTTAAACTCTGCCTCTGATAAACTTCCTATGTCTTTTACAAATGATTTAAGATCTTCTATCTTACCTGCATCTATAAATGAATCTATTAAAGAAAACATAGCTTTAGCTTCTCCATTTTTATAATTAAATATATCTCCAGCTTCTAAAGATTTATCCATTTTTTCTTGAGACTTTGCGTTCTCATTGTAAGCTTTTAATAGCTTATATAATTTAGTATCTCCAGCTAAAAGATTTAGTTTATCAGATAAACCTACACTTCTATCATAAGTATCTAACCACTCTTGTCTAGAAGTTTTACCGTCTTCACGTACTGCAGAACCTGCTTCACCTAGTTTACCTAATAATGCTCCTAAAAATATAGCTTGTTGGCCTTCTTTAGTTTGCGGTGCTTCTACGTACCCTCTAAATAGTGAACCTATAACTCCTACTCCACCTTCTAGTAAATCTGTCATATCTTCAACAGAATTTCCTTCGTACACGTCTTCAAAATAATCTTCTGCTGCTACATTAATAGCTGCTTGAGACCATTCTTCAAAAGCTTCAGCTGCAGGACGCTTAAACCAATTAGCTACTTGGTACGCATTTTTCCATGCTTTAGGCATTTCTTTAGCAGTGTATTTAAGTGTTCCAGGAGTAGCGTTTTTTTGAACTAATTCGTTCATATATTTATTAGAAGTAGATTTCCAACTACGAGAAAATAATTTACCAAACTGATAAATATTAGAAGCTCCTACAATAGCTGTGTTTAATCCAAAAGCTACATTAGCTGCTGTATCAGACAATTGATCTATTTCTAAATCAGTCATATTAGCATAACGATCGTCTCCCAAATCTCTAAGACTAGTCATAGTTTCTGTAGACCGTCTTTTAGTTTCTCTAGCTTCTATACCAGCTTCTCCAAACGCAGAAATTAAACCTGACCCAAACATATTAGCTGCTTGTGCAGAGTAATTTACTCTACCTATTAAATCTCTAGCTTTAAGAATGTCTGCAGATGTTTTAGCAACTTGTTCACCTCTAAATGCATTAGAAATATTTCTCCAAGCTTTTATACTTTGATTTGCTCCAGTTTTAACTCCAGAACCTATAACACCACTAGCCCCTACAGCCATACCACTAGCAATAGCACCTGCTAAAAATCCTAATCCTTGCATACCTTGGTCAGCCCAAAAATTTGCAGTTCCTAAAGATTTAACAAACCCATAATCTTTTTCTGCTTGTGAGTAATAATTAGGTAACTCTCCTCTAAGATATTCATTAAAAGAGTCAAGCACTTTAGATCCTTCATTATTGTAAAACCCAGAAAACTTTCCTGTACTTATAGCAGTGGGGGTACCTACAAATATATCTACAAATGGTTCTAAAAATGTAGTACCCATAGTACCAATACCTTTTAAAACACCATTTTTCCATTTAGATAAATTACCTTGTAAAGAGGCTGCAGTTTCTTGCACATTTATACCAGGCGCAATATTTACACCGTATTTTCTAGCAACATCTCTTTCTCTAGCTTGCTCAGGAGTAAATTCTATTACATCAGATGCACCAGAAAGCATAGGTTTTACTTCAGGTAATTTTATATCGTCTACCGTAGGTCCTGTTAGTGTAGGTTCAGGTAATAAGTCTTGCCCTAAAGGAGTGGGGTTTACTATATTATCTACTGTAGGGCCAGTTAGTCCATTGCCGTTTGCCATGTTATTTATTTATTTAAAATTCTGCATCAAACATTCTACCAATCTCCATTAAAGATCTAGCCGTAATGTAGCCTGACTTATCTTTTTTAATATACGCCTCATTATCCTCATTTAACATATAATAATCATAAATTCCAGGCCCTACTTCAACTCTTCTTACAGATCCTACTCCCTCTATTCCTTGCACAGGTTCATCTATGTAAGGCATTTCTTTAGAGTATACTTGTTGCATATTGCTTCCTTTAAAATCACTAACATCGTTAGATTCAGCGTACTCTATTTCTGTAGCTTGTAGTGCTCCACCATAAAAATAATCACTCATCATATTTTGACCTAACTCTTGGTTTGCTGGATTAGTAGATTCTAATAAAGTTCTTGCAATTGATTTTATATTTTCACCTTCAGTAGGTACATTTCTATTAGCTCCTACTACATATCTAGTTTCTATACCTGTTTTATCTGTAAAACCACCCTTAGTGTAATAGCTTGCAGCAAATACTTGTTTACCATCTATAAATGTAGCTGTAGGAGTTAGAGTCATACCTGGTATTTCTTGTTTACCTGCAGAAGCTGCAACTCTATTTCTATACCCTTCATCATTAGCAAGAATTGCATTAAAATCTTCTCCTGTTCCAGGATCTACGTATTGAGTAAGACCTTTATTAAATTTGTCAGTTATTGATTTACTTAACTCTTCTATAACATCCACTCCTTCTCCAATATTAAATGGACTAAGAGCTATTACAGTTTTTTCGTATTCTTTAGCTGTTTCAATTTTCTTAACATCTTTTTGAAGTTCTCTTGCAACATTATTTATTTTTGTAGCATTTTTTAAAGTAATTGCATCAGGTTCTAAACCAAACACGTCTTTGTATTCTGTTACAATAGCTCTTAAATTTTTAAGCTGATCTTGAGCACTCATTTGAGTACTTGATGCCCCCGTTCCCATGGTAGCTGCTCCTCCAGAAAAAATATTTAGTGTTGCTCCAGTACCTGCAACTGCTAGTAAATTTGCAATTTTCTTTTCGTCTCCACTTAAACCTGAAGTTATATTTTCGTACTCATCTTTATTACCTACAGCATTATATGCAGATGTTATAACATCTCTAGCTCTAGTTTTTATAGATTTTTTAGCGTTTTTAAGTTCAGTTTCTAAAAATTGTACTTGTTCTTGTGAGCTATTTATAGCTGCTTGATTTGTACCTTCTTCATTGTATTGACTTAATAAAGTTTGAGCTTCTAGTAAAGATGCGTTAAGTCCTCTAACATTTTCAGTTCTATCTACAGTTTTAGGCCCTAAATCAAGATTTAAAGCGTCAGAAGCTGCATAAAGATCTGTAGGATTTTTTCTTTTGTTATCTTTATTTTTGTCAAATTCCTGCACATTTTGTTCAAATACCTGAGAAGCAGTGATTGCATTATTTTTTATTGCATTATCTATTAAAGATTGTCTGTATACAGCAGCTGTAGCAACTGATTCTGCTTGCTCAGGATTAGCTAATCCTCCTTGTCTTTGTATAACATCCTTATATAGTTGTGCGTATTCTTTATTTTTTAATAAATCAGATACGTCGGCAGGAACTTGGTAAGCTCCTGTTGCCATACCAAGATCTACTTCTTGTCTAATAGTTCCGTAAGCTCCAGGATCTTGTGTTATAAAATTCTCAGCATAAGGTACTAATTGCTCTAAAGTTAAACTTTCTATTTTATTACCATTTTTATCTGTAAAACCGTTGGCTTTTTTATTTGTTAAATGAGCTCTTGTATCTTTTAATATATCTGTAGCAGGAACAAGGGAAGGCATATTAAATCTAGCAGGTCTACCTGCATCATATTCTTTTTGTGCATTAGATAATGCTAACTGCAAGGCCCTTCGAGATATGTTTTCAGGAACTCCACCTTTACCTTTCATAAATAGCTCATTCAACTTGTCCTGTTCTTTTTTAGCTGCTGAGTATTGAGTACCAACTTGTTGTAAAGACCCTACCCTACCTGATGCCATGTCTCCGTAAAAAGATTTCATTACATCCATGCCTCCACGATATTTTAGTGGGTCTCCACCTACTTCTGCTAGCCCTTGATCTATTCTATCTAGATAAGGCTGCATTTCTGCCATAGCTTCGTCTTGCATTTCAGGAGGTGCTTGCATAGCTGAATCATAAAAACCCTTGTACATTCCAAGCATTTCTTTTTCTTTAACATTTCTGTCAGCCTCATTTAAACGTTGCATTTCAAAAGCTTTTTCGTAGGGAAGAGGTACATACTCTCTAGACTGTATAGGTCCAGCTAACAACCCCCCTCCTTGGTACTTTTTTATATTTCTATTCATCATCGTACATGTTTAAACCTGAAAAATTACCAAGTAAAGAAGTGTTACCTAAAGATGGTTGACTCATATTACCTAAACTAAAATTAAATCCTTGCCCTTGCCCCTGTCCTTGGCTTTGAGTAGGCATATTTCCAAATCTTTGGTTATACATATCACGCATCATGTCTTCTGCATTTTTACCTGAGCTGTATTTTCCTAAACTACTGGTTGCTTCTTTAAAGAAACTAGGCCTAACTGCAGACATTTTATCATTCATCATTCTTGTTTTAAAATCTATCATGTTATTAGCACTATCTGCTTTAAACGTTTTATCGTAAACACCTAAGTTCATTTGATTTTGAAGCATTTGTCCTTTAGCTTCTGCTGCGGCTAATTGCGGACCTGCTTTAGCTCCTACAGCCATGTTAGCAGCTATAATCTCTGAAGGGCTAGCTCCGCTTTGGTTTATTGCATACCTAGATGCATTAACTTGATTGTTTATAGGTGCAAGTAATGCGCCAGTATCTATATTAGTCATTGCTGGATCAGGACTGTACTGTGTTTGGTAATCTTCTGCATTGTATTGCTGTGGATCTTTACCAAACATTCCCATACCTACATTGTATAAAGCTTCAGGATTATCTTTAGCAAAAGTTAATGCTTTATTTCCAAAGTCTTTAAAAGAATCTGACTTTACAAAATCTTTTCCTTTTTGAAATAAATCTCCTAAAAATGCTCCAGGTATTTCTCCTACACCTGTTTGTTTATTTATCTTTTTAGACTTAGAACTTTCTTGCTCTTTAAAAAGAGCTTGTAGTTTTTCGTTAATTTTTTTTAATTGAAAAGTTTTAGTTTGCTGTGATATAAAATCATTAGAATCTGGAGAACTTTTTATAGATTTATATTGTTCTACTAATTCTAACCCTTTGTCTGCATAGCCTAATCTTTTAGAAAATACCATTGTTTCTCCGTCAGGTATTTTAATAGGTACATTATCATTACTTTGATTACCTTTTACTAAAGATACTCCAGGCATAACTTCTTGCATAGGAGCTTTAGGGTTCATACTTTGGAATTGGCCTCCACTAGCACTCATTAAAAGTTCACCACTTTCTACATTTATATCTTGCCCCATATTTTGTTTCATATTTGTAGCTGTACCCCCCATAGCATAGCCTTCGAAATTGTTGTCGTGTTCTTGCTGAAACATATTAAACATACCAGACCCTAGCTCACCTGTACCAAAATTATTTCCCATATTAAGTAAGTTATTAGCTCCTGCTGCTGATGCTGAAGCACTTGACCCTGCTAAAGCAGGATTCATTAATGCAGGATTTATTCCTCCTCCGTGAATAGCATTAAAACTATTTGCACCTGGCACAGAACTAAATCCTGCACCAGGAACTGCTGCCCCTGCACTGGCACCACTAAAAGCTCCTGCACCACCAAGAATTCCTAATGCAGTTCCAAACCTACTACCCATTTGAGCTTCAGCTCCATAAGCATCTCTATGAGAATCAGATAATAATTTAGTTGCAGGAAGTAATCCTCCTGACACACCTTCTATTATTCCAGCACCACCAGCTGTAATTTGTTTACCTAATTTTTTAAACATGTCTCCAAAACCTGCTTGCGGTATATTATTATTATATTTTTTCATATTTCCTCCGTATTTAGCACTAGTAACCCCCTCATCTTGAGTAGGCTCCATTGCTATATTATTTAATAACCACACAGCATCTTCTGGTGTGTGTTGTTCTGAGTATCTTCCAGGCACGGACACATTAGTACCTTTCGTAGGTTTCTTGTATTCTTTTAAAAGCGTGTTATATTCTTCTAGAGTTACCTCTTCTTCAGGGGTTTTTCCATACTTATCGTAGAGCAGTTTTCTCATTCCTACTATATCCGAATAGTTTTCACTTGCCCCTATCTCATGAAGTCCTCCTCGCTTAATTACTGCCTCGTTACCTCCTTCAGGAGTGTAGGGGCGAGGGTGCGTATCCCCTCTAGGGCTATTTTTTTCGTCATTATGTGTTTTTTTAGCTGCATGTAGAGCGTTCTGCGCAGCTAGAGATTTTCTATACGCATCTACATCAGGGTCAACTCCGTCTGGAATTTCATCTAAAGACATACCTCTGTACTTCTTCTTCAAGCTCTTACTACCTACAGCATACTCTTGCGCATACTCTAAATCGCTATCTACTTGAAATTGTATAGCAAGGTCCTCATTTAAATCTTCACGATCTGTAAGGTTACGGACATCTTTTTTAGCTGTGCCGTACTCTTTCCTGGCCTTTAATATTCTTGTATCACGAGAAGTGTTACCGTCTATTGCCTCAACTAAACGGGTGATTTCAACCTCCTTAGAAGACTCTTCATACCCTTCAGGGAAAGAGTAGTTAGCTCGGACATACTCCTCAGTAGAATCATAGTCTTGTGGGTCTCTACTTACATCAGTATTTGTAGCGAAGGGAACTTCCTGACCTAAATAATGTGTAGGAGAAAGTTGGTTAGCCTCTATAGAGGGAGTACCTCTTCTTACTGAACCTCTATTTGTATCAGGAGTACCCCTATCCGTAACTATGTCATCTCCGCTTGTGTATTGTGTGTCAGCTCCTCCTATAAAATTTAAACCTGTTATATTCTCATCCCCTACAGGTATATAAGGTGCGTTTTGGTAAACTGTATTTCTGTCCTCAATACTTTTTATGTCGTTAACACTTAAGGACTTTTTATCGTGGTCCGATCTTTCAGAGAAAGGTTTTTCATGCGTAGAATCATCATAAATACCTCCCACGGTATGGCCTACTTCATGAGCTATAATACCTTCACGCTCTTCATCTCCTGGCTTAAGCTGCATACCACTAGTTTCTGTATTCATGTGAGAAGCATTCGTATCATTACCCACAGTTACATCCTGAAGAGCTTCGTATCGCAACCTTGTAACTTCGTCCATGTCTTCAGGGCTTCCATAATCACCACTTCTCTCTAACCTCTCTCTATATGTAGGGCTGTTTATATAATCGCCATACCAACCTTGCATCTCTGTTACGTGCCCTTCAGATTTAGATAGATCTCCTCCCCTCCCCGATACAGGTGCAGGTGCAGGAGATTGAGGAGCAAAATTAGTTCCATTATCTCCAGCCCAATTACCAATGTTGGTAGTAGGCTCTATTGTAGAAAAATTATAAAGGCCTCCACCTGCA
>TARA_R110000744_G_scaffold47257_3_pt1 | contig 21722 bp, 23 predicted proteins | sample TARA_R110000744 | Tara Oceans TARA_R110000744 (sample SAMEA4398083) | marine metagenome | biome: Polar Biome; feature: [DCM] deep chlorophyll maximum layer (ENVO:01000326); material: water (ENVO:00002006), including particulate matter (ENVO:01000060) such as... | depth 36 m | reverse complement strand
ATTAGATAATTTTACATGGTATAGTAAAAAATTTACAATGGGTGAGTCTACTTCAGATAAAAGAATTTATAAAGCTGAGGTATTATCTGAAGATAATTCACCTACAATAACAGTTAATACTGCTGAAACTAGTACTAGCTACACAACTTTATCTGACAAAAGAACTGCTCGTCACGCACAAGTAAAACTTGCAGTTACAGGAGATACTACTGCAACAATAGATGCATTACGATTAGTGTTTAGAAGATTAAAGAGAACTAAGGCTATGTCGTGATAAGTAAGAAACGTTCACAAAAAATAAGTAATACAAATTTACAAAGAGTTGTAGATAGAATTTATGATGATTTAAACGAGCTTATTAGTGCAGTTAATAGTAAAGATACTGTTACTGATAAAGAAGAATCGTCAGGTAAAGAAGGTGACATTAGAGTAGTTAGGTCTAACGATGGCACTGCATATGAAATTCAAGGACGTACAAGCGAAGGTTGGGCTAAAACGTCATTAACATTAAACACAGAGTAGGAGGCAATTATGCCAACAGGAAATTCACCGTATAACAGTTCTTTTGGAAGGGGAAACAATTCTTTTGGAATGGGAAACAATTCTTTAGCAAGTGCTTTATCATCAATGCCTTCACAAGGCGGAGCAAGTGGTGGAGGATTTTTTAATACTTTAATGAGCGGTGGTAAAGCATTATACGGATTAGCATCAGGCAACCCTAAAGCAATGTTAGGTGGGGCATTAGGTCTACTTGGAATGCATAAATCTGGTAAAGCAGCTAAATTAGTAAATAATGATTTTGATTATGGACATAAAACAAGTCAATACGATCAAAATCAACAAATGAATGCTTCAATGAGTAAAATGGGTGGATTAGGAGATGAGTTTTCTCAAAGCTATCGTCAAATGCTAAATCCTGGCTCACAATACAATAATAGACTGTTTCAAAATCTTAGTCAAAATGTAGCAGACACAGGCAATCAAACTGTTAATCAAATGAATAACGCAATGGCTTCTAGAGGTATGACTGGAATGGGAGGTGTATTTGATGCAATTCAAAATAGAGCAGGTGGAGAAGCATATAGTCAAGGCATGACAGGTATTATGAATCAATCTGCACAACAAGCAGGGCAATTTGGACAACTTGGTTTAGGAGCGTATCAACAAGCTGGTGGACTTGCTAGTCAAGCAGATGCTAGAACATTGCAAAACAATCAATTTAATGCTGGCAGTGAAAATCAATACGAACAATTTTTAGCTGAATCAAACTATAACCAAGATATGAACAATGCTAACACTTTGAACAATATGAATGCTCAACAAGGCGCAGGATTAATGGGCATGGCTGGTAATGTTTTAGGAAGTTTGTTTAACAAACAAGCACCAAATGAAAGTGGAACGGGTTTTAGAACTCCGCCTTTTAATCCTACAGGATTTGGCGGATAACTTGGTTAATAAAATTATAATAGGAGTATTTATATTATGGCATTAAAAGATTCAAAAATGGTTGACTTTGGATATGGCAATCTTCTTGCTGGTATTCAACGTGGTCAAGATAAAGCAGATAAGGCTCGTGAAAGAGAAGAAGACAGAGTGTTTACTCGAGAACAAAAAAAGCAAGACCAAGATTTTTCAAAGGCTGAACGCATTGAAGGGCAAATTTTTGTTAAAGACGAAGCTAAATTAAGTAGGGATCAAGAAAAATCTGTAATTGACCAAAAAGGCGATATAGCAAGTAGACAAATAGGTGAAAGCGCAAAAGAACAAAGACAAAATCAATCACTTCAAGGTAAAATTGATATAAAAAAAATAAACACAAGTGGAGGTTTAGAAGCGTTAAGACAAAAAGAAAGATTAGTATTTACAGGCGGTGAAAATGCAAAAGACAGAGTTCAAAAAGGTCAATTATTTGATAAAGAATGGACTGAAAGAGAAAAGCAATGGAGAGCTCAACTTGATGGTACAAAAAATTTAGCTCATGAATCTAAAAAACATGATAAATGGTTAGCTGAATTTGAACAAACTGGAAATGAGAAATTATTAAGAGAAAGATTTACTTTTGATGCATCTGAAAGTGCATTAGGTAGAGATGCAAGCGCATTAGCTTTAGATAAAACATTAAGTGGAAGTGCTTTATCTGATAAATTAAGAATAAACTCTAACGAAAAAATTAATAGTGCAAACATTATAGCTACTGCAACTGAAAATGTGTTAAAAAGAGCGCATGCTAAAGGTATATCAAAACAAGAAGCGCAACAAAGAGCAAATAATTACGAATTAAAACTTAAAGACGATTTTAAGTTTTATAAAAAACAAGGCAACCTTGGTTTAGAATTAGCTAGAATAGGTAAAGAACAAGAAGCTGATAGAGCTTATTCTTTTCAAAAATCTCCTTATCAAAGCATTTTTGACGAATCTAAAGCTGGTGGATTTAACGAAACAGATGTTTTAGATGAATATTTTGGTTATGGAGAAGGAGAAAGTGCTAAAACTCCAGTTTATGGAGCATTAAGCATGGAAGTAACTAAAGCCTTAGAAACATCTCCTGAAAATGCTCAAAGACAAGAACTTTTAGGTACTTTAATTAGATTGCAAGATAGATTTAGTGACCCTGAATTTCATGATTATGGTAGTCAAGCAGCAGGTGAATCCAACAAAGCTCAAGGAGCGGTGCAAGATATTCAAGGGCTAATAACAAGATTAGGATATAGCAATAGAGTTAAGCCTTTAGTTAAAGAACAATTTGAAGGTTTAAGCCAAGGTGATTTAGGGGCATCTTCTTTTCTATATAATACAGGTTCTAACATAGGTAGTGGCTTATATAATATGGTTACAGACACTCCTAACGAAAGACCTATAAACATTCCAGATAATGTAACTTATTAATCAATGGATCAAAACCAACTCGCACAATACATAAATGCGTATCGTGTTAGTCCTCATCTTTTTAATGACGATGAAGTAGACGAACTTACTAATTACGCTAAAGAAGCTGGTATCAACTTCAATAGAAATATGGATGTTGAAGAAAGCAAACAATCTGGTGTTGTAAGCCAATTTATAGGTGGAGTAGCCGAAGGGTTTCTTGGGCCATTAAACATCTTTGGTGGCTCTACTAAAGACCCCGTTACATCTGCGCAACAAATATCTAGAAGCATTGGTAGTTTAATTGGTTTTGTTCCTGGATTATTAGGTGGCCCAGTTAAAGCAGCTGGTACACTTGTAGCTAAAGCAGGTAAAAAAGTATTAGGTAGAAAGATTCAAGCAATTGGTGGAGCGTTAATGCTTGAGTCTATTCCAATACGTGCTGCTAATAAAATTCTTGGTAAAAAAGCGGGTGAAGGAGTCCTTGCTAAATATGGAGGTAATGCAGGGCAAGTAGCAGATAGTTTTTTAAAAGGCAATACTGTTATGGGCAACGTGGCACAATCAGCAATGCATCTTGGTACTGCTAGTGCGGTTAGTGAGTTTTGGAAAGGCCCTGATGCGGTAAAAGATAGTTTCATACATGGCGCTATAGCAGGGGGCGCATTTGGCACTATAGGAAACTATAAACTACTTATAGAAAAAGCGATAGGCGCGCCTAGTCCTATGGTAAGAAAGTTTGCTGAAAGTAAGTTAAGAGAAGGCATTGCAAAAGGAATAGCAGGTAGTGCTTTTCAAGGCGGTATGGCTACGATGCATGGTGCTGATACTGCAACTCAAATATATGAGTATGCATTAGGGGCGTATTTTGGCTCTGTACATCCATCAGTGCATCAAAAAATAGGTAGAGAGCATTTTAATAAATACAATGCTGATAAAAGTAAATTAAATTATAAAATGCTTGAAGACCCTGAACTTAATTCGCTTCCTAGTGACGCTAGAGCAGAAGTTAAATTTATGCATGATAAATACGTTGGTGAAAGATTTGATCAAGTAGCTAAAACAATGAATGGCATTGACCCTTTTGATGTTAGTAAGGGAGCGCAAGAATTAAGAAATGCTTTTGCTGAAGAAAGATACGAAAACTATAGTACTCGTAATAAAAAGTCTAGAGAAGACATGACTGCTAAAGATGAACTTGAAGCGCAAAAAGAAATTGTTGCTGAACATGAAGAACTAGGTAATATTATTCAAGAAGGTACTCGTATTGGAGAAGAAATTGCTACAATTAAACCAGACAAACTTGAAGGTGAAACTAAGCGTATATATGATACGTTAACTAAAGAACAAGTAGAGCAGATAAAAGAAGGTAATTACGATTTAATCTATAATGAGTTTGGTAAACGTAATGAGTTTTTTAGTGAACTAGAAAACAAATACACAGGACAAGATTTTATACGTCAACATGAAGACGCTAGGATACAATCTGAATTAGATAGTGACCCTACATTACGTAGGTTTTTTAATGATGTAAATACACAAGTACAATCTAAAGAAGGCAATGAATTAACGCATTTAGAAATAGCAGATAAAGTAGTTAAAGCAAATGAACTTGTAAAAAAGAAACTAGGCGAGCAACAAGAGCGTCAAAAAACAGAAACTACAGACCCAGTCAAAGAACCCCAAAATACAACTATTAAAGATGGTTTAAATACCTTATTAAAAAATACAAAACCAGAAATAGTTAATTATGGCGAAGGAGGGGAGACACAATTATCTCCAACTATTAAAAGAATAGAAAAAGCTTTTTGGAATAAAGAAAAAGGATTATTTACAAAATTTGACAAAGATGTAGACTTATCTGAATCACGAGATTTAGCTAACGCTACTCATTTAAATGAATTTGCAAGTGAATTAAATCGTAAAAAATATGATGAACAAAGATTTCAATGGAACATGGAAGAAGATGCTTCTGTTAAAATAGATTTTGATGTTGCAAATAATAAAATAATTATGTCAATGCTAGACCCTTTAGAAATGTATTCTAAAGCTGAAATATTTGATAACATGTATTCATCTGCTAAAGCAATTCAGCAAAGATTAAATCTTAGCACAGATACAAAAATAGTTTTAAAAAGCAATTATAAGTTTAAAGGCAAAATTGAAAAATTATCTGATTTAATAGGTGAAATAAAACCTCCTAAACAAGTAGACATAGTTAAACAAGAATTTGATAGATATGAACTATTTAAAAATGAGGTATATAAAGAGTTAGGTGTTAAGCCTACTGATACTATAGATAGAGCATTAACTCAAAGCTATGAGCGTTTTAAACAGAATAAAAAGCAATACCATAGTGCATTTGATTTAGATAGCGGTCAACTAAACAAAATAGAAGAGTATTCTAACAATGTACGCAAAGTTTTATCTCACCCTATGCTTCCGCATGAAAAAATATATAAGCATGGTAAAACTATTGTAGTAGATGAAATCATTCAAGATGGCAAATCATATGATCCATTAGCAAAAACAATGCGTTTTGAAGGTGGTGAAATGGTATATGATTATTTACTTACTCCAGAAAAAATGGCTGACCTTATGGTGCAAGTAGATAAAAAAACCAAAGGTCAATATATATGGACACCTGAGAAAGATAAAGGTAAGCTGATAGTCCGTAATTATCATCCTGAAACTAAAAAAGCAAAGTTAAATAATATATTAAAAACATCAAAAGAACGTGAGCATTTTACGTTTGACCAACAAGAGTTTTTAAAACTTACTGGTGTTAATAAAAAAAGTAAAAAAACTAAAGACATGTGGAAACAAATGCATGAAGACATGTTTAAAAGTAACTATTTATACGATCCTAAAGGCCAGTTTAAAAGTGCATTAGATTTAGTTAAACGTAGTAGTTTACTTTCAAGTAAAGATTATGCATTAAATGCTAACAAATTTAAAGATTTTACTCCAGACGGAAAATTAGATGTTATTTTTGTTGATGATGTAGCAAGTGCAAAAGACCCAAACAATCCTATTAAACCTGAAACATACAACGTTAAACGAATTGGTAAAGATGGTAAAGAAGTTGTTGAAAAAAAAATACATGAAAGTGACGTAGATGGTTATATAATACTTCATACTGAATTATTTAATAAAATAGTAAAAGACATGGGGTTAGACCCTACAACGTCTCACATTAAGCCTACTATAGCTACAGAAATAGATGGCAAGTTATTTTTATTAAAAGGAGGTGTACATCCTTCGCAAAAAGGATTTGATGCAGTAATGCCAACTAAAGGCAGTATGATTGTTATGACATCTGCTGCTAAAGTAAATCCTGGCAAAATATATACTGCATATCCAAACAAAAAAAATGAATATAAGTTTTATAAAGATGGTAAAGAAACAATACCTGAAACAACAAAAATTGACATAGATGATTTACGAATTAATTTTGGAGTATATGGAGATAAACACGCTTTAAGCCCTGTATCAATTAAAAGACAAATGCATAGCACTCTTGCAGGATTAAATATAGGAGCAAAACAACAACAAGCATTAATGCAAATATTTAAAGATTCGTATTTAGGAATTGAAAAACAGAATAAATACGTACAAGAAATGCTTGATAATCCTAACTTAAAAGTACCCGCAGATTTTAACATTAGTAAAGTAGGTCATAAACAAGTAGCAGATATTTTAAATAGTAATTCAAAAAGTCCTGTAGTTAAAAAATTAGTAGATGATATATTTAAAATAAATAGTGAGCGTAAACGAAGCGAGGCTTCAGAAATTGATGACATTGATTTAATGGAATCAAAAAATTACACTGATAGAATTGCAAAAGAATTTAAAGACACAGATTATAATACATTGGCAGTACGTTTTTTAGAAGACCAATCAGGAAGTTTTAACGATGCAGTATTGCGATACGTTACAGATAAGTATTTAAATCCCCAATACGATTTTAGTGCATCTTCATGGGTAGCTGGTAATCATGCTTTATTTAAAAATAGATTACCAAATAAAGAAATTAGAGAAGATCATTTTATGCTTGGTCATAGTATGAAAGATATGAAGCATAAAGAATATGGCACATTAGAAAAAGCTTGGAATGAGTATAGTAAAATTAAAGACAAACAAAAGCGTAAAGATTTTAAAGAAGAGCATTTACGTATTGCGGTAATGCGTGTACCTAGTCCAGATATTAGTGGTACTAGGGTATTGTATTTTGATGGTTTTACAGGAAAGAAAAATGGTGCATATGATTATGGTACTTATCTTAGACAAAAAGACCATTTTAATATTGATGGTGCTGACGTAGATGGTGATAAAGTATTTTTATATCAAGGTATGCCTAAAGAGTATTTAGATGGCGTTTATGCTAAAAAAAACAATTTAGAACGCAAAGGCATTTCAATTGAAAACAAAGCTACAAAAAATGACCCTTTATATAGTAAAACAAAAGACCCTGTAGCATATAAAAAAGAATTAGAATACATTAATAGCAGTATATCTCAATATATGCCCAATGCATTAATTCGTTCAGGAAGGTCTGCTAAAGTAGGTAAGGATGGCATGGGTCAAATTGTATCTGCTAAAGAATATTTAAACATTATTTTTTCAGATATTATAAATAAAGGCGGTAAACAAGAATTTGCTTTAAAAAGAAAAGGCAAAACGTATGCTACTTTAAAAACTGGTAACATGAGCGTAGACAGTTTAAACAAAGAAAATGGCTACAAAGACCACTCATTAGAAACGTCATCAAGAACTGCTGATTCTAGTGGGTATTATAGGCTTATAGATGCCTTTAAAATGAGAGATATTCTTTTAAACAAAGGTATGCCTAATGCAATAGTAATACCAAAGAAAAAAGGAGATAAGCCTCGTAAACCAACATTTTCAGACCTAAGAGCAATTGAAAAATATTCTCAATTATTTAATATAAAGCCAAATTTATATCGTAGTAAAAACCAACAAGGTAAAAGACCAAGTTTAGAATCGGTTCAAAACAATTTAGAAGAGTTTAATAAGCTAAATGTAAAGTTGCAATCTAGTTTAACAGAACTAAGCAATGCTTTTGGTGAATCTGCAAATAAAATTGAAACCAATTTAATACGAAAAGAAAATATTGATTTTTCAAAATACAATCGTTTTGTACGTGAGTTTCAAGGAGGTTTTAAAGACCCTAGCTTATTAAAATTTATTCGTAGAATGAAAATTACTATTGTTCCTGATTTAGGTCAACGCAGATACGATAAAACAGATGACAAAAAACCTGTAAAAGAAACTACGTATAAATCAAATGATCTTATGGATGCTACAAGCGTATTAATTCAAAACAAAGCTGGTGAGCGTTTATATAACGACATAATTAAAAATGGCTATAAAGAAGCTGATTTTATTGAACTTGCTGATAGAATATCATTAGAAGCTATTAGTTCTAAAGATGATTATGCAAAAATACGTTCTATTGACCCTTCATTACGTAAAAACAAAAAAGTACGCACTACTGAAGATGCAGAAAAACAAATAAGGTCAAGACGCAATGATTTATACGATACTGCAAAAGAATTAGGCATAAGCCCTATTAATGTTTCTAGATATTTTGATATGTATATGCTTGGCAGTTTATATCCTCAAACTAGAACGCAAAAAGAATTACAAATTGTACATGAAAACAAATTAAAAGAAGCTCAAAAAGCTCCTAATACATTGCGTAATGGCAAGTTTAATAAAAACAAACAATTAACTATTAAAAGATTAACAGAAGAATTAGATAATTTTAAAAAATATTATAATAAAACAATTAGGCATAATTACCCTTATTTAAGTAATGAAATACCAAACTCTAGTAAACGATTTTTTATGAATACGTTTAGTCAAATTTTTGACAAAGCAGTTATGCCTAAAATAAAAACAGAAGTTAAAAAAGCTAGTGTAAATCCTGTTATGGATAACGTTAATAAAAAAGGTGCTGAAACAACTCAGCAAAAAGACCAAGGCATTAAAGAAAAGTTTGAAGAATTATTGCCATATAATAATCTTTTTGATTTAAAAATATCGGATAAAAGCACTAAAGCACCTACAGATGCAAAAGCAGACGCTAAACGTATTGTAGAAGCGTTTAAAAAGTTTCCAGAACATTCATTAGATGACATAAATGGCATGTTTATTCGCATGATTAAAGATAGAGATAGAGTTGGATATGGTATTGAAGAAGCTACTTATACAGATTTAAAACATTTTGCTAATGCATTAGAAGAAATTGTTTACAATAGACCTAAAGGCGATAAAGTTTCTTGGGTTGATAAATATTTATTTCCTCAACGAGTTGCAGAAAAACAATTTACACATGATTTTAGCATTCCTGTAATTAAAGAAGTCAACTTTAGAGATTCTAAGGGTAAGCTTGGCAGAACAAGTATAAAAGTGCCATTAGGTACAATGCAACATTTACAAAATAGTTTTGGCAGTATCTACAATCTTCAAAATATAGTTACAAACATTGCACAAGAAGAACGTGATGCTTTTTTTACGTGGCGTAAAGATATATTAGATTTACCTAATGGTGTTGGTGAAGCTAATAAATTGCATCAAGCAGCAATGACTAAGTGGCTTAGAAATGAAGGCAGAAACGAACTTGACAAAGAATACAATTGGAAAGAATGGAAAGAAAACGAAGCGTTATATGATTCATTAAAAAACAATACGTACAATACAACTGTTAAAGGTCAGCAAGTTAAAGTTACTGGTGAAAAGTTAATGCGTACTATTGCAGAGCAAAACGATGCATTTTTAACTAAAGTATATAATGGGTTAGTTAAGTCAAATTTAGATTTTAGTTTAATAGATGTGTATTCGTTGTCTGGAGAAAAAGGTCAAACACCTAATTACGAAGCGTTTAACAAGCAAAATAGTTTTATGAAATACAATGCTAAAACAGGCAGAATAAATCTTGAGTTTTTAGAAAACAAATATTTAAAACCTTTAGCAGAAAATGGAAGACATATATTAAAACAATTAGGTAAAAATGGATTTACTGCTGAATTATTAGGTCGTATACGTTACGAACAACAATTAGAATCTTTTGCAAGTAAAAAAACTTTAAATCAACAAAAAGCATATAGAGAAAGATACAGACAGAAGTTTAAACTAAGTGATAGTATAGAATTTGAAGGGTATAGAGACAATGGCACTTTTTTTAAAGGTGTTGGTGAAGTTCAAGGTAGATACTTTCCACGAATGTTTCATGGTGATACAAAAATAAGTAGAGAAAAATTGCAAACTTTTATGGAGAACAAACGTATAGACTTAAGAAAGCAATTAGAGCAAAAATATACATATGATCCATCGTTAACTAAAGAGCAACGTGAAGCTAATTCAAAAATGCCAATAGATAGACGTTTTGAGTTAAAAAATAGTGATTTTAAACGAATTGAAAATACAACAACTCAAGAAGCTCAAGATGCTATGTATAAACAAATTATTAATGAAAAAATAGCTGAACTTGAAACAATGTTTGAAGCGCAATTAGGTAAGTCAATGACATTAGACAATGGCAGTGGTCAAGAAGGTGCTGATTATTTATGGTCAAAATATCAAAATAAAGAACATGCTGAAAGCCAAGGACACTTTTCTAAACCTGGCAGTGGTCAATCAAGAGGTGAAGAGCCTATGCCAGGAGCTAGTTATGATTTTAAAGTAGTTGAATCTTATCAAGAACAATGGATTAATTCATTTTTTAAAAATGCTACATCATTAATAGGTAAACGAGCAATAGATAGATACGTTGAGTTAAATCCATTAAAAGATAAAGAAGCTACAGAAGGTTGGGCTAATCTTATGAGAGACTATACTACAGATATATTAGGTCAACCATCTATGTATAATCCTAAAACATTTGGACTTAAAAAAGCAGAAATTGCAAAATATGAAGCAATTATTAAAGCATACGACAGAGAAAGAAAAGGTAAAAAACTTAAATTTAAAACAGTAGAAAAAATATTTGAAAATAGAGCTGAAGATATAGCTCAAAGAATGGCTCAAGGCAAAGAGTTTACAATATCTGATGCTATGAAAGAACGTGCTGAATCTGAATTAGCAAAAAATAAGAAATTTCAAACATGGGATAAGCGTTTATTTTATTATGTAACAGATGAAGCTGGTATTAGTGCTTTAGATAAAATAAGTACAAAACTATGGGGTAGAAAAGATAAACCTAAGTTACCTTTTTATGGAGAGTTACCTAAAAGTCCAGAAGCTAGAAGACAAACATTATCAAGAATATTGCATAAGATAGGAGCGTCAGAAGCTAAATGGCAGTTAATTACATTGTTATCGCATCCTAAAACAGCCGTAGCTAACATATTAGGTGGTAGTCACAATACAATAGCTAATGCAGGTTTATATAATTTTGCTACTGCAACATTTAATAAAAAGAAATTATTAGCTACTACATTTAAAGGTACAAAACTTAATGATGGAACTGAAATAACAACATCAGAACATTTACGTAGGTTTGCTGAAGAAAGTGGAGCGCATGAAACGTTTTATGTAACAGAAGCATCACTAGAACGAAAGTTTGCAGGTAAAGAAGCTCAAGAATTTGTAAAAGAAGTTCAAGAAAGCCTTAAAAACAACGCTAATCTTTCTGAAGCTGATGTTTTTTCTATTGCTAAAAAATATAAAGTAACAGATGCAATTACTAACATTGCTGCAATACCTATGCGCATATCTGAAAAAAAATTAAGAACAGATAGTTTTTATGCACATTATTTAAATGCATACAATAATTTAAAAGATTTTATACCAAACATTAAACACGATGATCCATACGTTATTAATACTGCATTAAAAGGCGTAGAAGCAACACAGTTTTTATATCATAGTGCATTTAGACCCAATTATAGTAGAACTGCAATCGGTAAAATGATGACTCGTTTTCATCCATTTGCTTGGAACTCTGTGCGTTTTAGAAGACAAACTTATCAACGTGCTAAAAGATATAATTTTGAACAAGGAACTGAAAGTTTTAATAAATTTAAACGTTTAGCTACATTAGACATGTTTGTATTGTCTTTAGCTAATATGTTTACTAGTAGTGTTTTTGATGCAACTGTACCACCTCCTTTAAATTGGATGCAAGATACTGCTGATTGGCTTTTTGGTGATGAACGTGAAAGGGAAAGAGCTTTCTTTTCTTCATGGCCTCATCCTGTTTTAGCGCCATTGCAAATAATAACACCGCCTATTGCTAGATATCCTATGACATTAATTAATGCAACTATAAATGGTAATTGGGAACGTTTTGCAGATTATTATTTATATACATTTTTTCCATTTGGCAGATTAGGACGCAGTGTTGTTAAAACATTAGAAACTCCTGAAATGTGGGTTGAGCAAATGACAGGTATACCCGTACATGGCATTGGCAGAGAAAAAAGAAATTTAGAAAAATCTGAGTCAACCCCTTAAGGGATAAATCCCCAAAAAAAGGGAATAAAACCTAGTTTTTTTCCAAATAATATTTTGCTTTTAATGCAATTTAACAATTTGGGCAAATAACTTCTGATTTAGGAAGGCGTTTAAAATCGCTCCAATATTGAACAGTTTTTAACTTTTTACTATTTTTTTGTTTTATGTAAATATTCCATGTTTTATTACAAGCAGGACATTTTTGAAGTGGAAAATTACTTGTTCTTTTAATCAGTCTACTTCGTTTAATGTTTACATAAGTTAAATAGCTTTTATCAAACCATTCTTTGCTAAAATAATGTTTTAATGTTTTTATTTCAGCTTTTGTTTTTTCTTCGTATTCATCCTCTACGAATCTGTCTCTGGAAATCCGACCTTCAAACACGCGGTTTTCAGGTCGGTTTTTCATTTGTTTATCCTTTTATTAAGTACTTTTTTATCTTATTTATAATAATAGAAATTAATAATAACATTAAAAACATTGATATAATCCATATTAATGTTGTAATGCTAAGTATAAAACTATTTATAATCCATTCAGCTAGATCAATAACTAGCATTATCGCATTTAATTAATAACTTTTTACAATCATCCATTATTAATGGTTTTAACGTACCAATCTTTCCCAAAAAGCTTCTTAGTTCTATAATAAGCTCTCTTAGTTCATTATTTTCTTCTTCTAAAATAAGCATTTGTTCGTTTTTAGGTATTTTCATAGTATTCCTTTACGTGTTGCATTTATCACATTTTTCTCTTTTTAATTTATAACTAGGCATATCTTCATATTGAATAAACTTTTTATTTCCACCTATCCAATCATGTTGCCATGTTTTTTTACATTCTATACAATATTTTAAACTACAGTTATATAGAGTTCGTTTTTTTCTTGAGTTAATTGGTTTTCTAATAACATCATTAAAAGATGTTATATACCAATGTGTTTTTGTTTTCATAATTTTATATAAAGGGCATGGTAGCTGTCACCATTAAGACAAGGAGCTAATTAATTAGCCTTTTTGCCCTTTAAATTATTTGAGACTCAAGGACGCCAATCCCATTTAAATAATATTTTCATCAACAACAGTCTATTAAACAATACTATACAAGTCCTTTTTAATTTAAGTTGTTAATGAGAGATTAAATGTATGAGCCTCAAATTTTATCCTTTTATTTTTAAGTTATATTTTTTTTCTAATTCAACATTAGTTGGCAATTCAAGTAATTTCCATATTTTATCTAAATAGCGTTTTCCTTTATCGCTCATTCTAGAATATTCTGTTGCTTCTAATGCTTCTAATGTTTCTACAAGTTTTTGAAACCTTTTAGTTGCAATATTTGGATATAGTTTTTTACTCATTAGTCACAATTCCCCGTATTACAAACACCACTTTGAGCAGCAATAACTTCATCTTGCGTTACATTGCGTTCTATAGACCTATTTAACTCTATTATTTTAGATTGAGCATCACGAACTACATTTCCAATTTTATGTAACAAATTACCTTCTTTATCGGTTTCATAAAGAGCAGTTTGAATTGTTTTTAATTCATCTAAAGTTAATTCAGTTTTAATTATATGAGTGTTTTTAGTTATCACTTCTGTTTTAGTTGTTATATCTATCATATATTATCCTTTTATTTTTTTTAATAAATTTAAGAAAACATTTATATTCATAAGAGCATAAGTATCTCCACGATCTTCTCTAAATGCTACTATATCTGTATGTTCACATTTTAAAAATGAAGCTATTTTCTTTCTGCGTTTTGCTTGAACTGTGTATTCTTCTATTGTGCAATCTACTTCTTCATGCATTCCCAATGATTGTCCATTAGAACCCCATGCACGTACAGATTTTAAACCAAGTTCTTTAGCTTGATTTACAATTTCACGTTCAAAAGTATTGCCTTTTTGTTTACTTGGACTTGCCATATTTTTTTCTTTCATGTTTTAATTTAATTAAATAAGCAGTTACATAAATAATAGCATCAAGAACTTCTTCTAATGATTCTTCATAGAAATCTCTACCATCATACAATGGTAGAGGCCCTCCATATCTATCAGCACCTAAGTGCAATCTTGATTCTATTTTTTTAATTAACTCACTTCTTACGTCTAATTCTAAGGAATCCATTTATTCCACCTATGTAATGTTAAACTAATTTCTAATGGCCCTATTGCAAATCCTACAATAATATGCTCACCATTTATAGAATGTATGCCTGTTGTAATACTAATTATCCAAAGAAGAATAAGGGATGCGGTAACACCCCTTTCTTCTTGCTTGTATTTAAATGCAATCAATCCGTCAGCTATGTTTAGCCTCAAATTTGTTCCCATCTAAATGTTTTCGGTTGAAACTCGAAAGTTAACTTCATTTTATTTTCATCTCTTGATTTTTTACTTACAACGTAACGAGTTAGTTTATCTCTTTCACCAGTAATCATAATAACTTTGTCAGCTTTTTGAACAACAGTCATACTGCCTTTAGCAGCAGTCATTTCTGCCGAACTATTTCTAGCTCCGTCTTTATTCATATGATGAACACCTATAACAATTAAATCTTGTGTGATTGCAATTGTTTTAAGTGTGTTAATAATCTTATTCATACGTTCAAAGTCATTATATACATTATCTACATTAATGTCTTCGGTAGTGTCGACTACGAGTATCTTTGGTTTTATTTCTGCTATTTGTTTTTCTAATCTACTCAATTCAATTGGGTCACTTAATACCGATATTTGTTTAAACTCTCTACCAAGATTTGATTTTTGTTCTTTATTAATTGCTTCAGCAACTACTTCTTCTTTTGGTAAGCTGTGAGTTATTTGACAAAAACGTCTAAACATTAAATGATGATGTAATTCAAGACTGAGATACAAACATGTTAAATTTGGTAAGTTAGCTACTAAGTTTTGTACAAACGCAGTTTTGCCTAACCCTGTATCTCCAAGTAAAATAACTAATTCACCAGGATTAACAGTATATTTCTGTCCTTTATGTGGAAGTTTCCATATTTCACCAAAATCAAATGATTTATCTGAAAAGTCTTGTTTTATGTAATCTTGATAAGAAGATTCCATTTGTTTTGAGTTTTTTATATTTAAAGAATAATCTTTACGTTTATAGTAAATGCATTTTGTACTGCACCATTGCGACATAATAGAATCGTCACATCCATATTGATAACCTTCTTTAAATATTTGTTTTGCACATGATTCAGATTCTTTATTTAAACCAGAATATGTTTTTAATGCAACTTCGACAATTTCTTGTGGAGTTCCATTCCTTCTAAGCCATGATGCAATTCTCATCATAGTTTGATTTCTCTGACCTTGAATAGGGCCAGCATGATATGCTTTTTGCATGCAAGTAACGATAGCATTAGGGTCGCTTTTTATCTTATGTAGTTTTGCAGTTAATGGGATTGATGCTCTATTTGGTTTTTTAATTAAATGAGAAAGCATTTTATCTACTTTAACATCTTCATCAAACCAAAGACCATGTTCTTTGTAAGGCTTAGACGCTACATCTTTTATGTCATTCATATCCCAAACAAAAAGGTCTTCTCTATCTATCATTGTTTTATAGAATCCCGATTTTTTATTAATAGTTCCACCTGCGCGAATTAATCTTGGTTTATCAAAGATATTATCAGCTTCGGGAAATATTTCTGCAATTGTGGTTTTAACAGTAGTTGGAAGATCAATACCAGATTCGAATCCAAATACATTTGCTAAATGTACATGGAATCCAGTTCCACTATACCATATAGTATAATAATCGTCTGGTATATTGTAATTATTAACCAATTCTTCTGTAACAAAGTATCTCATAAAATCAAGCAATTCTTTGTCTTCTAAACTTCCTTTATCAAAATCTAGAATAATTTGATTAATACTTGCTAATCCACTAAAGTTTTGTATTGTTTTAGTTTTTTCTATATGTGTTTTTAAATTTACATCAAAACAAAACATACTATAATAGACTTCGCTCTTATCTTCTATTTTATTAATAAAGTCACGCAATTGATTTAACTGCATGACTTTACCACGATTACTAACAGATGGAGAGGCTACCTCTACAAATTGCTTTTTAATATCCAAGTATTTTCTCGGTTAACATTAAAAAGGCATTCCAGCATCTTCAGCTTCAAATGCTGCAGCATGCTTATCCATAGGTGCATATTTTTCTGAAGTATATTTTTTCATTTCAGAATCACGATGCTTGTATTTTTTTGGAATATACTTATGCTGTTCTTTATCAGAAAACATTGCAATCCATTTTTGTCTTAATACATTGTCCCCTTCAGTTGTTGATGCAACAGTTTTCCAAAATTCAGAATACTTACCATCAGTAGGAAATTCGCAAACAAACAAAGAACTACCAATTAAATCAGACATAGCTTCATCAGTAAAATTATCACCTTTTTCATTTAAAGCAGTTAAAGGATTAACTCCTGTCGCTTTAATAAACATTTTAATGTAATAACTACCGCCTTTTTCAACTGTTTTACTTGTCCCGTAATCAATTGCTACTCCTTGTTCTTTTTCGTGATTACCAGCTAACCAAAACTTTTTAGGATATTCTAATATTCCATTATTTATATGTGCAATAAGATTTATATCTTGGTTATACGTATTGTTTTCATTTACAGTAATTTCTTCAATTGTCCACTGTTGAAACCAAACGCCTTCTGGGTATTTATTTGTTGATGTACTAGTTTTATTATTTTTAGGACTAAACATTATTTACTCTCCTTTAGTTTTTCTTTTTTTTCGTAATCTGTTATTGCTTTTTTTACTAAATTTACAGTCCAACCATTTTCGTCTAGAAAATCAGTGTGGCTTTGTAAATTAGCTTTGGCAAATTTAGTTGTCCATTCAGCAATTATTTTTTTACCTACTTGTGTTGTTTTTTGACTTTCTTTTGCTTCTAGAATATGTATTTGAGCTTCATTAGCAGATATTACATATCCATTTTTTGCAATTGCTTTAAGTTTAGCTTTATCTTTAGGCAATGTTTTTGCATCACGAGCAACTCTATCCATTATAATAGATTGATTTTGCGTAACACAATTATCTTTTACAGGAGAACCATTATGATGCAGTTCAGCTCTATTATCCATACTGTCAGGGTCTCGAGTATCATCAATTGCAAATAAACCATTACAAGCATATTTACGAGCATAAGTACTAGCAGTTCCTGTCATTTGAGGTTCGTCCATGCCTTTTTTACCTATTGCTTCACGAGCATGTGCGTTTACAGATATATAATCATTACCATCAGACAAAGTTGCTGTTGCCTGTACATAATTATGACCATTAGCATCGATTAAGTCATCTGTAATTTTTAAATTGCAATTTGTTTGTTCCAATAATGGTTTTACTTTTTCAAATATGTCACTTAATGTGCGATAATCAAATTTTGCAAAATCATTTCTATTGCTTTTTTCTACTTTTAAATTACTTTGTATAAACATTAATTTTTCATCAATGTTTTTAAAATCCAATTCTTCTGGATTATTATTTATTGCCATTCAATCTCCTTGTTTTTATTTATTATTTCTGTGTAACACCCATATATTTCGCTTTGGGTTTTATCTTTACTTTCTATTTCATAATGACAAAATTCTATGCCATTATGTGTTATATAGCCATCTTCACAAATTCTTGAACAATTGCTACATACTGTTATATCTGTATAATACATATTCATATCAGATTGCTCCCTTTTAATAGATATTAACGATGAAGTTAAATACATATAAATAAAAGGGAGCATTAAGATTAGCACAGAGCCATCGCGTCATTATGCAATGATATGTGTTTTTCTAGGATTTTATCTGGTGTTGTTGTTTTCAATGCTTCAGTACAAGCATTGTACAGAGACCAAGCGTTCCTATATGTAAATTCTACATGATTAGGTTTTTTCCATTGCCTATCAGCTTCAGCTATTTGTCTAGGTTTAATTGTTCCTTTATTAAACAATCTTCCAAGAAAAGAACCAGCTTCATAATTATTGATAGGTGTATTTTCTAATACATGTTTATCTTCAATTATGTTTTTAAAATCACGTTGACTATTATAAACAGATGTAACAATTTTTTCTTTTAAATCGTCCCATACATTTTTTGTGTGTTTTCTCATGTAAGTGATGCTTCCGCTAAAAGCAAGATTATCACATACAAAGATTTGCGCTCCTGCACAAAAACCATTACTCATTGATTTATCGTAGCTAGAACGAATACCAAGAGCATAACCCATTTCTGAATCTTCTGCTTGGTATTGTAAGACCGCAAACATACGTTGGTCTTTGTTTTTGCCACCACTTAATGCATATTGATCTTTATTAAAAGTATAACCTTTTAGCAAATCATCTGCTATATTTCTCGTATTTGATACCAAATCCTCAAAAGGAACTGGTATATACGTATCTGTTTGTTCGGGAAGGGGAACGGATTGTATTTCATTAAAATCCACAATTCGTCCACCGCAGTGTGTCATTATCATAATTTTTATCGTTTTGCATATTCATAATAAAATGGCATTACTATCATGCTACATTCTTTGTCTATGCATTTCCAAATGTCATATGTTCTGTCACCATCATTTTCAGCGTCTTTTTCAAATTCAAGAGAACTTTGACAATGAGGGCATTTATATTTTTGTTTCATAATGTTGCCTTTTTAAAAAGTGCCCCGTTACAGGCTTTAGAATAAGGAGATGAGGTATGATGCAACGGGGCTGTAGGTCGGATTACCCAGAGTCTAGTTTATTGTGAGTTTCAATCGTGTACTAGCGTATGTGTATAACTGCCTAAGATTATATACATTATATTTATCTTTTTTAGATAATTTATTGTATATATAAGATTGGTTATATCCGACTACGTAATTAATAGATTCTTTGTATTTATTTAATTGTTTTTTGCTCATCATTCTTATTTCAATAATTTGATTAGCAAATGATTTTCCATAAATTTTTGACCTTATTAATTCTGTGTCTCTATGAAGGTCAGTATTTATAGCATTTTTAAATAAAATACCCAATGTTTTAATAGGTAATTTTGTATTTCTTAAAGTATTAAGTTTTTCAATAGTTGAGTAACTTAAACTTTCTTTTAATGGTGCATTCATCTTGTTTATTCCTTATTTAGTTTAGTTAATATTACATTTATATGCAATAGTTAATTTAAATGAGTATTTTAATGTTTAATATAAAGTAATTTACTATTGTATCCGCACTGCCCTCACAAGCTAATTTAAGCGATTTTACGTGAGGGCTTTGCACCTTTACCTACATTCCTAATACTGTCTTATTGAATCTGAACCACTGCCTTTATTTGTAAATAATAACTCTTTACGAGGTATTGATTTATATGTTTTAGAGGCTGCGTTGTCAACTGCTTCAGCTTTTGTTTTTGGCAAACTATTTTTAGTTATAATAACTAATTCATCTTTTGAAAAAGCTTTAAAATAACTTTTACGATTTTCTTTATCTGCATCAAAAGCTTGTTTAACTATATCATAACAAGTTCTAAGATTTAAAACATCTAACAAGTTTGCGATTATATTAAAATCAGCATTTGTCCAATGTTTATCAAACCAGTGTTTTGTCATATTAGTTAATAACTCTTCATCTGTATTAGATATAACTGTTGGATGAGTATCAAACACTTCAGTTGCATAAGGTTTCTCTATTACTAAACCAATGCCCAAATCGTGAATTAACCAATTTAATACAATGCGATTATTGTCTTTATCTCTTGCATTTGTATCAACATTTGCATCTATATAATCACAAATAAATAGTTTAGCCCATTTATTTACTTTATTGTATTTTAATTGGTCAGGGTCTTTTTCTTCAGCTTTTTCTTCATAGTATTTATCATCTTTAACATCTTCTGTAATTGCAGTTTCAACAATAGTTACATATAGTTTAGAATTAAATACATCGCCATTCCATGCTTGTATGATTACGTTACTAAATGGTACACTTGTTTCTTTTTTAATGTTAGATTTAAGCGTACTTACTTTAGTTGCAAAATCAAATGATATTGTTTCTTCAAATGATATAGAATCTTTATTATCATCATTTAAAACAGGGCAATCATCTAAGTATTGACCAATTGCAGTTTCACTAAGAAATACCTCTTGTAGAAACTCTTTGTTATCACAGAACTGATCTTTAGCAAACTCTTGAAATAATACATTGTCATATACAGGATTCATGTCAGCTTTTTCTTCACAAGCTCTAAATGTATCTTTACCTATAACATCACAAATGTATTTCCATTTAGTTTCATCTGATTCCAGGTTTGAAGCTAAATCAGTTAAGAACTCTTCTAAGTTATCATTATCTGTATTATTCCAAGAATAATCTTCTAAAAACTCTACAAAATCACTATATTCTGCTGATTTTACTCCTAACCCATCTACTGCAAGAATTTGTTGATTCATTGATGATTTAGATATTTCTTGTAACATAGGAGACATTATAGTCATGTTTATTTCTTTTTTTGCAAGATAATCTTTTATCAAAAAATGAATATTACACAAAGCTAATGCAGTGTCTACCCAAGCTATGCTTTTACCAAAATGAGAAGACAAAGCTTTACGTGTAGTAATAGCTCCTTGTTCAACTAAATGGTCTATAGCAAAACTAGCATCTAAATGGCTCATAGGTATTGTAAACATATTAGTAGATACTTGTTTAGTTATATCATCAACTTGTCCATTTGATTCAAAAGCTGGTATATCTGTAAGCTTTAAATCTTTTGCAATTTGTACACGTTGATGACCATTAATAATAACATTTTCACCTTTATTATTTACACGATAAGTAATAGGCGTTTGTATGCCAATTTTAACAATATTGGATTTTAACGCTTTATATTCAAGTGATTTCTTGCTTACTGTATTTGCTCTGACGTTACCTTCAGATATTAGTTTAATTACTGGTATTGTGTTGTTCATTTATTTCCTTTGCTATTTGTTGGTTAATTTTTTTTATACTAACAGTTTTATTATTTTTACGAAACTCATCATCTTCCATTGCTTGAGACTTTCTATCTTCTTTATTTATGTCCCAAGTTTCTAATATATTACTACGTAATATTTTAGGTGTCCAAATAAAATCTTCATAAGCACTATTAGCAATTTCTTTTATTACTTTAATAGACTCATCTTCTGTCCATCCTACCCAATATTTAACCATTTCTAATGTTATTTTTCTCATTTATAACTACCTTCAATGAATAGATCTATTTTTTGTTGTATATATGCTAGTTCATTGTCTAGTTCTATTTTTTTTTCTAACGCTTTACTTGTTAAAAGTTCTTTTTTGATTTTGTTTTTTGTTTTATTCATTTATCTGTA
>TARA_R110000744_G_scaffold51567_3_pt1 | contig 21802 bp, 11 predicted proteins | sample TARA_R110000744 | Tara Oceans TARA_R110000744 (sample SAMEA4398083) | marine metagenome | biome: Polar Biome; feature: [DCM] deep chlorophyll maximum layer (ENVO:01000326); material: water (ENVO:00002006), including particulate matter (ENVO:01000060) such as... | depth 36 m | reverse complement strand
ATTGTTGATTAAGTTACGAATCACAAATTCAACCTGATCCTTATCTCCTATAAAATGAGGGTCACCCATTACAGAAGCTATTAACCTTATCTCTTTGTTATTGGCAATTACTTTGAAGATATCACAAATCTCATTAACGACTTCCCTTAGATTTATGAAGTTATTATTGTATAAAAATTGAGTAGTGTTTTTTAATTTCGAATTGAGTTTAGAGATTGCAATCCCAAATTATTGCATTGATTTCCTACAGTAAAACAGGATAGGTCATAATTCAAAATCATTACATTTTGAAAAGTTTAAATCAACGATGCATCTAATTCCATTTTTTACTAAAAAAAATAGAAGCGTAATTCTTATTACGCTTCTATTCATCAACTTAACTAAACAACTACTTTTATAATTTTAATACCACTAAACCAGGTATACTTTTTTTATTTTAATATTTGGGTTACCAACCAAAGCCTAATAACTTTGTAAGTTATTAATTCTGAATTTCCCCGGTAAAGTCTTCACTTACATCCCTACCTGCAAGACCATCAGCAACACCTTTGTATGCTGGTTTTCTTCCAAAATTACTATCAAAAACATTTGGTGACTCATTTGGTAACCAGAACTCGTGCTCGTTTGCCTTATCAGAAAGATTCCAAAGTGTAATACCGTAGCGCTGATTCGCAGGAATGAATTCGTTAAACGAATTCACTACGAATTGATACATGTCTGCTTGATCTATTAATTGGGCCATGGTTGGCGCTGCGGTTCCTAATCTTACATCCAGTTCGGAAATTTTAATCAGCTTACCACTTGCCGCTAATTTTTTAAACATTTCAACAATATTTTCTCTACTGGTATTTAAGGAAATGTGCATTTGTGTACCAATACCATCAACCGTGGCTCCTTGACTTTCTATATAGTTGGTATATTCGATAATACCATCGCATTTTGCAAGACTAGCTTCTAGATTGTAATCGTTGATAAATAATACATCTGTAGGATTACCATATTGTCGGGCAAGATTGAAAGCGGTAACTGCATAATCTGGACCCAAGTATTTTACCCAGTAAAAATCATCGCCTGCCAATTCCGTCACGTTGCCAGTACGTAATGACCCTCCTTCTAACATAGGTTCGTTGACTACATCCCAAGCGAATACTTCATCTTTATAGTGCCCTACCATTCCGGCTATCCAGTTTTCCATGGCTTCCCCAATGATCGCCGTTTTTTCTTCATCCGTTTTTTCTATAATAGTAGGCTCGGATCTACCTGAAACTTCCCCTGAAGTAAATACAATATCATCAATGGTGTACGTAGTGGCGGATTCGCCAAAATCAAAAATAAACCGTATTCTATCGTCTGAAGATGGTGTTACCGTTTGCGTAATTTGCATCCAATCTGTACCTACGCTAATACCACCATAATAATCACCACTGTAGTCTTCACTTTGTAGTTCAAATTGTAAGGTCGATGGAGAACTTGCCTTTACCCAAAATGAACACGTATAATCCGTTCCTGCTTCAAGAGGTTGGTCAAAGGTGAACAGCTGTTGCGCCTCATAACTTTGGGCTTCTGTAGGATTGGTAAGCACCATGGCATAGCCGGTATCCCCAAAACCAGATCCTTCGGCGGTTACTTCCCTGGTAGAACCATTTCCATAGCCACCCCAACCGTCTAAGGTTCCATTTTCAAAATCTCCATTTGTAATTAGGTTAACAAAAGAAGGTTCCGCATCCAAATCCACGACGCTGATATTATCTACATCTATGTAGTAGGTAACCCCTGGTAAATAGCCTAAATCAAATGCCATTCCAAACGTAGTATCGGTAAAATCGTTTACGGTGAATTTAACCTGTTGCCATTGAGAGTTTGTAGCAAAGGACTCTGTAAACTCTCCTCCCATATTATACCAATCTTGATATGGGTAATTATTTTCAAGACCACTGAATGAAATTCTTCCTTGCCCAGGTTGGTCGGATTTTATATAAAATGAAACTTCATAGTTATTACCCATAACGACAGGAATATTCGGGGTAATCAATTGCAGTTCATAGGGTTGTGCAGAAGCCGCTCCAGAAATCAATTGCACTGCCTGTGAAGTTCCGGATAGACCGTTATCTTCCAAAATAGAAATACCATCACCAGCATTAAAAGCTCCCCATCCGGTCAATGTTCCATCTTTTAATCCTGATAGGTCTAGTGCATTGGATCCACTAGAACCAGGTATCACCGTGGAGGCAATTAATCCATTTAAGTAACTGGCGTTTTGGTTGGCATGCCATACTAAGGTATGACCATACACATCAATACCAGCTTCATTGGTTAGAGCAATAAAATTGTCAACAGCATTAAAATTAATTTCACCTTGGGCATTCACCATTGCGCCATGTTTCATCGCATAGCCTACGGTAACATCGTCATAATTTTCGTTCACGAGATTTCTGTATTCAGCATCATTAACATACAGGTCCATTACAATGCCACAGCCAATAACATAATCGCTGTAGGTTTTAAGTGGTGCATATCTGCTAATTTTCTCCTCAAGACCTAAAGGCAGTTCTGCTTGGGTAATTTGGTCGTCTTCATTCACTTGTTCCCATTCCATAATTGTATCGTCACAAGAGAACAGCATCATGGCAAAGGCTGTAAAACTTAATATTCGTTTATTTTTCATGTCAATTTTTTTAATTATTGTAAAGTAAATAGTCCTTTTGGAAATGAATTATTCCGGAAAATCGCTTAAGGCAGGTACTGCTAGTGAAACGATTCTCCAATTATCGGTATAAACCGCTATCGAAGTTTCGGATGCAGGGAAAACCACATCACTATTGGTTCCATTAACACTACCTAAGGGAACATCAGAATTATTAAAGAAAAAACCAAAATTTGCGAATGTGGCCCCTTCCCTTAATTGCAATACATCTTCAAAGGTGAAATCGCCATCGGAAAATGCGTAAAAATCGCTAAAAGGGACGGTTACCGTTGTCCAACCTGTGGTTTCAAAAGGTTCAACCGCTCCATCTACGATCCATGGTATATAGTTATAAACACCACCTGTAAATTCACCACCATTGAAATTATTGATCAACAAAATTTGTATGAAACCGGTACCTTCCCAGGGTTCTGGAACAAAGACATCAAATTGAAACGCAACGGAATCTACAGGGGTAGTAACTGGAATAAAGGAGGTGTAAGCAGTACGCCAGCTTTCATTTCCTCCTGTAAATACTTCTGAATTTCTATTTGCACCGGCACCAAACGTTTCGCCATCCGCAGGACCGTGATATACATAATTACCATGTGACACGTTACCTTCCCCAATAGATGCGGACTGAAGTTCATCTTGTCTAATGGTATTCCCAAATTCTCCTAATGAGCCTGTGCCATCAAAATCTATAATGAGACCTCTTCTTACACTAAAATAAGAAGGTGAATACACCCGACCATTAGCAGTTTCCACCAACAAAGGTCCGCCACTGTCCGGAATACCCGAGGGTACGGTAACGGTAAAGAATTCTCCATCTTCCTCATCAAAAGTAATGCCCGTAGTAACCTCTATGTTGCCAGGAAATATGACTTTTGAAACTTCTATTAAGCCTGTACCAAAAACAGTAATTTCTTCACCTGCATTAGGTAACGTATTGGAAATATTGTTAATGGAGGGTGCAGAATCCCTAATCTCAAAAGAATAGGTTGTTTCTGTCGCGCCCTTTACCAAACGAATGGTGTTTCTGGCTTCTTCATCAGCTTCCACAGTAGGCGTATCTCCTGAAATACGAACCAACAAGGAATTATCCGAGACATAAACGGTATTGAAAAAGGTTTCAAAACCGTTTATGTAAATTTTAGAAATTCCTGTAAATCCAAAACCTTCTATTCGTAAAAGTTGGCCTAGACGTCCAAAACTGACGACCCTATCTTGTACGGTAGAGTTTACATCCTGCAGATAAACGGCACTGATTCCTATAGGACTACCGGTAGCCTCTTCATCTTCACATGAAGCAAAGAAAAATACTGTGGCAATCAATCCAAAAAGAACAAATGGCTTTAGGATATTACGATTAATTATTTTTTTCATCTTACTTAAATTTTAAAGTATTTAATTTTCAATCTAGAAAAGGTCTGTAATACGTTCCTCGGTAAACTCATAGGGTACCGGTGGTTGCCCCAATAATGGATTTTGAACTACCTCTGATTCTGGATAAGGTAATAGCAAAATTCCCTCGTTGACCGCACCAACCGCTTGCGTGGTAATATCACGTGTTTCATCAATAGTCACTTTATTTGTTTCTGCATCATAGGTAAATGGAATTACCGATCCCCTATCTTGGGCATCAATGAAGTTGAGTACCTCCTGTTGTTCGTAATAAGATTGCCTAACCAGATCATACCAATATTGGCCTTCCATACATAGTTCTATCCGTCTTTCTAGAAAAAGACTTTCCCTGGTCAAGACTGTTAAGTCCGTTAATCCTGCTCTTGCCCTAAGTGCATTTACGTAGAACAGGGCATTGGCATCAGTGGTACTGGCATTATTACCTAAAACTGCTTCGGCATAATTTAAATACACTTCGCCCAATCGCAACATATAGGTGTTTAAAGCGGAATTTTGTATGGAGATGGCTGGGTTATCTTTTGTAGAACCTACAACTCCTTTTTTCACGTTTACGTAGGTATTCTCGTGATCAACGGTGTACCCTCCATTTTCTTTATTTATCTCCGGATAAAAATCTCCGTCCGCCATCCAAGTCGCTTTACGACGTAAGTCATTCGGCGCATAGATTTGAAGGACATCATAAGTAGCTCTTGTGAAGAAACCATAAGCGGCGGCGTCACCCGTAATTTCAGAATTAAGGGCAAAAAAGGCTTGGTGCGCATTACCTACACCATAATCTCCATTTGGTACCCATTGAAGAGCAAACATGGATTCTTCATTGTTGTTGTTCTCAACGGTAAATAAATCCGCATAGTCTTCCATCAAGGTGTAGGGCCCTTCCTCAATTGCTTTGGTGGCTGCCTTTAGTGCAAGATTTAATTGTTCTTGGTTTCTCTGTCCACTATTTGGTTCATCACTCAAACCTGCATAGGAAAGATAGAAACGTGACAGCATTCCAAATGCGCTATATTTGGTGACACGGCCTGTTTGTCGAGCCTGTTCCGGTAAATATTTTGCCGCATATTCCAAATCTCGGATGGCGAATTCATATACATCACTCCTAGGGCTTTTGTTTACAATAGGATTTTGCACTAATTCCGCAGGATCAGTTGAAATAATGGCATCTCCCCAAAGTGATGCTAAATACCAATAGGCAGTTCCTCTCATAAACCTAGCCTCTGCAATGAATTCCCTTTGTATTTCTTCATCAACATTACTACCCTGTATGCCAAGTATGGCACGATTGGATTGTTGAATAACAATGTACAATGACCCCCATGCTTCCACTAATGGCCCTGTTAAACCAGTTTCGGTAAAATCCGTAAACGGGAATATATAATCAGAGAATGGCGCGTATAAGTTATTGGAACGACCATCGCCTAAACCAAAATAAAATTTATCATTGAAGGAGAACCAAACCCTATTGTACAAAGGGCCGGTCGCCGCTAGGAAATCTTGTTCCGATTGGAAAAAATTTTCCTTTGATATTTGATCTGATGGTGAAATGTCAAGCTCACTACTACAGCTACTTATACAAACGAAAAGTACCGTAAAAAGAATATGTTTTATAGATATGTATGTTTTCATAAGTTTCTTTTTTAAAATTTAGCGTTAATCCCTATGGTGTAAATATGCGGCGATGGATAACGGGCATTGTCTATACCGGTAAGCAGAACATTCTGATTAATGGAACCAACTTCTGGATCATAGCCGGAATATTTGGTGAAGGTGAACACATTTTGCATGTTGCTATAAACCTTCAAATTAGAGAGTCCAAATTTTGAAATAAATGATGTAGGTAGATTATAGCCCAAGGATATGTTTTGGATCCTTAGGTAAGATCCATCTTCCACAAACCTATCGCTGTATCTAAAGTTGGATGTAGAAGAAGCGGAGGAAGCGGCTATTCTTGGCATGTATTTATCACCACCAACTATCTCTACGTTCCTGTAGTCGTTTGGACCATTTGGATTGATCAAAGCCAATTCAGCATATCCTAGGGCCGAATTCAATAGGTTGGTATTACCACGTGGGTTTTCGAGAAAACGTCTTTGATAGTTTACCACTTCATTACCGTAAGATCCAGATAAAAATATAGTCATATCAAGACCTTGGTATGAAAAGGTGTTCCCTATACCAAACGTAAAGTCCGGAGAAGGATTTCCAATGTAAGTTCTATCCTGTTCATTGATGACGCCATCATTATTTATGTCCGCGAATTTGTAATCGCCGATCCAAGTGGCGTTTTCACCAATGGTATTAACGTCACTGGGCAAGGGTGTCGGTACTATTTCTCCATTTTCATTTCGATAGTAAAAGTCTGTTGCGTTCTCAAAACGGCCGATTACCTTATAGCCATAAAACTGGCCTATAGGTTGCCCAACTGCGGTACGGGTCACAATAGTTGTTTCGGATCCTTCACGTAATGTTTCATCTAAAATGCCTGTTTCAGAATTTAGGGACAAAACTTTGTTTCGGTTCATTGAAAAAACAAAATTAGATCGCCAAAGAAAATCCTTGGTGTCTGCGTTTACCGTATTTAAAGTTAGTTCGAGACCTTTGTTTTCTAAGGAACCTATATTAACCGTTGGTGCGGCTGTGGCTCCGACACCACTGCTTCCTGCATACGCCGGTAATGGTAGTTGCAGTAATAAATCTTGTGTCTTTTTATAATAGATATCGGCAATAAGTTCTACGCGATTATTAAACAAACCGATATCCAAACCTAAATTACTAGAATAGGTAGTTTCCCATTTTAATTCTGGGTTTGCCGTGTTAGAAGGTAACAATCCGGTTCCTTGATTGGTTGCCGAAGCACCGTATAAAGATGTGAAAGCGTAATTAGGTACACTTTGGTTACCAACTGCACCCCAGCCGACCCGTAATTTCAAATTATTTACAGTGGTATTGTCCTTTAAAAAATTCTCGTTAGAAATTTTCCATGCCAATGCCGCAGATGGGAACCAACCCCATCTATTCTCTTTGGCAAAGCGTGAAGAGCCATCGTAACGTAAGGTAGTGGTTAGTAAATATTTATCATCAAAAGAATAAAATGCCCTACCAAAATATGAACTTATAGAATTGCTGAATCTAGCATTATTATTCCTAGCGGTAGTAGCATCACCTAAATTAAGGTCAGTAGCTGTATTTGTTAAGTACCCAGATCGATAACCAAAAAGATTTTCAAAACTACTTTCCTGATATTCCTGTCCTAAAATGCCATTGATGGTACTTTTTCCGAAGGTATTGTCATAGGAAAGTAAATTGGAGATATTATAGTATTTACTGTAGGCCTTGGTTCTTGTTCCTTCCCTAATATCATTTTGCAACGCTCCAAAGGTGTATGAAGGGTTGAAGGTATAGGCATTAGAAAATCCATAATCAATAGCGTATTGCGTTTTAAATTTTAACCCTTTGAAAATGCTTAATTCAGCAAAAGTGTTTGCTCTTAAACCAGCCGTTTCATTACGATTATCTCTAATACTTGCTAAGCCTATCGGATTATTTTGAACAAATTCGTTCGTAGCCGGACCATCAAAGGAACCGTCAGCATTTCTAATCGCTACATTAGGTGTCTGTCTTAAAGCTATGGATATAAGTGAACCATCTGATACCGTAGTGGTTTGCTTTGAATTGTTAAAAGCAAAATTGATTCCCACTTTTAAATATTCTTTCACTTGTGTATCAACCACTCCTCTAAGGTTAAATCTCTCAAAACTAGATCCAAATGCAATACCTTCTTGGTCCAGATAACCAATACCCATAGAATAAGTGCTTTTTTCGCTTCCTCCGGAGATTGATAGGTTATGACTTTGCATAAATGCTCTATTGAACAGGGCATCCTGCCAATCAGTGCCTTCTCCTAATAAATCTGTCCTAACGAAATCTGGGTCTCGTTGAACGATACCAAGATCAGATCTTGTGTTTTTGTGAATTGCATATTCCTGTAGGTTTAGTAGGTTTAATTTGGTAGGTATTTCTTGCCATCCAATATAAGAGTCCAGGTTAATGGTAGACTCTCCTTTTTTACCTCTTTTTGTAGTAACGATGATTACGCCGTTTGCCGCTCTTGATCCATATATCGCGGTAGCCGACGCATCCTTCAACACATCAAGGGAAACAATATCTGAGGGGTTAATGGCCGAAAGTGCATTTTGTGACCCGGAACCTGTAGTGTTGTCTATAATTACGCCATCTATTACGAAAATTGGTTCGTTAGATCCAGTTAAGGAACTGACACCTCTAATTCGTATAGACGAACTACCACCAGGTGCACCACTATTTTGCTGTAATTGCACCCCAGCTGCCCGACCTTGTAATACTTGATCGATAGAGGTGGGAACGGATTGCTCAATTGATTCTGCTGAAATTGAGGTTACGGCACCTGTTAAATCAGTCCTTTTCAAGGAACCATAGCCGATTACCACTACTTCATCTAATGATGAAATATCAAATTCTAATGAAACATTGATTTGTGTTTGTCCATTTACGGCAATTTCCTTCGTCTTATACCCGATCGAGCTAAAGATTAATACACCGTTGGCAGGTACATTTTGAATTTGATAATTACCGTCAAAATCAGCAGCGGTTCCATTAGAAGTACCCTTTAAGACTACGTTCGCAGCTGGGATAGGGGCATCTTCATCTGAAATTGTTCCAGAAACGCTGGTTTGTGCGTTGACATTCATTATGAATAAGAGCATAATAATGGAAAATCCGAAATTCTTTAGGTATCCAATTTTAAGTAATAATTTTTTTTTCATAAAAGTTAGTTTCAAAAGTGTGGTAAGCAACTGATTATTTGAATGCTGTTTTTTTTTGGAAAATTTCAACAGAGCAAAATATTTGGTATACAATTAATCTGGTACTGTGAAATACATTAGTTTTTAGGTTTGTTTTAATACATGGACTAGCGTTATTCGAGTTGAGGTTCTATTGTTCATTTTTAAAATTTCAGATATTTAGTTTACATCATGTTATCCCTAAATTTGCAGTACATCTTTCTGGACTTAAAAGGATATTTTTTCATTTGGATGAAATTTTATCTGTACCAAAAAACTGTACTCGTTTAAATTTTTGTTACTTGTTAGGTAACCTAGTGGTGAAATGTGCTAAGGAATTCCAACTTTTCTGAATACTAATGCTAGTCTAGCAATGGTTGGGTTAAAAAGTTTTATTATTCTTAATTATAGCATTCCAAACTTACTATGTTACTGATTAGGAGAGTATCAATTTTAGTGCTTAGTAGTATAACTTTTGAAGCATTTAAAAATTTGGAGGGTTTATTTTATGAAATAGTCTATTTAAATGCTTTTTTTTGACATATTATAAATAATGCACATTATATACATCCACACAATTAAATCGATCTTGAACGGATTTCAGGTGAAGTTCGGAGTCTATGGTATGTGCCATGATAGTTTAATAGTCCTGAAACTATATTTTTTAAAAATAATTTCCTACTTAAGATGAAACTCTTCCTTTTTATTAAGTGTTCAAATTTAAAAGTTAAGCGCGCTCTGGCCGGAATGTTAATTTTTTGTCAGGCTTTGCTATTTTCTCAGGAAACTTCATTTCCAAAATATAAGTTCGAAACTTTAAAAAATAGTACTACCCAACGTGCGGTATCCTCCATCTCCCAAGATGAGCAAGGATTTATTTGGATGGGAACAAACGGGTTGGGATTGAATAAATACAATGGTATCGATTATATTTCCTATCAGTTTAATGGGTCGGATAGTACGAGTATCAGCAACTCCCTCATACACACCACCTTTGTTGATTCTAAAAATAATCTCTGGATAGGGACGCAAGTGGGGCTGGATTTATATAATAGAGATCTAGATAATTTCAAGCATATTGAACTGGTACCGGAAAATGGATATAAGACGATTATTTCTGTTCATGCGATTATGGAAGCGAAAGATGGCTCAATAATTATTGGAACACATCAAAAAGGCCTTTTTAGGATAGACCCGAAAACGTTTAAAGCCACTACCATTCCAATTAGGGGTGTTGAAAATGTAGGTTATTTACTTATAAATGCGCTTGCGGATTTTGACAACAGAATCCTTATTGGAAGCAATAAGGGGGTTATGGAACTTGAACATGTAAGCAATGAATACGCACATCCTATAAGTTTTAAAACACAAAGTGGTGAACCCGAAATCTCTTCATCCATCGAAACGATGCAAGTAGATTCAAAAGGTTCCGTTTGGATCGGTACTACACAAGATGGGATTATTAAAATTGACGGTAATGAAAACGGTCGCTATCAATTGGAAACGATTAAGATTACGGAAAAGCGGATAATGAGCCTATCGGAAACCCCAAGAAATACCATTTTATGTGGTACAGAAAATGCGGGCATGTTTGAAATGAATCGAAAGGGTATAGTCATTAACCATTATTTAAATCAAAATTTCGAGGAAGGCGATTTGAAATCCAATTCCATCTGGGATTTATTTTTGGATAATAAAAATCGGATTTGGGTTTCCTATTATAATAATGGAATAGGTCTTTACGATGCCTTTTATGACAAATTTCTGGATATTGAAAGTAAAAGCAACTATGTAAATTCTCTACAAGCAAATTCCGTTACGGCAATTTCGGAGGATGATCAAGGAAGACTATGGATTGGTATGGATGGTGGTGGTGTTGATGTATACGACATGAACCTGAAAACCTTTACGCACCTTTTGGATAGCAATAATCCTATTGCAAAAGGTTTGGATGCTTCTGATGTACAAACCGTATATAAGGATAGTAAGGGGAATATGTGGGTAGGAACTTGGAATTTTGGCATTTACTTTTTGCAAAAAGGGAGTCGCCAATTTATTAATTATTCCATGGACAATACCAATGGTGCACTAGAAACGAATAGGATACTAAGTTTCTCAGAGGATGCAGATGGGATATTGTGGATAGGAACATTTTCAAGTGGTCTATATTCTTTTGATCCAATTTCAAAAAATATCACATCCTATTCAAATACACCTTTTATAGTTAACAAAATCGCCTACAGTGATGTCCGGACTGTTTATGTAGATAGCGAAGACACTATATGGATCGGCGGTAATGCGGGATTGTTCAGGTTGACCAAGACTAAAAACGATTTAAAAATAGAGTCCTTGACCCAACGTTTAAGGAAAGGCCAGCAACGGGATCAACAATACACCGGCCTCGTTTTACAGATTTATGAAGATTCAAAAAAGAATATTTGGATTGGAACTGACGGCACAGGACTTTTTAAATATGATATGCGTAAAGACTCCTTTACCTGGGTGAATGCTGAAGGATTTAATAAGGTCACCGTTTCCTCTATTATTGAGGATGAAGTTGGCAATCTTTGGGTTGCTGGAAACAATGGTATATCCAAAATAAATCAATTGACAGGTACGGTTTCAAATTTTTCTATCAACGATGGGCTTTTAACCAATGATTTCAATAATAATGCAGCCTATAAAAGTGAAAAAGGAGCACTTTTTTTCGGTTCTTATGAAGGTATCAATTACTTTGACCCCAATGAACTACCTCTTAATAGCAACACATCCGACGTGTATCTTTCAGATTTAAAACTGTTTAACAAAAGTGTAGTACCAGGTCAAAAAAATACACCTTTAACCAAGGTACTTTCGCAAACAGAACAAATTACTTTGAACCATGAACAGTCCGTTTTTACCATAGACTATGCTCCCATAGATTTTACTAGGCCAGAGGAAATTTCCTATGCCTATTATTTGGATGGTTTTGAAAATGATTGGAATTACGTTCAAAGCACAAGAAATGCTACCTATACAAACCTGCCCGCCGGTGATTATACCTTCAAGGTAAAGGCAGCAAATAGTGATGGCGTATGGAATACGAATTTTGCCGCCTTGGATATTACCATATTGCGACCATGGTGGGGTACTAACTGGGCAATCTTATTATATATACTCATTACGTTGACATTGGCTTACGTTATTTTTCAATTTTTGGATGCAAGGTTGAAATCAAAACGCCTGATTTTACAGGAACGTGAAAAATACCTGCAAGAAGAGGTTTTGAATACTAAAAAAATTCAGTTTTTCACCAATATATCGCATGAATTTAGAACACCCCTCACATTAATTTTAAGTCCGCTTGAGGATATCCTGAATGAGCACTCTTTACCCGAAAACATCAAGAAAAAGCATGGCATCATCCATAAGAATGCTAACCGTCTAAAGCGTTTGATTGATGAACTAATGGATTTTAGAAAACTACAATTCAATGAAATACCGTTAGTTATAACATTATTTGATGTGGTTGTCTTGGTGGATGATATTATGGGCCATTATTACGAAGAAGCACAGCAACGGAATATAGCGCTTTCCTTGGAGAAAGAATTTGATTGTATTCATGTATCGGCGGATAGGAATAAACTTGAAAAAATTATATTCAACATACTTTCCAACGCCTTTAAAAGTACACCCACAAATGGTATTATTACGATAACACTGTCAGTTAAAGAAGCCTATCATTTTAAGCTTATCCAGAACGGCCGACCTATAGATGCCCTGGAACTAACTATTGAGGATACTGGAAAAGGTATAGATCCGGGAGAGTTAACCAAGATTTTTGACAGGTTCTATCAAATTAAAGAACTTGACCAACAGTATTTCGGAGGTACCGGCATTGGCCTTGAGGTGGTGCGTAGCTTTGTGGATCTTCATCAAGGTGAAATTGAGGTGGAAAGTGAAATAGGGGTCGGTACTAAATTTAAAGTTTTGATTCCCATGATTAATACCCAGCAAGGTATTATGGATAAAAGTACCTTGGAAATTGCTGAAGCTGAATTAATACAACCTTCAGAAAAGGTTGCACAGATTAATGTGGACAAAATATTGAATGAAGCTCAGGAGCTTAAAAAAACGGTATTGATTGTTGAGGATAATATAGAACTCTCAATTTATATTAAGGAAGAATTGAAAAAGGATTTTAAAATCGTGCTGGCCGAAAATGGACAAATGGGGCTTGAGGCCGCGTTCAAAAGTATTCCTGATGTAATTATAACCGATATTTTGATGCCGGTCATGAACGGTATAGAATTTTGCCAAAAGATAAAGAAAGATTTACGTACCAGCCATATTCCCGTACTTATGTTAACCGCAAAAGCAACGGCAGACGATTGGGTAGATGGACTTGAATCTGGTGCTGATGTCTATATGAACAAACCTTTTGATATGAAGGTCATAAAATCGTATATCAACCAATTAATTAGCAATAGAACACTACTATTTTCTAAATATCTAGGGGAAGAATATAATGAACTTCTTGAGTCTGACGTGAGTTCTCTAGACCAACAATTTATCTTAAACATTATTGGCCATATCAATAAAAATATAAGTGAGCCAAATTTAAATGTTGAAAAATTGGCCATAGATTTTTACTTGAGCAGGAGTCAACTCTATAGAAAGATAAAGGCATTGACAGGAATAAGCGCCAATGAATTGATTCGTAAAATAAGACTGGAAAAGGCGAAGGAGCTTATTGAAAATACCGATCATTCCATTGGGGTAATCTGCGACTTTGTTGGTTTTTCTTCACCTTCCTATTTTTCGAAATGTTTTAAGGAACGTTTTGGTGTTTTACCTACGGATTTGAAAAGTGAATAACCCAAATCTTTAATAAAAAACTGGTAATCTATCATATGATACCCTAAAAAAGGGGTTTAATAAATTCTATGGTTGAGATAATAGTAACTATAGTAATCATAATAAAGGGATGGCGATTTGAAAAGTACAATAGTTAAAAAAGATACTCTTCCGATAATAGTCACTACCGTTAATACATAATAATATGTTGCCCAAAAAGTAGTACTCCAATTATAAATGGGTATTAAAAAAAAGCAGGATTATAAGGGGTAGCTACTAGGGAATTCCGTACCATACCCAAGAAATGTGGGGAAAATGACCCATGCAAATGAGGTAGATTCCATTGAATATTTAGCCAATCCTTATTCTAATTTCCCCTAATTCTTATTGGCAGAAAAGATATATAAGTGTCTCGGATGCTTGAAAATTTACAGGAAAGAAGAATTCCCAAAAATCATTAAGAATTTTGAACCAAAAATATATGTGAACTTAGCATAAAACAGTACATTAAAAAAGGGGGGCATTCACTGACAATACATTAATATAAGCAAATCTTATTGAGCACAGATCAAATAATAAATAGAAAAACTAATTTATTGAATACCATCGATCTTAAGATTTATTCTGTGGTAAATGGAGAAGCAGGTAGGCCTTCTACGTTATATAAATTAGGATTGTTTGGATTATCCGCCCATGCATACCGTACGTATTTTGGTTTTTGAATTTTATCGTTCCAGACTATTATTTTATCACCTTCTATTTTGGCTTTGGCCCACACATAATGTTTATCTTCTCCAGCAATTGCAAATTCGCTCAGCTGGTTTCCATCCTTCGAGACTAATCCATTTCCAATATTTGAAAAAGAGATTTCAATTGTTTTTTCACGGATTTGATACCCGCTATATAAAGGACCAGAATGAACTACATCCTCATTATAGGCAAGTTTTAAAGCGGACAATGCTAGTCGCTTTCCCACGTCTTTTTTATTATCCGGATGAATATCGTTCCATTCTCCTAAATCAATATTTACTGTCATGCCGGTATTCGGTATTTTTAAGCCCTCAATTTGAGACTGCCTAAGTTGCGCCCAATTACTTTCCTCCGGTGAATAATTAACTTCCATAAAATTGGGTAATTGAGCGTAAATGAAGGGAATAGTAGGTTGGTGGAACTGTTTGCGCCAGTCATTTATCAACGCCTTTAGAAGTCTGGAATACGCTTTCGGTTTCCCGGAATTACTTTCGCCTTGATACCAAAGTATTCCTTTGAGATGAAGTTGGGTATAGGGTGCAACCATTGCATTAAAGAGTGCCGTAGGTTCATTTTGAGCGTTAAAGGGTTTTACGGATGATGACGGAGCCTTTGGTTCAAAGACTTCTCCTACTTTATACTTCCAATATCCCATTAGATCTATCGTATCTTTTTTGGTATATATATAATAGGGTTTATCTGGAACAAAACCACCTTTACCATTGTAATTAGTGACTCTTATTGTAAATAAATTTGTACCCGATTTTAGTATATTTTTTGGTATGGCATACCTTCTTTGCGGATATTGATAAGTGGTGTTTCCAACTTTTTGACCATTAATGTAAAGTTCATCTGCATCTACGATTCTTCCTAAAAATACCGTGGCCTCCTGCATGTCTATTTCATTCGGGATCTCTATTTCCTTTCGGTACCAAACCGTTCCATTTAAATTTCGTATTCCTTGATCCTCCCAATATCCCGGAATACTAATGTTGCGCCAGTCATTCGGTTTAAAATTTGGCTCATACCATTTTATGGGACCGATCAACCCTTTATCTCTATGTTCGCTGGTGATATTATAAGGCCTATTATTTTCCCTATTACGACTGTTAACATAAACGGTATCCTTATTCTTTTCTATAGTTTCCAAAATTTCGGGAAACTCCTTAAAACCATTTTCGCTGGTCCACGATTCAATGGGGGTACCACCTACACTGGCATTTATGAGTCCGATAGGAACTTTATACTTTTCATAAATTTGTTTCGCAAAGAAATAAGCTACAGCTGAAAAGGGTCTTATTTCTTCTGGGATTGCTGCTTGCCAAGATCCTCCATTGAAATCAGCATCAGGTCCATTCAAATCGGTTTGGGTCGGTATTTTAAAATGCCGTATTTCTGGATAGTCAGTATTGGCAATTTCATCCGCATAGGTAACATCATGTATATCCAACTGGTGTACCATGTTAGACTGGCCCGCACATAACCAAACATCACCTATCAAAATATCCTTTAGCGTTATTTCATTTTTACCATTTATTTTCATGGAGTATGGGCCACCTTCCTTCATTTTCTTGAATGACACACTCCAATTACCATCGGTAGATGCGATGGTGCTTAACCGTTCTTCATTGAATGTAACTGTTATTTTTTCTTGCGGAGAAGACCAGCCCCAAACTTCTATTGGGCTATTGCGCTGCAGTACCATGCTGTCCCTTATTATTTGGGGCAGTTTCACTTGGGCGTTAAGTTTTTGAAAACTACAGAAGCAAGTAAAAAAGACAATAAAACCCTTCAAAATAATATTTAAATTTTTCATTTGAAATGCTAAACTTTCAACGGAATTATTTAGAATACGGTGCAATCGTTTTAATACTCCCATCTTCTAGATGGTGAAGCTCGGTCACTTTTACAGACCTTAAATGGGTAACACCTTTGGATAGGCTACTATCGTGATAGAATAGATACCAGGTATCCTCGACCTTGCAAATGGAGTGGTGGGAGGTCCAACCAACAACAGGTTCCAAAATTTTACCGCCATAGGTAAAGGGACCATAGGGTGTATCACCAATGGCATAACAGATAAAGTGAGTATCACCTGTAGAGTATGAAAAATAGTATTTTTCCTTATACTTATGCATCCAAGAAGCCTCAAAAAAACGACGATCAGTATCCCCGGCTAATAGTAATTCGCCATTTTCGTCTAAGATTTCTATTTCCTTCGGGGCTTCGGCAAATTCTAAAAGGTCATCGGTCATTTTTGCTATCAAGGGCAATAATGCGGGTTCATCATCTTTCGGAATATGTGCAGTGGGGCTATCAGGAGATTCAGCATTAAAAGTTCCTTTTCGCCATCGTTGTAGTTGTCCTCCCCAAAGTCCGCCAAAATACATATAATAGCTACCGTCCTCATCTTCAAAAACGGCAGGATCAATTGAAAAACTGTTCTTAATGGCTTTTGGTTGTGGTTGAAAGGGCCCGACAGGGCTATCACTCACGGCAACGCCTATCCTAAATATACCATCATATGCCTTTGCAGGAAAGAACAGATAATATTTTCCGTTCTTATGTGCTGCATCTGGAGCCCACATCTGTTTTTCAGCCCAGGATACGTTATCAACATGTAAAGCAACACCATGATCCACTGCTTCGGAATCAATTGAATCCATTGAAATAACATGATAATCTTCCATGGCAAAATGGCTCCCCAAATCATCAAAGGCTTCTCCTGCATCTACATCATGGGAGGGGTAAATGTATATTTTTCCGTTAAAATAATGTGCCGATGGATCAGCCGTGTAGATATGGGACACCAAAGGCTGGGAAATGGCTTTTTCGTTTAATTTTATAAAATCTATATGATCGATACTTTCTTCTGGCATAACGTTATTCTTTTCTTCTTTTAATTAAGTCCTCTTCAATCTCCACTTCCATTTTTTTATTGATTTCATAGAAGAATAATAGAGCAATGGCCAAGAAAAAGGCAATGGCCGGAAAAATGCTTACAAGCATTTTTGTTCCCTGTATGGCAGTCTCTGGTTGTAAAACAGCATCGTTGACCGCAAATTTCTTAGGAATATAATGATAAAGTCCTAAAATCCAGGTGACCAGAGAACTACCAATGGTCAATCCTAATTTTAAACCAATCATCATGGCTGAAAAAATGATTGCGGTAGCGCGTCTATTGTTCTTCCATTCAGAATAATCCGCAACATCAGCTATCATGGCCCATAACAGTGGAATAGTAATTCCATAGAAAAATCCGTGCAAAATTTGAGATAGAAACATCAATTCGACCGAGGTAGGCGTAAAGAAATAGAAAACGGCAATAAACAAGGTTGATACAAATAATGCGGCCCCGAAAACATCCCGTTTTCCATATTTATCCGCCAATCCTTTGGATAGGGAAATACCAACGATCATAAAAATAATTCCACCTGCATTAAATAGTCCGAAACCTGCAGAAATGGGATTATCACCGAAAAAATCGACACCAATACTAGTTAGTCCACGTAGCAGGGGACCGATGAAATCTGCCAAGCTATTGGCATCTACATAATTTTCAAAATAATAGACATACGAACCACCTTTCATTGCTAAAGTAATGAAAACCAATGTCGTAAGTACTAACATGATAATCCAAGGTTGGTTTTTAACTAGATCCCCCAAATCTTCTTTAAGGCTTGATTTTTGTTCTATAGTAGGAATTACCCTTTCCTTGGTAGTGAAAAATGTAATCAGTAGCATTATGGTACCAATTACTGCCAAATAGGTCATCACAATTTCAATTCCAACAGCTTTATCCCCACCACCGGCATATTCAATAATGGGCAACATAAATACCTGAACAAAGAATTGCGCGAACATCACCGCTACGAACCGGTAAGAGGAGATACTGTTACGCTCCTTCATATTTCCGGTAATTACGCCACTCAATGCCGCATATGGTAAATTATTTGCAGCATATAGTAATAATAATAAAGTATACGTGACGGCGGCATAAGCAACCTTACCGGTATAATCGAAATTAGGAGTACTGAATGCCAATAGCGCAACAATACCTAATGGAACCGAGGTAAATAAAATCCAGGGCCTGAATTTCCCCCATTTGCTACGTGTACGATCAGCAAGTGCTCCAATTATGGGATTAAATGCAAAAGCCGCAATCATCCCTACAATGAAAATGATTAAAGACGCATCATTGTTTTCCAGTCCATAGATATCTGTATAAAAATAGGCCAAATAGGTGACCAAGGTTTGGAACACAAGGTTTGCCGAAAGATCACCCAAAGAATAGCCAATCTTTTCCTTTAAGGATATTATATGGTTTTTGTTCATTAATTAAGATGTGTTAGGTTGGCTTTATAAAATGGTGTCTCTAGAAACTTGAATAATGCTGTCATAAGCTGATTTAGGCCTGTTATTTCTGTTAAATGGTAGTGGGTAATTTGTTCTTCCTTTAATTGGCCAGCCATTGAGCCAAGACTGTCCATCGTTTACCCCCCAAAAGGTAACCCTGCTTATTTTATCACTATGCTTTTTAAATAATTGAAAAATATCTGAATATCTTTTGGCCAGTCTCAGAGCTACCGAATCTGGTAACTCATTTGGATATGGATTCATTGCTGCACTGTTCTCGTAATTTTGGCTCACTTCAGCACCTTCCAAATCCCATGGGTTTGGTAGTACGGTAATATCTAGCTCGGTTATCATTACTTTTATACCCAAGGCTGCGTATTCCTCAATACTTGTTTCAATTTCCTTTAAGGATGGTTCTTCTAGGTTCCAATGTCCTTGCATACCAATACCGTCTATTTTAGCACCATTTTGCTGTAATAATTTAACAAGTTCAATGGCGCCAGACCTTTTTTCAGGATTGCACATATTGTAATCATTGTAATATAATTCCACATTGGGATCAGACTCCTGAGCCCATTTAAAGGCATCTACTAAATAACGATCTCCCAATTTTTCGTAGAATATCGAGTTTCTTAAGGTGCCGTCCTCATTTAAGGCTTCATTGACAACATCCCATCCATCTATTTTGCCTTTGTAATGCTCTACAATGGTTTTTATGTGGTTATGGAGATTGCCGGAAAGTTCTTCGGGACTTTCGATAGTGGGCACCCATGCGGCCAATTGACTGTGCCAAACCAAATTATGACCAATAACGAACATCTTATTCTTCTTTCCCAAGGCCACAAACCTATCTGAGGTATCGAAATCGAATTTTCCTTTTTCAGGTTCCATAAACATCCATTTCATACAATTTTCAGGGGTAATACTATTAAACTCTTTTTTTACGAGCTTAATAGCCAAAGAATCGATTTCAAAAATTTGATTTTCGTTGAGAGCAGTTCCTATTAGAAATTCATTTTGAAAAGCTTCTTTTAATGAGGTTTCGGTTACCTGTTTTGGTTGATCGGATTTATCTAATTCCCCACAGCCTGTTATTATAAATAACAAAGAAAATACAATGAGGAAAGGTTGATAATTGGATTTAATACGGAATATTTTTGGTCTAAATGTATTCATACTTTTTTTCAGGTTGATATTAATTTTGCAACAAGTTAAAAATAGTCCAAAGCATAAAATTCTATTGAAACAATTGAAGCATTACTTAATAAATATGTTGCATTGTTAACTATTAAACCTATAAAACGTATTGATATCAAAATTTTGAAACTAAAAACTAGAATAGTTTATATTAATTAAATGAAAGTTTGAACTAAAAATTTTGTTCAGGAAATTGTTTTATTTCGGGTATCTAATTAATAAACTATTAAAAAATAATTTTATTGATAGTTGCACCTTTGTTATAATATCCACACAATGTGAAACCGGCGATGAGTCAGTTTTCGACACAGAGTATTTCATTGCTAACAGTAATAATATCTATTTAATTCTGGTTATGGAAGATGTAGGAGAAATGTTTAGTGAAAGTCAATCAAGTCAATTTATTGCGGTCGCTACTGATTTGGAATGCTTCTACCCTGAAATTATCATTTAAATTATAAGCAAAGAAGGAACCAACTGGATTATTTTCAACTTTTTCATTTAGATTTATCACAAATCTTTCTAAACATTGTTGTAAAAAACTGCCTTCTATATTTTTTAAACCCAGAGGAAGATGTAGTAGGTTTTTTTGGTAATTCGATACTAACGGTTGTAATTGCGCTTATAGCTAGTTATGTTATAATCCTAATTTTTCAGAATATTAACCTCTTCTTGCTGATTGCTGTGTTATTGTTGTTGTATGGTCTTAAAAAAAAATGCATCTATCCTCATTAATAATTATTTTGATATTCGTCTTGGTCATTGCAAACGTGAAGTTCTTCTTCAAAGGTAAATTGTCCAAGTATCTCAAGTATAAACAAGCGTATCATATTTATCATGAGCTTCATACGATAACTGGTGAAACAGCTTTTGTTGTGCGTACTTTTTTCTTTGTAATATTTGGGCTCAGTATTTCCATTACATCTATATTTAATTTAATGTGGCACTTATAAGCTCGCTTATCATTCTATCTATATACACTATTTGATTTGTGCTATTGTTCATGTTTGTTGGAAAGGATATATTACCTCAATTGTGTATAGCTCAAAGAGGATTGATTACGGTGTTGTTATTTTATGAGATACCTATAGAAGCACAAGTAGCAACTTTTAATCAGGGTATTCTTCTTTTTGTCATTATCGGCACTAGTTTGATAATGAAATTCGTGATGATTTATGACAAGCCTTGGGCAGGTACGGTAATCAATACAGTCAACAATAAAAAGGTATGAACTGCGGAATGGAATGCACCCAACATTAGCGAGCATTAGTTTTAGTAGTCTTGCTATAGATTTTTCACTAACAGATAGTTTTAAAGCGGGTTTTCCTATGAGCGATATTAATTTTGAAGCAGATATCTTGTTCAGGTAAAATTTTTAGCACCATTCTATTTCCTAAAAGAAGTGCATTTCTATAATCGTTAAAAATTAATGTCGAATATAGACTTTAAAGGATTTTGTTACATAAAGGGTAACTTCCTCCGGCATAAGGGTCAATTATAATAGTGATTTTTTATTGCTGCCATTTAAAATGGATCATCACGAAGTAACTTTTGAATAAATAGGTGTATTAAAATAATAACGCATAATAAAGATTATCTTGGCGATTACTTGCATTAAGATTTAAACTATAATAAAATTAACCTGATTTTGAGCCTTTAGGCTAGTTCTAAGGTATTTTTATTAAAGTATTATTTGAAATTTCAAGTGCCGTAATTCTAATTTTTAATTCAAATA
>TARA_R110000744_G_scaffold206430_2_pt1 | contig 21838 bp, 6 predicted proteins | sample TARA_R110000744 | Tara Oceans TARA_R110000744 (sample SAMEA4398083) | marine metagenome | biome: Polar Biome; feature: [DCM] deep chlorophyll maximum layer (ENVO:01000326); material: water (ENVO:00002006), including particulate matter (ENVO:01000060) such as... | depth 36 m | reverse complement strand
TACAAACACTGTCGTTACAAATGCACGGTGGGGGATTAATTGTTCCTTTACAGGCTACTGATGGTATATCTATAATAGTATCTAACAATGTGGGGTCGTCAGATTCAATGCCTCTTCTTTTTATGTTATTTGTTGAACACTCAATATCCACCATAATTTTAAACGGATTAAATAAACAATTGTCTGCCCCAGAAGCACCAATTCCACTTCCGGTAGGATCAGATACTCCATCTTTATCTAAATAATAACCCATAGACTCCCAACCGTTAGAAAGCCATGTTTTTGGTTGGTGTGAGCCAGCGTCTATTGAGCTGTCAGAGTGTGTGGGGGGTAGCGTTCCATCACAAGCACCCGTTTCAACAACTGTGCAACTTTTCATGTCTAAGGTATAACGCCATCCAGGATGCACAACACCCATTAACCGTAAATAATCATCAACCCTAATTTTTACATCATCAATACCTACAGCAGACTGAGACGTAGCAATTATTTGTGGGTCACACAGATCAACATATTTATAGAATTTACTTTCATTTAAAATATCTACACCACCGTGTCCCTGTCTTCTTATTAACTCACCATAACCTAATTCATTCCTGTTTAAAAATTCAGCATTCTGTGTGCAAATCTGACTCGACCCAAATGGCGCGATTTTTGTATCGACCCTATAAGATCTTCGCGGAAAGACCATTTTATTGCACCATAGTTCACCGCCACATTGGGTGATATCTTGTAAACAACTATGATGTCTATTCGTTGCATCCATACCAAATCTGCCGGAAGGCGTATTAAACAACGGTTGACTAAGCAAAATGTCTGTACTATAACCAGGATCAGGATTGTCACAGTCTGCCTCACAAGGAGGTTCGTCACTTATCGGAAGATTACTGTAATACTCACCACTCTCATAAGTATTTACAGCCCCTACAACTGGCGGTTTACCAGCAGAGTCACCCTTATAAAATAGGTTATAATAATTCCAAACCGGATCGGCACCGGAAGGGGCGTCATGTGGAGTTTTTAATTTAAAATCTTGATTAACATAAGTACCAGAAGATGGATTTATACTACATGGGCTGTAATATGCCGGTGTTACACTATCCGATATAACAGCATATGGTATAGTAGTACATCCAGTTCCACCAACCTCTAATCCACCAGTTGGGCTTATGCTTATGTTACAAATTGCACCAGTAGGAGTATAACCTGCCGCAGGTGCTACAGTTCCAAAAGCTAAAGAACCGCCACTGAAGAATGGGGTGAATACTGGCGTTTGATTTAGGCCTGTACAACATGGATAACTCGTAGAACCGCTTACACATGTTGGAAATTGTGCGGTTCCTCCATAAGTATAATCAGCCCCAGAAGCTGTTACATTAAAATGACCAGTTCCTCCAACATCTACTGTGAATTGACCAGAGGCTCCAGCACCACTTGTGTTCAAAACAAGTTTTGGATATTTATAAGCCCCCATAAACATAGGTATACAATTACAATCTATACTCCCAACCTGTCTCCAAGTTCTGTCGTGCTCGTGATACTCTCTAGAAACCGTTAAATCATAATCACCACCAGCTAGACATTCAACCTTAGAAACAACCATTACTTCTGGATAACAATATTTTTTATTAACATCAAAGTTTGCGGCGGCCCAAGCGTCTCCAGTAGTATAAGCTATTGGTTCAAAGCAACTTGCTGAATGTGCTCGTCTATCCGCAGGGCAAATTCCCGTATCGCAGTTCCCAGGGTTAAGCATTCCGCAATTAGAACCACCGCCAGAGTTTGGTTCTTGTAGTCTATAGTCTATCCCACTAGCTATTTTGTTTACGCCTTGAGAATAATCGAACCAATCTGTACCGTAAGAATCAGGTTCACGATAGCCCAAATAAGGCGCTGGTGGAAGTTGAGAATACAATATAGGTCCGGTTGCATATCCTTCAGGAGTGCTTCGACGGCCTTCGCCACTAACTGCGAACCACTTCACATAATTATTTACTGAATTATCACAAGCCGAAGCATGTCTCCATGACTCAGTAAATGTTCCCGAAGGATAATCTGAAGTGATATCTAATATCCTCATTAAAGTCGGTGTTTGGCATTCGCAGTAACAATGCGGAAATAAATCAAACTCTGGCGGATATCTTTTAGACGTAAACCCGTTACCGTCTGTATAACTTATAAAAATACCACTATGTGTCTCCTCACACGAACAAGTCACAGGACATGTGTTACATAAAGTGTTACCGTAACAAGCACCTCCTGATGCTTGAGGGGCTATAGGTCTACCCTCGTCATCGGTGCTACAACCATAAAAAAATCCATCACTTAAAAGACAGCCATATTCTAATAGTTTATCACCTGAACAAAGCGTCATAGTTACACCCGGATTAGGCCATCCCAAGTATTGCCCATCCCCATACACTTCAGTATATGAGCCACCTCTATTTGCCGCTACACCATCTATGTAATCGCTATTCATAGCTTCAAAAGTGTCTTTATTAATATTTGACACAACCATAAATTCAGATTTAAGAACTAAATTCCCCTGACCTCCAATTTGGGCTGGCTGTTTGTGTGTGCATCCCCCACATGAATATAAATTATTAATCGCAGAAGTTTCATAGTAAGCATTTGGAAAAGAAGGGGGGTCAATAAAGTCTACATTTTCTTCACAAGCAACACTGAATTTACCATAAGTTGTATAACCAACACCAGGTGTTTGAAAATAATCAAACTCCATAAATTTAGAATCTGTATTATTGCAGTTGGGTATTTCTACAAATCCATGACCAAAACCAGTAGCGGGAAGTGTTGACCAACCTACAATGATATCATCACTATCTTCAATAATAGTTGGATTCAATGTAATGTTTAAATTATCCATACACTCGCATGTATTACCTGTTTCAGCGGTTCCATATTTCAAATAAAACGACTCATCTTCTATATCCTCAAAACTTCCGGAAGTACAATATTTTGTACCAAATCCAGATTGACAATTGAAATTTGGAGTTAATTTTGTTCCTCTATAGGCGCAATGATTAAAACCATATGCGTTATCTTTACCTTCTGTGGGATAACCGTCAGTACTCACATTATGCAAGAAAGATGCGGGTAAACCTGAAAAACTTAAAGTTAAAGCACCAGTTTCCATTACGGTGGTTGCACAACCCACACAATTATCAGTAGTTTCTAGTTCGATTAAAAACGGTACATTATCTTTAGGCCAACCATTAAAAAATGTATAACTTGAATCATAATTTAGAATAGTTTTGGAATTACCACAACATTCAGCAACTTCTTGCTCTATTACATTAAAATATGGAGCGGTCAATCTCCCCGCTCCGTCAGTCAAGCCCCAATAAGGATAAAATTCACCACTAACATTAGTTATAGCATTATCGCCTATATCTCCACTTCCGGACCAAGTTCCATTATTAACCGCAACACCGGATTGTGTTGGACTCGGACATTCAAAAGCCCAATACATTGGTTCATTAACATTGCCAGAGTCTGGTGTTCTTTGTGTGTATTCCCCACCCTGTCTTTCTTTGGCAAAAGCATTTGTTAAAGTTGTTTTTGCATTTCCAGATTCTGAACCGCATAAATGAGAAATGTGACCATATGTTACATAAGGCTGTCTTACATTACACGCGGCATCTAAACCCGGCAATTCATCACATGTTTCATGAGGGGTGTCACCTCCCGGCCCTATAACATGATTAACGTATTGTGAAAATTGATATCTTTTGTCTTTACAGCCGTTAGCAACTGGATATTTATCAAAGTCTGGAAAACATGGAAAAGTTATGGGCGACTCAATAGTTATGTGTTCTGGAGCGTCATTTCCAACAGGGGTTAAAGGAGGGCATGGACACGGACATCTTTTCCACTCCCCGCCCCATGCATCTTCTAGATTAATATACATTGTGATTTCTTGACCGGGAAGACCTCTTTTTATGTCTGCTAATGATCCCGGCCCACTAGATGTCCACCCCAACGGATCACCTGTCCCTAAAGGTCTACCCTCGTCATCAAACGAGCAATTGTCGTCGTAGTTACAGCCTCGGTAAACAAAAGTTAGTCTTGGTAGAGAGTTTCTTTTGTACTCAGGGGCTGGAGTACAATTAGTATATTTTTCATACTGCGTTAAACAGCCAGGAAAAATCTCAAGAGAAGCTTTTTTACTATAACAAGTGGCGTTTCTACCCTTAACAGAATTTTTAACTTGATCAAATCTGGTTTCTATATCGTATTGATCTACTAAATGAAATGGACCATAGTATGGCAAACTTCTAGAAAATTGAGCCACATTACCAGTAGCCCCGACCTCTGGCATACCGCTTTCACCACTTACAGATGGGTAAGTATAATCATATCTGAAACCACTATCTTTTTTCTGAACTGGATTCGCCAATCCGTGAGTTTCTCTATTTTCTATCTTTCTATTAGACTGTCTTAAATTTTTTGGGTTATTGAAAACTCTTCTAAAATCGGTATGGTAATTGAATTGTTTAGATTTCCACCTTAAATCATTATCAATACCATAAGCCTCTCCACCACAACATCTTTTTGGGTCATGAGTTCCAAACGCTGTCCAAGAACCATTTCCGGATGTGTTTATATCTACTGAGTTGCCGCTATCGTAGGTTCCAAGTAAACTAACATTTGAGCCTGAAACACTAAATATTCGATACGCCTTATTGTAGCTTTTGTCAACGTTATTAGTTAAAAGAAGCTCCATACCATTTCTTAAAGCGGTGGGTGTCCCGCCATCATAATTCAATGTGGCAACAAGAGGACTATTTCCTGTATCTCTTACTAGCTGGGTTAATTCACCAGAATACTCTGGGGCGATTTGACCATCAGCAAAACAGTCTCCAAAATCCATACCAGACTGTATAGGTTTTGTTCTTCCTGGTTCATTGTACTGTAAATAAGTACTTTCTGAATGTTCTCTAATTCTTATATCTTGCTTATCAATTCCAGTGCATTGATGTAAATATGCACCAGCACCCCCTGGAGTTGTAAAATTATCATCATAACAACCCGTAGCATCAATTAATCTCCAAGCGCCGGTTATATTTTTATAAATATTATTATGAAAATGTATTTTAGTCCCAAGCCCAAATTTCTCAGGCCACCATTTAAACACTTTATCAGGGCGGGTAGAGTCAGTGGATGCGGAATCGCTAGTGTTTTGTGATTCTCTATCTACTAGATATACTTCTGCACCACCGCGATCTACACCATCTTCCTGACCATCAGAACCATAATGTAAAACAGATGCATCATCTGGATCATACACTGATCTATAGTTTACATCAGGTCTAGTTTCATTATTAAAAGGGCCATACCCATTGACATCATAAGCCTTATGCTTTTCATCAAAACCATCAAAAAAATCATAATGGCTATTATCAAAGTGCGCATAGCCTTCAATTAAAGTTCCGCCAAAACCCCAAAATCCAGTATTGGCTATAACTTTAACTTTAATGTTTCTCGGTAATTGATATGTGTTATCAATGCCGCAAAATTCTGCATTAATACACTGTTTGCCGCAAGGCCAGCATTTTTCTTGAAAAACCGCCATCCTTAGATCCTATTTAGAACGCATTGATAAAGGTAGTGTCTTCACCGCACCACTCACAAGTCTTAAACCCTTGAGTTTGTATCTTCATAGAGCAGCTTTGAAGAAGACCCCCTTCACATTCCACATGAGTAACTATTTGCTGACTTTTAAATTCCGCCTGTAAAATCCAGTGAATATCTAATTCCTCTGTTTCAGAAGTAGCGTCAGTAGATATTATATCCACTGGATAGGTGCCAGAACTAAATCCAGTTGTTATGCCGCCAATATTTATTGCAGACAAAGCAAGAGGTGAACCCGTTTCAAAAGCTAATGACAGGTCAATACAGATATCACCCTGGACTATACCGATAGCTCCTAAACCATAACCCTCTCCAGAACTTAGTATTTCTCCACTAGCTACTCCATATTGATCAACAACTATTTGACCTGATGCCCCAGCTCCAGTCCCGCCAGAGAAAGTACCTGTATTAACCTTTTCTTTTCTGCCCGTTTTTACGGTAAAAGCTAAGTCGCCAACTTCTAGACTTTGCCGCAGGGGATTTTCAATTAGTATTTTTTTATCTTTAGAAGCACTCCCATGCTGTGTTCCACAACCACTATTTGTAATATGTCCGCAGTCATTACAATCATCTGTCCAAATATTATAGTATGTACTTGAATCTGTTTCGTCTTTAGTTTCTCGTATAATAAATGCTTCATAATATGGATATTCTATACCACCATAATTCAATTGCTCATAACCACCGACATTATCAGTATTGGCTGTATAAGCTATATTTTCTGGGTCATGTATAACCGCATCTTTATCAAACGTTTTCAACCCTGCATCTGGTCCAAATCTTGTAAATTGTGATCTACTATCGCTTCTATCTACCTCATAAGAGAAATGCGGAGGGTTGCTTACATTTGTGGTTTTTACCAAGAAAATTTTAGTACTTGTCCCAGCAGCCCAAACTTTTCTTTCATCGTCCCATCTTACATCAAGCGGTCCACTTTTCCAGTTTGACACATCAGAAAAAGCGCCGGTAGCAAATATATTAGTTGGCTCATCAGGTTTTTCATTGGGAACAGGCTTTCCATCTACATCAAACCCCCAACCCGTTAGAACCATTGGAGACCGCAAACCAACACTACGAATATTTTCAACTTCAATTTTTTTTCTTCCATAAAAATCTTTTTCAAAATTAAGATCATACGGGTATTCTCCACTTTCTCCAATACCAGTGCCAACAACTGCGGCTGATATACTATGTCCATAGTCTAACCAACCAGTTGGATCGCCAAATTTCGCTAGTTCAGCAGCGGCTGGCACACCAGTATCAGCAAGAGAATTGGTCCATAATGTTCCGCCAGATTCTGCGTAATATAATGAAAGCTCATTATTTGGATTAAATGGATTTAACGTTAATGAATTTGGTTCGGTTTTATCTGTAGGAACTTCAAAAGATGAAAAATAACCCGAATGACCAAAATTGGTACTATATGGAGAAAAGATAGAGTCAAAAGTTGCACCAGCAGCGTATCTAATATTTGATAGGTAATTTGTGCTACCAGTATCTTCTATCTTAACTAGGTTCGACATAAACGACTGAGTTGTCATTGTCGAAACATTTACATTATCTTTAGCATAATTATCATTAAAATCTTCTATACCAGTCGGTGCAACACCAGAAGAAGACAAAACACTAGTTATGTCAGAAACAAAAAACACCTGCGGGTTTTCACTTTTGTGAAAAAAACTATCTGGTCTCATTTCTTATTTCCTAATTGTTTTATTTTCGATGAAATATTTCTAATCCGATTGACCACATCTTTAGTTGACTTACCCGATCTTGGATTTACTGAAGAAAAAGTGTAAGAAGTACTCACGCTGGTTGCGTTTTGTGTTATGCTTATATCTGTTACATATAATCCTGGGAAGGCAAATAAAGAATCGCCTATTTTAGATATTAATGGCGCACCAGCTATTGTAACAGAACCTTCTTCAGCGGCGAATAATCTATAACCATCTATTGAATTTGCCATTGCCTGACCAGCAAGGTTCATTCCAGTAAAACCGCTTATATTTTCCGTTAAAGAAAAACCAGACGGTGATAATGATCCATAAAGAGGTAATAAGAATTCTTCAGGAACGATAGAGTCATCAACAACAAAATCAACCTTACCAGCATAAATAAAGTTATTATCTGTAAACCAAGGTCCATATCTGTATCTATTAGAGGATTGTGGTATACCAACAAGTTTTGGGGGAATACTAGCTGGAGAGGGAATATGTCCATAAACTTCGCCAGCCGAAGAACTATTTTGTGAACCTTTACCTTTGGGGGTTTCTCTTTGGGGTGTTCTGTCGATAACTGTGTCAGCAAAAGCACCAGCAAATCCATGAGGTAGCTGTACTCCAGAGGAACTTGCATCTTCTGTTGGATATGATACAAAATCTGTAGTAACTAAAGCAAAAGTTAAACAATTTTCCCCATGATCCGGAATTACAAAACCTACGTCTTTAGTAGGTTGTTGATATTCTCCTAAAACACTACTGGCTACACCTGTCTCTTCAGTAAAATAATCTATAAGATCTCTTACTTTTTGAGCATTAGTTGTTAAAACCCCACTATTATACAAACCAACAATATTGGGCCAAAAATTAGATGCGGCTTGTATCAAGCCTGGTTCCGTCTTATCTGTGTTCTGTGTAGTTAAGGTGGATTGTGGTAAATACGGGTTATAAGCATATGCCCCAAGTTTTGTCTCAGAAGATTGAACATTCATAAGTAAATCATCCGCAACACCACTACCACCTCGAAGGCTGTCACCGAACCATGTGCTGGTTTGCAATTGAAAGTTATTAACAGGAATATTTTTAGATCCTACAATATAATCAAATGAGTTCCTATTATAAACATTAAAGTAATGGAATGGTAGATAATGATATTTGCCATCTACAGATGGTTGAAAATTGATTCTAGCTTCTTGTCCTGGACATTCTTTTGTTACAGAAATAGTATCTTTATTAATTTCAGAGCCATTTACTCTATATGAATACTTAGATGTATTACCGTCTTTGTCTTTAACAAATGTTGGATTATTAAATCTATCGACATAATAATTTCCATCACCTTGTTCAAAATCATGCTCCCAAGAAACAAAAGCAGAAACTTTAGCATCTTGTACAAATTTATTATCTTTAGGAATACCTAGAGCATCATATCCACTTGGCTCTACATAACCGGCGCTAGAAATATCCCAGGATTTTATATAATTACCAGCAATTGCATCAAATTGATCTGTTGTTTTTGTTGTTGGTTGAGGCATCCAAACAAACCAAGTTTTGCCATAATGCTTATCGCCAATTTCTTTTATTCTTTGATATAATTTATCCAGTATTAATTGTGGGTCAGATTTCGATGACCTTGTTCCATCCGGTGTTACTCGCGGTTGAAGATCTGCTATGGCCGTACTATTAAGATGAGGAAGACTACCACCACCGACTCTCTTTTCAGCTTCTGTATAAACCTCTTCTGTTCCCACCGCTGTAATATTTCCGTCAGCATCTCTTGTGGAAGGAACATAACCACCCACCAATGTGGATTTCATCTCTTCTTCTGATTTTGGATCAAAACCTAAACAATTTTTAATATTCTCAAATTTTACGGTCTTCGTTGATTGAACAAATGTTTCCCATGCATCATACTCAGCCATAGCAAATCTAATCTCAAGCATACTGGCGAGATATACACCATTTCTTATTTCCGCACAATCATTCGGCAATATATCCTTAACATCAATAACAATAAAATCTGTAATATCATCAGGGTCTAATATATTGGTTACAACAGGAACGCTTCTGGTTTTTACTGTTTTAGGATTTTCACAGTCTGATACGCCGGTTTGTGATACCTCGCCCCAATACTGATAAATATGCTCTCTAGGGCAAGTTGCTACTCTTGTTTGTTTACCACCTAAAACCATCTTAGCGGTAAGATCCGAATTGTCTTTTATTGATACGCTTGTATCTGTAGCAAAATCAGTAAAGTATCTTAAATCCGCCCCTGCAAATTGATCAGCAGTAGTTGATACTGGAAAATTTCCACCATAAGGTCGAGACCCATCTGTGCCTTTAAAGGAGTAGTCATGATCTAATGGGTTGATAAATGTGGCACCAAAAGCTCCAGCTTCAAAAGCGGTACTTACAGGATCTGGATCTCCTGGATTTATTCTAGCGTTGTTAATATTTCTATCACCGTAATCTGGCACTTCTAAACCCAGAATCCTATACGTTATAGCGCTAAAGGGATAATTACAATTAAAGTTTCTAGCCCTATCTAAAACCCTTACAGACAACACACCGCCAAAAGTACTATTTGTATATGTTTGCGTTGTGCTAAAACTAAAACTAGCAGGACTTGGATTAAGTTCAATAATAAAGTCTAAACCAGCTTCTTCACAAATTGTTGATATTAAATCTAATAAACTTGACTTTTCGCCCCCATTATATTTAAAGTCGGGACCAACAAAATTTTTAACTTGATTATAGAAACCATAAACATCAAAACCGTAATAATGAAATGATGGTGTTATAGTTCCATCTCTTAAAGCACAAACATTATAGGTATTTGTTCCGGAAATAATATTACCGCCAAAATACCGACCATCAGAACTAGGACCAAGTTGATTTAATAAAATATGCAAAGCGTAAACAATCGTATCAAGTCGCATTCCGGTGCCGTTATTCCTTGACGCCCCAAATCTAGCCGCAAAATTTTCCCCACCACTACTAGTACGCCAACCGTGTGAATCACTTTCATAAAACCCAAAGACATTTATTAGATTATATACTCTATTCCACATTGTAGATCTATTATGTGTAGAAAATGTCTGTCCAGCATTTTCACTAGATGCAATAATCTCATTAGCTTTAACATCTGTAATTATATTATGATTTGAATCATAGTTTTCATCTAATGTCTTATTATTTTCAAATTGATCAGCAGAAATATCAAAATAAAATGGGGCATACTGACCAGTCCATGTGCCTATCTCATAAAATCCATTTAACGACATTTTATCCGGAATACCTTCTTTAGCGTAACCATAGCCCGGAAAATCATCAAATATGATAGAAGTATCTGATAATAATTTAAGAGGACTGGTTAATGTAACCACATAAAGTTTGGCAGACCCTGGAGATGCACTTCTTGATATAGACGAGACCAACCCAGTATATTCAAATTTTATAGCTCCACTTGTGTCTAAAAGATAAAAAGTCTCCGGAGAACCCATTAAAGGAAAATTACCATTTTTATCTCTTAATTTTTCAATACTCCCCCCAGCATCAAGAATCCATTGTCCGGTATATGCATCTATTGTGCTATAAGAAACAAAAGTATTCGTGTCTTCAATTAGCGTAACTTTTAATGACCCACCTTGTGACGACCAGTCTGCGGAAACATTGATATCAACAACACTGCAACCAAGAAAAAATTGTGCGCCTATATCTGGTGTTGGCGTAGCGTCACTAGTCCCAAAAGGACTTGGTGCAGAGTTGGTATTATAAAGAGCCATTAAGTAGTCCTCTCATAAGTCCATTCTATGGAATATGAATATGCGCCAGTTTTTGGATTCCACGATTCTTGTGGTGCAGAATGAAAAACTCTACCAGCAACTACACCCGCCTCATTAGCTGGATTAGCTGCGGCAAAAATTTTAGCAAAATTAACAGTGTTTGTTACACTTGGCTTATTTGTGTATGTCCAATTTGCTATATTGGCTAAGGAAGCAGCGCTCCAATATCCATCAGCAGCAATAATAGCAGCAGTAGCACCAGACCAATTAGATGCGAATGACTCCATTGATATGGTAATTGACAGACTTCTTTTATACTCACTGCGAGAATTTAAGTATTGTAAAACCGGTTGATTTCTACCAATTACCGGTGTACTACTAAAGTTTTGTCCTGGATAAGTATCACTTATTTGAATATCTTCAATAATACTACCATTAATAATATTTGGTGGTCTAGTGTCATAGGTGTAAGAATAAGTTATTGTGCCGCCATTTGGATTTTCTCCAGTAGAATAGCTTTTATGTCTTGGGTGTAGCCAAGATAATTCTGAAGCAATTCTAGCCATGTGATATATAGCAGTATTGTTAGCACTTATACCACCAGTCACATTATTGTTTAGGTTGCCTAAAAATAATCTAGCATTCAGCAATTTATTTTCCGTGTGTCTACCTCCGGTAATTGGATCAATTGTATTTAAACCGTTTATTGTGCCATTAATTGTTACCGAGGTTATACCGTCTTCACCTTGTGAAGTATCAACATTTACAGTATGTAATGCCGGAATTCCATATGTAAAAGCGCCGGATGGATAGGCAACAAAAGATTCTGTTACATTATAAGAACCGGCACGTTCATCAATATTTTCTGTTATTTTTTTATCTACTAAAACATAGTAGTTATTATTACTAGCCGTTCCGAAATCAGCATGACCGAAATCAAAAGGTCCAGCACTAGCGGGAGTGGGAAAGAATATTCCAGATGGGAAATTAGACCCTATAACATCGTAAACATAACCACTTGCCTGTTGCCAAGGTGCGAGGCTATTAACATAAGATGGTGAATAGTCACTACCGTCTAATGTTCCACTTGTAGTGTATGCCGGTTGACCTACAGCAGAGACGTTATGTGTAACTTTATAGGCTTTAATAGATGATTGTAGTATATCAGAATTATTAACCCTAAAGAATTTTTCTTCAGCTTCGTCAACAGACCAAGACTCACTTGCATCTCTAATGTAGTACTCAAAGTCATCTTCTGTACTGTCATCACTAAATAATGAGTTATTAACAGGTGTTTCAAAATTTGTAGTTGTTAGTGATATAGTGTATGGACAGGGATTGACCCACCTACCTTCACTTGGAAAATTTATAGATTGAACATTACCTACAAATTTTATACCACTACTTGCTGTATCAAGATCCAATATTTCAACAAGAACAGCTTCACCATTTGAAAAAACTGTTCTTATTCTTTCTTGTTTTGCCATTAAAGACAAAAGACTGTCTGATAGATCAACATTGTGATTTGGGTCATCATCGGGGGATTTTGATTTTTCCCAAGTGTCTGTATCAGAAAAAGATGAGAGAAATGTAGTACTATCTACTACCGGATTCCCCTTGTTAGGTAAAATCTTACCATCCAATGAAACTGTATATTCCGCGCCAATTGTTCTACCGTTATTTGAACGTAGATAAGTTTTACCAAACGTCACCAAAGGCGCGGGAATTAAGTATTGACCATTTATTTTTACTGGCATATTAAACCTTATTTATTAAGTCATCCCACCAAGTGGAATAGGCGTTCCTGCTGGTGGTAATTCTTGTCCGGTTTCCTTCATTCTATGTGATTGTTTTGTTTTTTCATCACCTAGAGCAACAATTTGTTTACCCGCTTCTTTTAATGCTTCACCCGTCATATTTTCTGACCCACTAAGGTTAAAGTTTCCAATAACACTTGCTTTTATATCGGTTGGCATATTACTAAGACTTTGTGCTATTAATTCTCCCGCTGCATACCACCGATCAGCAGCTTCTCGGTTAGTATCAGCGATTTCTTGCTTCTTTTTTAAATCTGTCTCTTCCTGTGGAACACTCTCTCTAAGCGATGTTGAACGAACCATATCCTGATTATTTGTGATAGGCGCATTTGACTGATAACCGCCGCTATTGGTATAGCCAGCCCTTTTACGGGAAACATCAAGTTTATTAGCCTCTTCTTCAGCATTCTTTATGTTAAATCTACTTGAAGAAGCCTCTGGAAGTGGTGGAGGGGGAACACTCATATATCCACTTCGCTTTCTCTCTGCGTCACTCTCCACCTTTTGTGCTGCCTTCAGAGCCTCAGGATCAGCAAGCATCTGACTTTGTTTAGCAGCTTCAGCGGCTTTCTTCTCTTCTTCAGCCTTCTTTGCCGCTTTTTCTGCTGCCTGACGATCCTCTTCCTGTTTTATGGTGTCTTGACCTTCTGTAACTTTCTTATCTTTAGCATCGACTTCTGCCTGTGTAGCTTGTCTCTGTTCTTCAATCGCAGTTAGTTTACCTTCGGCCCCAACCTTAGCCGCTTCCGCCTCCTCCACTCTTCCTAACTGGTCGGTATGTTGTTTAACCTTGAAATCTCTAAACTCTCGTACTTCATCTATATTACTAAACTGTGATTTTTCATAATCTATTTGTCCCGCTTCAGCCTGTTTGAGTAGCTTTTCACCACTCTTTTGCCCTTCTAATGTATCCTTAGCTTCTAGTTGTGCTTCTTGTAACCGAGCTACAGTAGCAGGAAGTTCAGTGTCTTTTATTTTCTGCTGTTCTTCATTTAATTTTTTATTTTCTCTTTCCTGTTTACCAACAGACGCTTGGAGTATAACGCTATCAGCAAATAGCTTCGCCCCTTCATTGAACAGGTTTACATTATCAAGTTCAGCTTGATGAATTGCTTCATTAAGCTTTGTCATCTCCTTAATCATTTTATCTGATTCGCTAACTGTCCCTTCTCGGAGAGCGTGTATAATTTGCTCACCCTGCTCCTTACCGTATTTTGCAATAATTTGTTCTTCACCGCCGAATTCTTGAACCCTAGAATCCCCCAAAACTTCTTTTCCTGTTTTCCCGCCAAATAGTGCAATATCGCCAAATTGCTCAAACAAAGCTTTACTAGCTTGTTTATCAGCTTGAGTAACCCCTTGAATTTCCCCTACGGTTTTACCCTCCTTTAGTCCAGCGGCAACTTTTTGAGCGCTACCAAATTGGCGGGTTTTCTCTCTTTTATCTTTTCCAGAACTAAACGCAAAATCAGTTACAAAACTATTTAAAGCTTTTATATTCGCATTTCTAGCTTCAATTTCTTGTTTTATTACTTGCAGTCTTTGTTTTGCTAAACCCAATGACTGTTGTATAGCTAGATTCTGCTTCCTCTGAAGTTCTTCAGCTTGACCAAGTGTAATACCGGCTGCTTGCCCATTACCGTTTAAATCAGTGCCTAAAGTTTCACTAAAAGCAGATGCTCCTGATCTCATATTATCAATTGCGGCTTTTGTCTTTATAGCCGAATCAACAAGCGCAGATAGCCCCTTAGCGGTTGATACATCACCCCCAAAAGCATTCTCGCCGCCGCCACCACCGCCCTGCAAATTGTTAAGACCGAAATTTATAATTCCACTTTGTTCTTTTGTGAAATCATCAAATTCTTTTCTACCTGTTTTACCACCCGTTAGCGATCTAATTTCGGAGTCTCTATCAAATTTAGCTTTTGAAATCCCAAGTAAAGCTTCTGAAGCGCTTTTGAAATTCTCAAACTTAAGATCCAAAGCTCTTTTCTTAGCTATTTCAAAAGCGTCACCTAGTTCTCCGGTTTTAGATAATAAATTAAACAGTTGTGGATTCTCGTTTCCTAGTTTAATCGCAAAATCGTCATATGAACCACCAGCATCTATTACCGATTGAACTGTTTTATCAAGAGCGGGTGAGTCTATAACCTTTTTGGCTATTTTCTTCTCTTCCACTCTTGCTTTTGCTTGTTTTTCAGCCGCGTCTTTTTCTTGTCCTGCGACATCAGTACCAAGAAAGCCGAAAGACAATTTATTCAAAACAGAATCCTGTTCCTGTGCGGTATCTCCAAGTCCTATAGCTCCTAGACCCGCGCCAACTGGATTGGCCGCTCCAGCACCAAATAGTTCTCCAGCCACTAAATTCAATCCACCCGTCAAAGCGGTACTCACAAACTTACCCGCAGCTTCAGACTGTCCAGTAAAGTCAGTGGCTCTATTTTCATAATCAAAAGATTTTTGAATATTTTCTGCCGCATTCTCTAAACCTTCGAGAGCTTTTTCAGGGTTTCCTAATTTTATTTGTCTATCGAAATTCTCCAAAGCTTCGGCTGTACTTATCTGGGCCTTATTTAATAACGAAGCAGACTTGGCCGCTTGTCTAGCTTCAGTTGCCCAGCCTGTTATACTATCAAGGTACTCAACCCCACCATCAATTGCCTCTACAACCCAACCACCAAAGGAACCGAATGATTCAGCATTATCATAAACCACTCTCGTGAAGATAGCGGCGGCACCTGCTATAAGACCCACAGGTGCGGTAAAAAGCGCCAATGCACCAGCAGCTAGAGTCATCGCATTAAGAAGACCTTGACCTTGTTCGGTGTTGGTAAAATCAACAGCCGCTTCTGCATCCCCTCTTTTAATAGCCTCTTCTTTTTTAACTGAAACATCTTTAATAACACCAGCAGCTTTAAGGCCAAATTCAGCACCAAGTAAAAGAATTTGTGGCCCCATAGCTTTAGCTATACCTAAACCGGTTTTTGCTGCACCACTAGCTAAACCTTTCGCCAAAGCTTCTCTAGCCCCTGCAAGCCCTGTCTTCGCCCCTCCAGAACTTCTAACCTTATCAATGATCGCAGCCGTCCTTTTTGGCGCCCCAGCAGCTTTCTGAGCGGCTGTTTTCCCTTTCTGGAGTGGCCCAACACGATCTCTACTTTGTTTCCTAATTAATTGTAGTACATTCGTTGGTTGTTTTGCTCCACCAATTTGAGCTGCGGTCCTAGCTTGTGCGGCTGTTCGTTTTGCGGCAACGCTTGCGGCTTTTGCTCCCCCTCCGAAAAGCTTGGACAAAGGAGTATTTAACTTTCCACTTACGCCTGCCCCAGCACCAGCACCACCGGCCAGACCACTAATCCTTTTACCTAAACCTCCAAGTATCTTGCCCCCAAGCTGTGTAGCATAAAGAGCGTTTATGGTTACTAAAACACTAGCAAGACTCAGTAATTTTCCTATTGCCGAATCTAATGCTTCACTTTGTACACCAAATAATTTGGTCACTTCTGTAACATTACCAGCTAATCCTTGTAAAGCCACAGCCGTAACAGCGAGACCGCCACTGCTTATTCCCGTCTTCATTGCTTTAGTATCTTTTTTCTCTTGCGCTTTTTCTTTTGCGGCAGCTCTTGATGTCTTTGTGACACGACTTGGCATTTCTGAGTATTTTTTGTTGGCGACTTCACGTGCCTGCTCTTTCCTCGCTTCTTCTTCTGAACGTCTTCTTTTTGTAGCCTCTCCTGACATACCTTCAAAAAGGTTGGTTGGTTTTGGCTTGAACCTGCTGGTTCTAATTTCTTCTATATTTTTTCCCGCTAAGTCTTTTGCTCTTTGTACTCTTCCTCTTTCTTTTGATGTGCTGTCTCCTCTAATCTTATCAATAATAGAATCTGTACGACCTATTTTAGAATCTCGATATATGTCTTGGTCCACACCAGCAAGACCTTTTAATCTGCCACCCTTTTTCTTTGCCCCTCTAGCGGCTTGGGCAATAGCTTCCATCCCTTCTGCGGAATCAGTAGTAGAAACAAGAATCTTTCTCATTTCTGGAGTTGCTTTTGACATTAAATCCGCAAAGATTTCTTCATTTTTTAGTCGGTATTGAATTTCTTTTTCTGATTTTCCTTGCGATCTTAATTGTTCCTCCAGTATGGGCTTCATTTTTTCAACTAAGTCGCTTTGGAACGTTCCCTGAGTTTCACTCGCCTTTTTGCCGCTACCAGACTTCTTACCCAAAGCTTCATCTACAGCATGTGCCACCTCATGTTCAACAGTCTGTTGAGTGGCTTTTCCTCCACGTACAGCAACTGCTGTTTTTCCACTTTTCGTTTTTGTTTGAACTCCTCTACCTCTAGAAACTGAAGCCTTCTTCTGTTTCAACCGTTCTATTTCTTCTTCATTACCGCCTGCGGCCTGTAATTGTTTTATTCTTTGAGAAATTTGACTTTCAAAACTCTTTATATCTTGTATCGCACCACTAAAACCTTCTTTAAACTCCGCAGCAAACTCGCCCAGAGAGTCAACAAATGTGTCTACATGTTTTTGCCCATCTTTTGCATTAGCTAAAACGTTACCAGTAGCTCTCTGAAAATCGTCACCAACATCACCACCATTAGCAAATTTCTGTACCCCAACCGCCCCACCTTTAGCATACTTATTAATATTGTCGAGCCTACTATAGCCAAAGTCTTGGGCAGATTTCTTGTTGACAACAAACTCGCCGGGAGTTAATAAGGCAGGGACGGTGTCGGTTCCAGCTCCGCTGATTGATCCGCCTGCGGCTTTCTTTTTAGGTAATCTAGCTTGTGCTACTTTCCTTACAACATCTCTTCTATTTTTTTGGTTATTTGTTCTTTTAATGTCTGCTGATTTAACTCTGTCTTTTCCAGTTAAAGGATCACGTATGATTTTATTTATTCCACTGCGTGCAACTCGTGGAATATCCAATAAATTAGAGCCAGGTTTGTCCAATCCGGCAGTTTTAACAACTATCTCTTCAAAAAGCTGACCTAATGCAGCTTTAGATTTTCCAATCACACTTGTTTTTGCGGCTTTGTCAAGACCGAAAGAATCAACACTTCTACTAATTTCATCCTCTAGTCTTTTGTCTTCTGATGTAAATTTTTTAGAATTTTTAGTAACTGAGGATACTTTAACGTTTGCGATGTATTTTTTTTTATTAAAAGTAATGGTTTCTCTTGCATCTCTACCATCCTTACCAAGTCTTGGAACAATCATTCCAACAGATCCAAGATCTAAAGGTTGAGCAGGTTTTTTGCGTCTAACACCTCTTTGCCCTTTTGGAGGATTGGCATACTTATTAATCCCCGCCAACCTATCAGCACCAAATGCCTGAACAGCACTCTTACGAATAACAAATTCCCCAGGCTCCAACATCGCCGGAACAGTATCGCCACTACCAGTACCAGGAACTGGACCGCCCCTTTTAAATCCTTTTCCAAGTCCACCAGCACCACCAGAACCACCAAAACCGCTTCTTAATGCCCCAGAAACAAGCCCCCCAAGTTTAATTGCTCCAAAAGCCGCAATTAATGGAATCAGGGGTTTAAGTGATCTAGCAACTTCAATAAAAGCATTGGCGATATCTAAAGCTATTCTAACAATCGCTTGGAAAGTCGCCGTCTGTGATATTTCACGAATTAATGCTCTAAAATTCTCTGTGGTTCTAGCAAAAGATTGTGCTAATGTTTCCTGCGCTTTAGCCGCGTCTTTATCTAACGATCCACCACCAGCAATAGCAACTTGCCTAGCTTTTTCAGCTTTTGTGAATTCACCTAACAGTGGAATTACACGAGAAACCTGACGAATACCACCAAGCTGTTCAACAACTTCTGCGAAACGTAAACTACCGGCTTGAATACCAGCCTGCTTCAACCCCGCACTTAATCTCCTAACAGCCTCAAAAGCTCCAATAAAGTTGCCTTGACCATCTGAAAGTTCAATATTTAACTGACGGAAAAATTCAATTGTTCTAGGTCGTTGCAATCTAGCAAAGATAGTTCTAAAACCAGTAGCGATAGTTTCCGCACTTTCACGAGTTGTACTACGCACAGAAGTGAACAGAGCTATGAACTCATTAAGACTACCGCCTGCGGCTCTAAAGGCACCACCAGCCCGTCTCACCGCCTCAATGATATCTCCAGACTCAACAGCGAATTTCTTAGACACGGCATTGATAGCGCCAAGCTGGGCCTCTAGTTTATTGGCCTCAGTACCAAACTGAGCCATGATAGCAACAGCACCTTCTGTACTGGCCGCTATACTATCAAACGTTGCCGCCAATGTGGTCTTAGCAAGTGTCCTCATCGCCTGTTCTGTTTGTTTTGCTGTTAAGCCAGATTGCGCAAGAACAACACTAGTCTTAGCAACAACAGTTGCTGAAAGACCAAATTCTTTAGACACATCAGATAGTGAATTCTGCAACCCCCTAAGAGATCGCACATCAGTATCAAAAACCTGAGACAATTTTACAAATTCTCTTTCAAACTTTATGGCTTCTCTAGTTGCTTGAGAAAGTGCAGATGTTAACCTACCAACAACTGCTACAGCAGAAGTAAAAGCCACAAAACGTCTGGCAGAAAGACCAATAGCTTCTGCAAAGTTAGTTGTAGATTTTGTGGCCGCATCTGTTTTACTTTTGATATTCTGAAGTGTTTGTGTGGCCTGACGACCATTCTGAATTTGTACATTCGCGCTAACATTACTTAAAGCGCTCTGTATTTGTCTAGTAACAGCATTTATATTAGCCTTAGTTGGACTACCTAGCTGTATCTGAATCAGAATGCTATCATCAGCCATATCTTACTCCATAAAAAAAGGGCGTGGAAAACTCACGATGTTAAAACATCACAAGAATTCACGCCCACCGTGCTACTCTATCTTTTTAACTGTCCGTTTTCGGGTAGCCGTTTTCTTCTCTTCTACTATTACTACACCCAAATCGTCCTCAAAGTCAGCTTCTTCAACTTTTTCATTGTCTTCTAAAATAGGAAGATCATTAACATTAACACGTTTACCATCTTTGTTTAAGATATAACCTTCTTCATCTACTTTATTGCCGTCTCTATCGACCCTATTTCCTTCTTTATCAATTAACTGATTTTTCTTATTGGCGAAGTTAAATCGCTTGAGGAACTTATTTTCCGTCAAAGTGTTTTCATAATCTTCATCAATTTCGTAGACTATTTCGCCCACGGTTTTTGCGGCATGAATAGCTTCCTGCTCATTTCCCTTGTTTTGATAGTCCTCAAAAGAGGAATAATAGGGTTTTTGAGTAAGGAAATCTTTTGTGCAGAGATAGACTAGATAGCTAAACCGCTCAGTATCGGCCTGGCCTTCAGCGGTCATATGGTCCAATTCTTGTCTCTGCCCAATTAAATCGCGGAATTCCACCCGCTTATCTTGGAGTTCTAGGGCGATCTCTTTTGCTCTACTTAGCTTTAGCTTGTCGCCATCTAAATTCTTACCTTTATTTAGCTGATAGTCCAGAAGGTTAATTTCCTTAATAACCTTGTTATACTCTTCTTCCTGTTCATCAGTCCAAATCTTCTGCTCCGTCATGTAATTACCAAGTTTTTTGCGCAACATCGCCCCTTCTTCAAGGGCTTTTCTAAACGAACCTTTGTAGACACGTTCAGCTTCTAACATTTGTTTATTGGTAGGCTTGGTGATAAGCAGCTCAGTTTCCGTAGTAACCTTGTCGTCACCTTCGCCGGTTTCTTTTTTTACGGTAATTCTTTTTTCTTCCATCTTAATTCTCCTCAGAGGGGTTTAACTGGAATCTGATATTGATAGCGATTCCAAGTGATGTCGTATTGGGTAAATTCAGCTTCTATATTTCGTATTTGCGTATTGCCTTTATCCAGCACATCTGACCTTAGTTCCTCATAGACTAGCCTCATTTTTTCTTGTTCTTCTGAAAGTGGATCGTCAGACTCATGCCCCCATAAAAATCCAAAATGTTCTTCAATACTACTGAGGGCACCTATCATAGTAGTCTGTACTTTTTTCTTACAATTCTTATTCAACCTGTCTTTTGATTTCTCCTTATAGAGATTTTCCTTAGTGTTCATTTTTTGTACCTGTCGAACATCTGTTTATTCGCTTTCATAGATAAGTCCTGTTTTACATGGGTGAATTGTCCTTCTTCCAAAGAACCTTTTTCTTTTAAATCTTTCATTCTGGATTTAATAACTTGTTTTCCTTGTTGTGTATTCATATTATGAACACTGTCTGCTTCTTTTTTATTTGTCACCGGAATAAAAACTTCCGCAGCATCTGGTAGTTTATTGCCCTCGGATTCTTTTCTATCATCATCCCTTTTTCTTCTTTGTGCTGTGAACCATCCATCAATAGCATAATCGTCTTCTATAATATCATCAGATGGTGTTTCCATTGACTCGTAAACGCTATCATACATGCGAGTCCAGCTAATTAAACTCTTTTGCATATCAGTTAAGTCACAAGCTGGAAAAGGAAATATTTCCCGCGACTCTTTTGCGGAATTCCAAATCATTCGCCAACCAGGACTTTTACTAGCTTCACGCACTTCTTTATCATCTAACATTTCCGCATTATATTTCCCGTATAGAGCGTGGATACTTATATCCTCTAGAGATATTTTATCCCCATTCTCATAAAAAGTGCAGTGTTCCAGAATATACATTGTGTAAGCCTGACTTTTTAAACTCTCACAGGTGTAATTGAAGAACATATATTTGTCTTTTGTTAATTCTTCAAACCTATCTTCCTTCTTCCTAACACCCTTTTTTATTAGATCTTTAACATTGTCCCGCAGAAAACTATTAAAGTAATCTAACTTCATTTGTTCAATATCTTTTGGTATTTG
>TARA_R110000744_G_scaffold133833_2_pt1 | contig 21861 bp, 27 predicted proteins | sample TARA_R110000744 | Tara Oceans TARA_R110000744 (sample SAMEA4398083) | marine metagenome | biome: Polar Biome; feature: [DCM] deep chlorophyll maximum layer (ENVO:01000326); material: water (ENVO:00002006), including particulate matter (ENVO:01000060) such as... | depth 36 m | reverse complement strand
ATGCAAGGCCAGTAGTTGGTGGTATGATCCCGATAATGAATTTAAGGAATATATAGAAATAGTAAACACTCACAAATAATGAAAAAGGTAATATTAACAGGAGCAAATGGGTTTGTGGGACACCACATTTTAGAGCATTTTATAAAGCATACGGATTGGGAAATTTATTGTTTAGATAAGTTGAGTTATGCTAGTTCGGGTCACGATAGAATAAGAGATATAAATGTTTTCAACGATGACAGGGTAAAAATATTTACTATTGATCTTTGTTTGCCCTTTCAAGAAGGTGTTATAAAAGAGCTAGGAGATATCTCTTATATTTTTCATGTGGCAGCCGATTCACATGTAGACAATTCGATTTCCGATCCTGTCCCCTTTGTTCAAAACAATGTAAATTCGACCTTACATATTTTGGAGTACGCTCGCCAACTACCTAATTTAGAAAAGTTTATTTATTTTTCTACTGATGAAGTATATGGCTCCGCGCCTGTTGGAAAAAATTATAAAGAAGGAGAAAGATTCAATTGTGGAAACCCTTATTCCGCCTCCAAGGGGGCTGCTGAGTGCATTTGCCAGTCTTACGCTAACACTTACAACATGCCAATTATCATAACCAATACGATGAATGTTATTGGGGAAAGGCAACACCCCGAAAAGTATGTACCAAAAGTTGTTAACAAGATTCTAAATGGAGAAACAGTGACAATTCATAGCAATAAAGAAAAAACAAAAGCGGGAAGCCGTTTTTATATCCACGCAAGAAACATCGCTGATGCTTTACTGCATATTCTCGATGAGTGCGACGAGACCTTAGATAACTACGATTCAGCAAAAGGAAGATTTAATATTGTTGGGGAAGTTGAAACTGATAATTTAGAGCTGGCCCAAATGATTGCTGAAGTTTTAGGAAAAGAACTAAAATATGAAATGGTTGATTTTCATAGTCAACGCCCAGGTCATGATTTACGCTACGCACTAGACGGAGAAAAGATGAAATCGTTGGATTGGGTTCATCCAGTTTCCTTTGAAGAGTCCCTGAAAAATACTATAGAGTGGACGCTTAACCGCAAAGAATGGCTGGATATATAATATGGAAAAATATTTAATTAGAGATTTTGGAGAAATATACAAAAAAACCGAGTATTACTGCTCTGATTTCGAGGGTAAGACGGTCATAATTTGTGGAGGAGCGGGGTTTCTTGGAACGTTGTTTGTTAAATATTTTTTGTTTTTAAACAAATTTAAATTAGCAGAAAGTTGTAAAATAATTTCAATAGATAATTTTTTAGGCAGGAAATCAGTTATTCAACCTCAAGACCCCAATTTAACCAATTTAGAACACGACTTAACTACAGACTTAAGTCTCAAACTCCACAATAAAAAAATCGATTTTATAATAAATTGCAGTGGTTGCGCCAGCCCTTATTTCTATGAGAAATTTCCTTTGGAGACAATGGAGGTTTCGACCGTAGGAACAAAGAATATGTTGCAATTGGCGCTACAACACAATTGCAGAATTTTAAATTTCTCTTCATCTGAAGTGGTAGGAACTCCTCCTCCTGAATTTATCCCTACTGATGAAGAATACACGCCTACCGTAAAAACATTCGATAAACGGTCTTGCTACGATGTTACTAAAATGTACATAGAAACCCTGTCTTATGTTTTTAAAGATCAGTTTAATTTAGACTGCAAGGTGGTGCGCCCCTTTAATGTTATTGGTTATTTCAGGCAAGATGATCAACGAGTTATCCCCAATTTTATGTCAAAATGCATAAAAGGGGAAAAAATTAAACTCTATGCGCCTGGAACTCAAACACGATCTTTTTGCTGGTACGGAGATTTTCTATCGGGCTGTATAAAAGTTCTAACTAAAGGAAAAGACATACTGTATCATGTGGGAAGTCCCGAAAATGAAATTTCAATGTTAGATTTAGCAAGGCTTGTAGAAAAAGTTTGCGGGAAAAAAGATATGGTTGAATTGGTTGAGCCTCCAATTGTTTATAAGCATGAGCCAAAAAGAAGATGCCCCTCTGTAGATAAAATCAAAAAAGAATTAGATTATACTTTAGATGTGGGGCTAGAAGAAGCTCTTGAGAGGATTTTTGATTGGGTAAATAAAAATTATAAATGAAAGACTTTGTAGAAGAGTTTGACAAAATTAAAAACTTAATAGTCTCAGGAGAACCCTTTGGCTTTTCTAGGTTTTCAGATGGGGAAGTAACCATACTACAAAATAATGTAGTTGTTTTGGCGAAAGATTACTTCATACAAGGAGACCTCCATGGAGACGGTGTAAAATTCGATGGCAATTATTTAGTTGAAGAACAAAAAGAATTCTACCCCGACAAGCATGAGTTTTATCATAAAAAATTGGTAGAAAGTTTTAAATTTCGTAAAAAAAATTACATTAAAGGCATCCCTCCTCAAAACGCTTCGTATGGAGATGTTTCGTGGAAATTTTGTGTGGATCTTTATGGGGATGGCGACATGGAATCGCTTTCATTTTGCAATGTAATGATAAACGGTAATTATCATAGATTTGTAACAGAAATAATACCTGAGCTTTCTAAGAAAAAAATTGTAATGATTTGTAATGAGAATGCAACTTTTGATAACTTGCCGTTTGAGGTAGTGAAAGCTTTTCGCTGCGGAACAAACTGTATGATTAACAATTATAATTTCATAGGAGAAATTTCGAAATGGATAGAGGATAATGATGTTAAAGACCATACTTTTCTTTTTTCAGCGGCGACTTTAACTAATTACTTAATATATGAGCTTTTTAAGCACTATGATACAAATCAATACATAGATATAGGCTCTTCTTTAGGTTACCACTTAGGCTTGAAAGGTTGTTATTATAGAGGTTATTTAAACCTGTATTGGAATAAAGGTTTATTATTAAATGAAATTGACATATGGAATTAGTAAAATGTGAAAAAAAATATTGGGGCTTTGTCCTCAATTTAAGAAATGAAGTAAAGGGGTTTTTTCTTGGTAGTAATGAAATAACCCTTGAAGAACATGAAGGATTCATGTCTAAAAATAATGAAAATTATTTTATATGTATAGAAGAAAACATTCCTATAGGTTTTATCGGGAACGTAGGTGAAGATGTTAGAATAGCTGTTTGTCCTAATAATCAAAACAAAGGAGTTGGGAAGTTTATGTTGAAATCTTTAATTAAAAATAAAAAAAACCTTATAGCTCAAATAAGAATAACGAATGAGGCAAGCTTAAAACTTTTTGAGTCTTGCGGATTCACTAAAAAACACATTACTTTAGAAAACTAATGAGAAACCCTTTTGAAATAGTCGCTTGGTTTGAAGATGCTATTGCAGAATACACGGGCGCTCCATATGCTATAGCTACAACCAGCTGCACTGAAGCTATTTTTTTGTGTTGCAAATACCGCTGTGTTAAGAATTGTGAAGTTACAATTCCTGATAGAACATATCTATCTGTACCTCAATCTATAATTCAAGCTGGAGGCATTTTGAAGCTTGAAGATTTAGAGTGGGAAGGAACTTACCAGTTAAAACCTTTCCCAATTTATGATGCAGCAAAAAGACTTACTTCAAATATGTACATAAAAAATTCTTATATGTGTTTATCCTTTCATCATAAAAAACATCTTAAGATTGGCAAAGGGGGAATGATCTTAACAGGCGATAAAAAAGCCGTAAAAGAAATTAAAAAATTCAGATATGAGGGGAGATCAATAGGTGTTCCTTATCAGGAAGATCAATTAGGGTTGGGGGGGTGGAATATGTATATGACTCCAGAGCAAGCGGCAAGAGGGTTAACTCTTTTATCAGACCACCCTGATCATGCTGAAGATTTAAAAGAAGACCCTCCTTATAGAAACTTAACAACTTTCGATTTATTTAAAAATAGTAGAAATTAGACAATGCTATCTAAAGCTTTAGTAATAAATAGTAACAGTAGTAATCTTGACTGTTTGGATATCTTTTTTTCTTGCATGGAAAAATTCGTAGGGGCGGCCTTTTTCTCAAAGGTTTATTTATTTATAGACCCCGCCTCTCACAATTTTCCACCCTATGCCGAAGTTGTTAACTATAAGCCTGAAGATAATTTTAGGGATCAAATGATAAGCTGTTTGGAATCTGTTAGCGAAGATGTTATTTTATATTGCAACGAAGACTATTTATTTTATGAACGAGCTAATTTAGAATTAGCCGAAGAACTGTTAAATGAAATTGCTGATAACGATTTCTCTTTTGTTAAATTTGTCCATACTAATTTAGAACCATACGAACAATATAAACCTAATCTGTTTCTTATAAACAAGTACTGCGAAAACAATTTTTCTCAAACCTTATCTTTTTGGAAGACTAAAGACTTCCTAAGAATTCATGAAAAGTGTCCTGCTTCCGAGATAGGAGAAAAGGGAAATGAACTAGGGCATTTAGAGGTTTTTGCTAAAGAAACTTGCAGATCTTTAGGGATTTCTGGTTTATGCTACTACAATAATGAAAAGAAAAGAGGCCAATGCCACTTTGATAGCGAGATTTTCCCTCATACGGCTTCTGCTTTAGTTAAAGGAAAATGGAATCTTGCTGAGTATTATTCAGAACTTTACCCCCTTTTAGCTTCAAACAATATCCCTATTAACGTGAGAGGAGTTTTTTAATGAAAATGTTCAAAGTCAGGCAATTAAATTTAGATAATAATTTTGGGTTTCAGCGGGTCGAAGGGCAAGATATAGGGGTTGATAAACATGGGAATTTGGCGCAAGGATACCAACACCACGATGCCTTATGGTGGAAAAATAACGATTTACATTTGAGTAAAGATAAAACGGTTGCCCATCTAGATCTAGATGGGACTGTGGATTATTTTGATAAAACATTTCGTAATTTATCTGCGAATATTATGAAATACATAGCCCCTAAAACAGTATTAGATCTTGGGTGCGGGTGTGGTCAATTAACCAGCATGTTAAGAGCACACGGCGTTAATACTGTAACCGTGGATGCAAATAAGGACACAATTAATAGTCCGTATATAGATGAAAACCATTTTATTGCAAGAACGGACAAGCCGCTTAGTTTTGTTGACGAAAATAATAATTCAGTTATTTTTGATTTAGTTATTTCATTAGAGCATTTTGAGCATATTCCTCAAGATACAATGGACCGTCTGATTACAAACGTTTCCAAACATACGAAAAATGGCTCTTATTTTATTTTTACTGCCGCAGGATGGGCGTACGATTCAGATAAAAGCCATATACATTGTAACGTTCAGTCCGAGGCAAGCTGGAAAGAATATGTAACAAAATATAAATTTGAAATTATCCAAAATTTATTCCCTATAGGGAGGGGAGACAATACGGCAGAGATATTTAGCAGAAGTCTATAGGAATGAAAATATATAGAGATCTTTCCCGTGAAATAGAAGGGACAAATGCCCATTATTTTGATTTTGAAGACTGCAACTCTAGAGATAACTCTTCGGCTTTTTACTATGGTTATGCCTTTATAGAGAATCAAGCTCATCCTGATATATTGAAGACCCACGAGAAAAATATATATTTAAACGTTGTTCCCCCCACTGAATTTTGTGGACCTTATAATACACAAGCGGAAGACAGGTTTGATGAAATATATTCAATTTGTCCCTTTACCGTAAAGTGGCTTAATAAATTAAAAAGCACTAATAAATATAAAAAAATATGGTATCCGTTCAATTCTAAACATACTCCCTCGCATGGAAAGAAAAAATATGATGTCTGTTATCATGGTGGTATTCATGGCCCAAAATATATTCAGATGTTGGATATTTTATCTCGGTTTGATTATAGATATATGACAATGGACCATTCCATTAACCACACAACAAGGTCTCAGCTTGGCCGCGCTACCGATTTAAATCTTTCTTATAAACAAAAAATGGAAAGGATTAACGAATGCAAAATCTCGGTTTGCTATAACAATTTTCCAGTAAGAGATGAAAAAGATCTCCAAAATATAAAAAATCAACCTCAATGGCATGAAAATGAAGCATTTAGTCATGCGGCCTCTGATGGCATATTGCCTCAATTAAAATCCCGTTTTATTGAAGCTTGCTTTGCTAAAACTTTAAATTTAGTTGAACGTGACCCATGGAATGTTATCGAAGAATGGTATGAGCCAAACGTTCATTTTATTTACTTTGACGGTAATGAGGACTTAGAAACTAAAATAAAGAAAATTGTAAATTCCTCCAACTGGTCAGATTCCTATGAAAAAATTATCAATGCGGCCTATAAACGTTCAGTTGAGAATTATACTTCCGAACATTTAATTAAACATATAAAAAATAATGAACTGTAGATCTTGCGGAGCTATAAAAAATACCAGCATTTTAGATCTAGGAGAGCATCCTTGGTGCAATGATTTTTTAACGCAGGAACAACTTGGAAAAGAAAAAAAATACCCTCTTCACTTAGTGCAGTGTGACAAGTGCGAACTTTTACAATTAACGCATACAGTCTCAAAGGAGGTGATGTTCAAAAATCACACATATGTATCATCTACCACCAAGTCTCTGGCGGAACATTTTAAATTATTGGCTTTAGAAAATAAATGTGAACTAAGCCTACAAAAAGATGATTTAATTTTAGATATTGGAGGGAATGACGGAACCCAGTTACTTCAATATAAAAAAGCAGGGTTAGAAAACGTTTTAAATGTGGAATCTGCTGATAATATAGCTGAGCTTTCTTTAAAGGCTGGGATACCCACTATAAATGATTTTTTTAACGAGGAACTAATCGCGCAACATAATCTAGAAGGAAAAGTTAAACTAATTAATGCCTCTGGTGTATTTTTTCACCTTGAACAATTACATAGCGTTATAAGAGGTATTAAAAAAGCCCTTAGAGACGATGGTGTTTTAGTTGTGCAGTTCATGTATGCGGGAACTATGGTTGAAAAATTAAATTTTGACGGGATTTATCACGAGCATTTATGTTTTTACACCTTAGAGAGTTTAAAAAATCTGTTAGAGCCTTATGGTCTTAATATTTTTCATGCCTACCACAGTGATATCCACAGCGGCAGCATTATAGCGAAAATCTCCCCATCTTCCAAGTTTGAACCTACGGCTACTTATAAATTTTGGACAGAAAAAGATAAAAAGTATAACAGGGAAGCTTTTTTAGAGTTCGCTCAAAAAGTAAAATCAAAAAAGAACGACCTTAAAAATCTATTAAAAAGAATAAAAAAAGATAAACCATCTAGTAAAATTTATGCTTATGGCGCTCCCGCTAAAGGAAACACTCTTTTAAATTATTTTGAGATCGGCAATGATCTTATAGATAAATGCGTAGAAATTAACGAGTTAAAGGTGGGCTTATACTTACCTAAGAGTCATATTCCAATCGTACAAGAGTCGGCGGAAGACCTTCCTGATTACTATCTGCTTTTGGCTCATAATTTTGCGGAGGAAATCATAGAGAAAAACCAAAAACTATTAGACAAAGGGGTAAAATTCATTATTCCTTTTCCCGAAATTAAGATAACATAATGAAGAAAATATTTTTATTAATACAGGGACATACTAAATATTGCGACAAAGTGTTAGAGAATGTTAAAGATGTCGAAAACGTCATTTGGTCCACCGAGAACTGTATGCCCGCTGGCGATCTTGAAAAGATTGCTAATTCAAATGTCTCTCTTTTGCAGGTGTCAAAACCACTATTTAATGGATACGGCAACGTAAACATTCAAATTAATTCGACCGTCCATGGGTTAGAATTTGCCAAATCTCTTAAAGCTACACATGTTATTAAAGTGAGGTCAGATTTAATATTTGCTAATCCAAAATCATTTATTGATAAATATAACTTTGACGATAGAATTCATCAAATGGCTTATTGCAAGCATACGGACAAATGCGTTCCGCTGACGCATCACTATGATGGGTTAATTGATTGGGTAAAATACAACTATTCTGATTTAGTTAAGGATACGAATGACTACAATTATATTGCTGATTTTGCCAATTTAGGCCCAATAGATGAAATGATAACCTTTTGGTCATTGCCGCATGAGAATTCCTTAGTACCCATCCCCGCTGAATTTAAAATTGTTCTTAGATATTTAAAGCTAAAGGGTTACAAAGACGTAAAACTTAGCTATGAATACTTGTCTTCAATTTTTGGTTTTTTTATGACCTTTTGCAAAGAAGCCGATACCCCTTTAATTTCTTTGAAGCATGGATGGACAACAAATGATTTGTTAAACAATATCGATGTTGAATGGGTGGGTTAAAATTAAGGCATATAACTAAAAACGATCCATATTATCATGAAAGCATTAGTTACAGGGTATAGCGGCTTTTTGGGGGGCCATTTAGTAAAAATTTTAAAAGAAAAGGGTTGGCAGCTTTATTTTTCCAATACCTCTCAAGGAAATTTAATGTGTGACAAGAACTTGCATATTTTTAATTCTATAAAATTTGATTACATCTTTCATTTAGCCGCTCACACAAAGGCTGGAGATTATTGTTTGCATCACAAGGGTGAACAATTTGAAATTAATCAAAGAATAAATTCTAATATTTTGAAATATTGGAACGATAAACAGCCTCAAGCAAAAATGGTTGCAATGGGTACTAGCTGCTCTTACTCGCCAGAACTGCCCATGACGGAAGAGAATTATTTAAAAGGTGATCCCGAAGAAGGCTTATATACTTACGCAATGACTAAAAGAATGTTATTGGTTGGGTTAAAGTCGTATGCGGAGCAGTATGGATTAAAATGGTTGTATTTTGTTCCCTCTACCCTATACGGACCTAAATTTGAAGAGTGGGACAATCACTTCATCTTTGATTTCATTAAAAACTGCTATCAATCTAAATTTAACAATAAAAAATTTACAATATGGGGAGACGGAACAGCGCGTAGAGAGTTGATCTATGTTGAGGATGCTTGTAATTTAATGCTAGGCTTATTAGATCGTGATAATGAAATATTTAATTTAGGAGGGGGAAAAGATCACAGTATAAACGAATTTGCAAAATATGTCTGTGAAGCCTTTGATTACGATTACGAGTTAATAGAAAGAGACCTGAGTAAATACGTGGGGGTTAAATCCAAGCTGCTAGATATTGATAAAATTTCACACTTTAAACCCACTTCACTTAATGAGGGTTTAAAGAAAACAATTAACTGGTATATAGAAAAATCAAAATGAAAGAAAGAAAATACTTACCAACCTTATCGGAGTTAGTAGATAGGTTGTCTATAATTCAATTAAAAGAGGTTTTTATTACAGAGCATAAAAAAGAATATGCTGAAGAGATAAAAGAAATTTTACATGATATTGACGCACTTTTAGAAGAAGGGTTAATATATTTAAATGCCGAGACTGTTAGAGCTATAGTAGTATTAGCTCAAATGAATCTTCATATTTGGCATAATGAGTCAAATTACCGTAACGGCATAAAGGAGGGGAACAGTTTAGAATTAACGCATGGCTTAAATGGCATTAGGAATACAGCTAAAAATAAAATACAAAACAACTGCAAGGGCCGCAAAGACTATAAAGTTGATTGTTTAGCCGCTGAGTTTAAAGATTGGGAGATAAGCTGGGGTGAGTGAGATTTTAGTAATAGGAGATAGCTGTAAGGATATTTATGTATATGGTTCTTGTGATCGTTTATGTCCCGACTTTCCTGTGCCGTCTTTTATACCTTCTCATGAAAAACAAAATTTAGGAATGGCGGGAAATGTTTATCAAAACATCTTATCCTTAGGTGAAAGAGCAACCTTAAAAACAAATTCGGCGGTAATAGAAAAAACAAGATATGTAGACAAGAAAACCAACCATATGTTTTTACGAGTGGATTCGGGAGAAGAAAAAGTTCAAAGGGTTGAAGGATTAAGCAGAGACTTCTTGGCTAAATTTAAATTAATTATTATTTCAGATTACAATAAAGGTTTTTTATTGAAAGATGACATACAGTTTATATGCGACAACCACGATCAAGTTTTCATTGATACTAAAAAAACTCTGGGGGATTTTTGTAAAAACTGTTCTTATATAAAAATAAACCACGAAGAATGTCGTAATTCTCTGGAATATATAAATAAGAATCCTTGGACTAAAAATAAAATCATTCAAACTCTCGCTGGAGATGGTTGCAAAATGGGAGATCGACACTTCGGCGTTGAAAAAGTGGAGATAAAGGACTCTTGCGGAGCAGGAGATACTTTCCTAGCCGCTTTATGCTTTAAATATCTTGAATGTTCTGACATATATGATAGTGTAGTTTTTGCTAACGAATGTGCTACTCAAGTAGTGCAACAAAGGGGGGTAAACGTTATAAAAACAATATGAAAATTCTTATTACAGGAGGAGCTGGATACATAGGTAGTGAACTTGTGGGGTTTTTGCTCAAAAAGGGCCACTCGGTTGTGGTGGCTGATACTTTAGACTACGAGCCAACATCACTTTTAAGGTATTGTTCTCATGAAAACTTTGAATTTGTTAAACTAGACATCAGAAGAACTGATGACCTTAGGGTTTTAATGCATAAATGCGATGTAATTATACCTTTGGCTTGTTTAGTGGGGTTCCCTTTATGTGAAGACAATCCTGAAGAAGCGGTTCAGGTAAACTACGAGGTTAATAAATGGATTGCAGAAAACAAATCCTCTGACCAGCTGGTTATTTATCCTTGCACCAATTCTGGATACGGGGCGAGTGAAAATGGCGTTTGCACTGAGGATTCACCAATGAAGCCTATTTCTATCTATGGGAAAACTAAAGTAGATGCAGAGAAAGCATATCAAGATACTGAGGGTTGTTGCACGTTACGGCTTGCTACCGTTTTTGGGGCTTCAACTCGTCCTCGCACAGATCTTCTAGTAAATAACTTTGTTTTAAAAGCTTTAAAAGAGAGAATTCTTGTTTTATATGAATGTGAGTTTATGCGGAATTACGTCCACATTTGGGATATATGCAGGGTATATACCTTTATCTTAGACAATTGGGGCAAATGCGCCAACCAAACTTTTAATGTAGGTAATGACGATATAAATATGAATAAACTTCAGCTCGCTGAAAAAATATCTCAGCATATACCAGTAGAGATAATTAAAGCTGAGTTCACCCAAGATCCCGATAAGCGGGACTATGTAGTGAGCAGTCAAAAAATTTACGACCTTGATTTTGAGTGCAAATATGATTTAGACTATGGAATAAAGCAATTAATAAACATGTATAAGATCTTAGATCAACCTTGGTATGCTAACTACTAAAAAAGTCTGGGTAAATGGAACTTTTGATATTTTGCATAGAGGGCATATAGAGCTTTTTAAGTTCGCCAGAAATCAGGGAGATTACTTATCTGTAGGTATAGATACAGACAGAAGAATCAAAGAAAAAAAAGGGAAAAATCGGCCTGTAAACACACAATTAGATAGAAAATATTTTCTAGAGGCTATTAAGTATATAGATGAAGTTGTTATTTTTGATTCAGATTTAGAGCTATTAAACATGATTGCGGCTTATCACCCTCAATGCATGGTTATTGGTTCCGATTGGATGGGCAAAGAAGTTATCGGGGGCGAATACGCCAGAGAATTAATTTATTTTAAACGAGTCGGAGATTATTCCACTTCTAACATTTTGAATAACTAATGCATTACGTTTTTGACATCGACGGTACAATTTGCTCTCACGCTAGCAGTAAAACCTTATATAAGGAAGCTAAACCTATAGAAAGCAGGATTAAAAGGATTAATGAACTTTCCAGCAGGGGTCACCTCATTATATTTCATACAGCTCGCGGAATGGGAACTTTTAAAAATGATGGAAAAAAAGCTCATGACAAATATTATGAATTAACTCGCGACCAACTGGATGAGTGGGGAGTAGATTACGATACACTAATCATGGGAAAGCCGTCAGGAGATTTATATATTGATGACAAAGGAATAAAAGATGAAGAATTTTTCGGAGATTAAATTTGTCCCCAAAGGGTGGGGCTATGAAAAATGGATTGTAAACAAAAAAGAATATTGCGGTAAGATACTTTTTTTTGCAAAAGGTAAAAAATGTTCGTGGCACTATCATAAACTTAAAGATGAGGTTTTTTATATTCGTAAAGGAAAACTTTTAGTAAAATATGGTTACGATGAAGAGCTGGAAAAAGCTGAAGAAGTTATCTTAGAAGAGGGCGATAACTTTTATGTCAAAACTGGCTTAAATCACCAAATGATGGGACTAGAAGATACTGAGATGTTTGAATTTTCAACTCAACATTTTGATAGCGATAGCTATAGATTAAAAAAAGGAGATTAATGAAAAAAATAATTATTACAGGAGTAACAGGTCAAGATGGTAGTAACATGGTTGACTATTTATTGAAAACCACTACTCACACGATTATTGGGGGTGCAAGAAGGTTAAGTGTTAAAAATCATAAAAATATTGAACATCTAGAAAATGAAGAGAGATTTTTTTTAATTGATTTAGATGTAACAGACGCACAAAATATTGATAAAGTTATAGAAGAACATAAGCCTGACTATTTTATAAATTTTGCGGCCAATTCTTTTGTGGGGACTAGCTGGAAAATGCCTGTAAATCACATGCAGACTAATTGTATGGCGGTATTGCATCAATTAGAGTCAATTAAAAAGCATTGTCCAGAATGCCGATATTATAATGCGGGATCTTCCGAAGAGTTTGGAGATGTAATTTATGAACCTCAAACAGAAGAACATCCTTTAAGACCTCGAAGCCCTTATGGAGCTTCCAAATGCGCCGCTAGACATCTTATAAAGGTTTATAAGGATTCTTATGATTTATATGCTGTTCAGGGGTGGCTCTTTAACCATGAGGGGGTTCGTCGAGGAGAAGAATTTGTTACTAGGAAAATAACAAAAAATGTAGCTAGGATAGCCTACGATTACGCTAACGGCGGCCAACCCTTTAAGCCGCTTAAATTAGGCAATGTGGACTCCAAAAGGGACTGGAGCGATTCTGAGGACTTTATGGACGGTATTTGGAGAATGTTGAATCAAGAAGAATATTGGACCAAGGTTTGGAAAAGTAAACCTGACGACTACATTCTTTCTTCTGATCAAATTCACAGCATTAAACAATTTGCGGAGGAGGCTTTCAATTGTGCTGGTTTTCATAGATCAGTTTGCAGATGGGAAGGTTACGGAAAAGACGCGAAATACTATCATGGAGACGATCTATTAATAGAAATAGATCCTCAATTTTATAGACCCGCAGAGGTAGATCTTCTTTGGGGGGACTCTAGGAGAGCTAGAGAAGAACTAGGCTGGAACCCGCAAACAAGCTTTAGTCAATTAGTTCAAAAAATGGTTGACAATGATTTGGCGGAAGTGAATAGTAACTAGTGTCAAAAAAACCAAAACTGAATAAAAGAGAAATTTTATTCCGTCTTTTGGAAGTTCCTGATAAAGCAAGAAGGCCGTTTTTTGCTAGAGAAATGAAAATGCTGAATGATTTGATTCGGCACTATTCGCAAGATTTCATGGCATCGCTAACATTTGCAAAAAAGTTTGATTCCCTAGCTTACTTAACCAGTTCTAAATTAAAAAGCACAATGGATGAAAAATTCAGAGCTTTCAATTTTAAAGTAGACTTTTCGCGATATCCTCAATATAATATAGGAAAGAAAAGCGGGAAAGACGTTAAAATAAAAACAATTAAAAAAACAGTAAGGGATTTTTTAGATGAGTGAAAGAGAACCAGAGGATATATTAAACAATTTTTTAAAAACAAACAAGGACGATCATTATAACTTCGAAGAAGAAGAAAACTATAAAGTTTCTAGTGGGTCGTTGCAATTTGATTTGCACCTTGGAGGGGGGTTTGGTCCTGGGTTGCACAGATTCACAGGAATGAACGAAGGGGGTAAAACCTCAGAAGCTTTACAGGTGATGAAAAACTTCTTAGAAACAATTCCTAACTCAAGAGGTTTTTACATAAAAGCCGAAGGGAGACTCCCTCCAGAAATGAAAAAAAGATCTGGAGTTGATTTTGTAACCTCGCACGATGAATGGGAAGATGGAAAATGTTTCGTTTTTGAGAGTAACATTTATGAGGCGGTGGCAGAAATAGTCAGTCGGTTAGTTGATAGCAATGAGAAAAAAACCAAATTCTGTTTTGTCTTGGATTCGGTTGATGGATTAATTCTTAAAAATGACATGGCTAAAAATTATGACGACTCTTCAAAAGTCGCTGGGGGCGCTGTTGTCGCTGCGACATTCATGAAAAAAATGTCTATAAAATTAGCCAAAAGAGGCCACATGGCTATCTTTATTTCACAGGTGAGAGCGCATATAAGCCTTACTCCTTACAGCAACGCCCCAATAAGACAAACCACAGCCACGGGTGGTAATGCGCTGTTGCATTTCGCTAATTGGATCATCGAATATGAACCGCGATTTGGTGGAGATCAAATTTTGCAAGACCCCAGTAAAAAACCTGAGGCTACCACTAATCCGATAATTGGAGTTTATTCAAAGTTGATCATAAAAAAATCTCCCAATGAAAAAACAAATACTAGGATAAGTTACCCCATCCGTTACGGGAGAACGGGAGGCACTTCTATTTGGATAGAAAAAGAAATAGTAGACTTATTAGAAGCTTATTCCTTTATTAAAAAAAGCGGCGCTTGGATTAGTGCAACTGAAGACTTCAAAGAATTACTTACTGGAACTTCTTTTGAGTTTCCTGAAAAAATTCAAGGCATGAATAATTTATTTAAGTACATAGAAACCAACCCCGATTTAACTAAGTATCTTTTTGAGTTTTTCAAAAAAGACATACAAGAACTTTCTCTCGAATAACATTAATGAAGTTTGTTGATCAATACGGTAGACAAAGGAATTTAAAAAATGCAAAAAAATATTTAATCAACTGGGACAAACCTAGTCGCAGTAAATTTCAAAAAAGAGTTAAGGACTTTTTGCGTTCTTATTGGGAGAGTGATGTTGTCTTCGAGGAGTTTAGAGTGGTAGGAACTAGATTAACTTTAGATTTTTATAACGCTAATAAAAGAATAGCTGTAGAGGTTCAAGGAGCGCAACACACTAAATACGTTAAGTTCTTTCATAAGAATAAATTTAAATATTCAGATCAATTAAAACGAGACGAAAAAAAACTTCATTTCTGCGAAATTAATAAAATAAAGCTTGCAGAAGTTTATCCACAGGATAAGATAACCGCGTCGCTGTTTGATGATCAAGAAATATATTTATGAATGAAGAAGAAGGGGATACAGAATTTTCTATACCATCCGAAATGGTTGATAAGCTTTATGAACTTTCGGGAGGAGTAGATAAATACAAAGGTGTAATTCTGGCTGCATCATCAGATGCGGGCCGTCCTTTAATTTATCAAAGGTTTGATTGTGCGATGACGGAGTTAGGTCTCACCAAAGCTCTGGAAGATTACCTTTCCAGCCCCAGAGGAGAAATAAAAAAATACGGTGAAGATGAAGATGAGGACGAAGAAGAATGATTTACTCTTACGAGCTTGAAAAACAATTATTAGCTGGTCTGCTTAAAGATCCCGAAATTTTAACGGAGATCTCTAATTTCATAAGCACTTCAGATTTTTATTCTGAGCAGACTTCTTTAAATTCTACTATTTTTAGAATTATACATCAAGCTATTACGGCTAATGATGAAATAGATGAGATAATTGTAGCCCAAAGAGTAAATGAGATAGGGCTTTCTTTTGAGGATAATGTCAATCCTTCTGATTATATAAAATCCCTAGCATTAAGAAAAGTTCCTGAGGGCAATTTCCTTAAAACAGCTAAAGAATTAAAAAAATACTCCATAAGAAGAGAGATACTTCAATCTTCTCAAGAAATAGCTAAAAAAATGAAAGCTATATCAGCTGAGTCTTCGTATTGCGACATAATAGAAGCTGCTGACTCAATCTATAATTCTCGTATAAATTTATATGAAATGGGAAATGATGTTCCATCTAATATTTATGATGAAATGGAGAGCCTTGTTGAAGGCAGGGGTGATAATCCATTAACAGAGTTTGGCTTAATGGGGCCGCATCCGAAAGTTAATGAAATTTACGGGTCTTTATTAAGACCTGGGAATATTACCGTTATTGTCGCTCGATCAGGAGTGGGTAAAACTCAATTTTGCATGGATTATTCCACAAAAGTAAGCGCCGAGCATGACGTGCCAGTTTTACATTTTGATAATGGCGAAATGAGTAAAGAAGAACTCATTATGAGGCAGTGCGCTGCTTTATCAGGTGTCTCCATGCACCTCTTGGAGAGTGGCAAATGGAGAAGATCAGGAAATAATATCGTGGAGAAGGTGAGGGCGGTCTGGCCTAAGATAAAAGATTTAAAATTTTATTATTATAATGTTGGGGGAATGGATGTCGATGCGATGGTAAGCTCTTTGAAAAGGTTTTATTATTCAAAGGTCGGTAGGGGGAACAAAATGGTTTTTTCTTTTGATTATATAAAAACGACTTCCGAGAGAATGAATAATAAGTCTGAGTGGCAAGTCGTGGGAGAGATGGTTGATAAGTTTAAAAAATGTGTGCAAAAGGAAATTTTGTGGGAGGGGGAACCTATAATTTCCATGATAACTTCTGTTCAATCTAATAGATATGGCATAACTAATAATAGAACTGCTCAAAATATAGTAGATGACGAATCAATAGTTTCCCTTTCTGATCGGATAACTCAATTTTGTTCACATATGTTTATTTTAAGAAACAAAACTGCTGACGAGATGGAGTCGGAGGGGCGTAGATTTGGCACTCATAAATTAATAAATGTAAAGGCTCGCCATTTAGGGAGCGACATAGCGGGAGCTATTGAGCCAGTAAGTGTAGGCGACATGTTAAGAAAAAATTCAATAAATTTAGATTTTAATAATTTTAATATCACTGAGTGTGGAGATCTTAGGGATATAGCTGGTGTTTTAAATGGAGAGCACGAACTAGATACTGAAGGAGTTCAAGATGGAATACCCGACTTTAATCAGTTCTGAGGATTTTCAACAAATTCTAGAGTCAATGGGGTACGAGCTTATTGATTGTGGAGATCACTGGAGAACCCAAGCCTTATATAGAAATGGCGACAATAAAACAGCTGTTAAAATATATAAAAACACAGGTGTTTGGATGGACTTTGTCGTTGATAAAGGATCTAAACCGTTTGAAGCCTTAATAAAAGAAACCTTAAAGAGTGATGATGCAAATTTAAGCTCGTTTCTATCTAAGTTTAAGACCTCTAACGTTCCTACTTATGTAAAAAAAGATAAAATTGAAATGGAAAAAATTTATTCAAACGATTCTTTAGACAATCTTTTCCCGAATTATAGCTTTTACAAAAAAAAGTTAATTTCTGAAGCGACTCAAAAGAAATTTAAAGTAGGGCTGGCGGGCGTAGGCAAAATGTATAGACGTATGGTTTTTCCTATATATAATAATTATCACCAAATAATTGGGTTTTCTGGTAGAAAAGTAGACGATGACAATGATTATCCCAAATGGAAGCACTTAGGGAGAAGAAACAACTGGGTTTATCCAGCATTTAATTGCGATACTGGAGTAAATGAAACAATAGTAGAAAAACAAGAAGTTATCTTAGTAGAAAGTATTGGTGATGCGCTGGCTCTTTACGAACAAAATATTAAAAACGTTTTGGTTATTTTTGGCCTGTCTGTTAACAGCAATATTATTTCTTACCTTAGTGGTATGCCGATCAATAGAATTATTATTTCTACTAATAATGACGAAGGCGGTACAGACAATAGAGGGTTTGTTGCAGGAATAAAAAACTATTTAAAATTGTCTTCTTACTTTGATTTAAACATGTTAAGTGTAAAATTTCCTCCAAAACCGTATAATGATTTCGGTGATGCTCATTTAGCAGGTTATGACTTTAAAAATTGGGTTGATAAAAAAATAGATCAAGCTGATCAATTAAATTATATTTGTAAGTTCGTTAAAAACAACCCCTCAGGCTTTACCAAAAAAGAAATTAAAACCTCCTTAGTGATAAGTAATGAGTAGTGACCCTCAAACGCCTTTATCTGCAAGTAGAATAAAAACAGCCGAATCGTGCTCGTGGTTATATTGGAGTAAATATAAACTTCATCTTCCTGATAAAAGTAATGATGGCGCAAAAAGAGGGTCAATATGCCATTTAATTTTTGAGGTATTGGGAGAAAAACGTCGGAAGAAATATTATAATAAAATTTTAAAAGAACAAGATGTTTTTTGCGTTCCTTCTATAAAAGAACTCATCCTAAAACATGCGGTTAAATACGGGGTGGAGGATGATGAAAACATCGAAATGATTAAAGAAATGATTCATAACGGTCTAGCGTATGATTTTTTTGGGATGCAGTTAGGAAAACCTACAATAGAATATTCCGAGAAAGATTTTGACATTATTAAAAATGATGGAGATATAAAATATAAAATCAGAGGATTTATAGATAAACTTTTTTTGTACAAGAAAAAGAAATTCGCTCTAATACGGGATTTTAAAACCAGTAAAGCGGTTTTTAAGGGGAAGGATGCGACGGACAATCTTCAAGATTTAATGTACAGCCTTGCGGTAAAAAATTTGTTTCCAGACTATTCGACAAGGGTTAGCGAATTCCTCTTTTTAAAATTTGATCTAGAGGAAGAATCAGCAAATTCAGGGATCATGAGAATGAAAGCTTTAGATGAGGATGAGCTATTGGGTTTTGAGATGCATCTTTCTGAGGTGCAAAAATATTTAGATAACTTTACAGAAAAACAGGCGAGATCAAACCTAGCGGCTTACAAGGATTTCCCTAAAGATGGATCTTTTAGCGGTAGATTACTTTGCGGTTTTGCCAAAAAAAAGGGGGAACTCAAATTAGATGGTAATCCCAAATGGTATTGTTCAATGAAATTTGATTTTTTCTATTATCAGGTTTTTGATTCAGATCAGAACGTTATAGCCTCTTATTTTGAAGAAGATTTCCAAGAAAAGTTTGTTCCAAAAGGGTGTACTTATGAAATAAAGTATTATGAAGGTTGTCCCGCACATTCTTGTTGACTTGTAATTGAATTTGGTTAAAGTGGTATGATGTTGCCAGTTTACAAATCAACCTTCTCTATCGGGAAAAGTATTTTAACGATGGATGAAATTATTAAGTTATGTGAATCAGATTCGGCTACCCATTTATTATTGGTGGAAGATTCCATGACGGGGTTTATTAAATCCTATAATTCCTGCGCGGAGGCTGGGCTACAGTTGATTTTTGGGTTAAGATTAATCTGCTGCAACGATATTTCCAACGAGGATAATGAATCGGACCATAAAATGATTATTCTGGCTAAAAATGATGAGGGTTGTAAACTTTTAAATACTATATGCTCCTTCTCTCATTTAAAAGGCGGAGGAAAGATAGATTTTGCATTTTTAAATAAAATTTGGAATGAAGAGAATTTAGACTTAGTTATACCTTTTTATGATTCCTTTATTCATCAAAACCAAATGTATCTTAAAAACTGCGTCCCCGATTTTAAGAAGGTGAAACCCACCTTCTGGTTAGAGCAAAATAATTTACCCTTTGATCCTATAATCTCTAAGGCTGTTTTGGAGTATATAAAAAATAAATATAATTCCTCTTTGGTTAAAAGTATCTTTTACGAAAAGAGAGAGGATATCGAGGCACTGCAAACCTATAAAATATTATGTGGCCGAAAGTTTGGGAGAATTTCTACACTAAGTAAGCCTAATCTAGATCATTTCGGAAGTGATGACTTTTGCTTTGAATCTTACTTGCAAAACAAATGACAGAAAATATCTTAAGATTTAATAAGAAGCAGCGGTACGTGGTTTTCGATACAGAAACTGAGGGTTTGAATTTAGTGAAGTCTCGACCTTGGCAGATTGCTTGGCTTGTGGCGGAAGGAGATAAAATAATTTCCCGCACTGATAGATTTATTCAGTGGCCCGCTCTAAATCTTTCTGAGGGGGCTGCCCGAATTACGGGGTTTTCCAAGAAGGAATACGAGGGAAAATGTAGAGCGCCCAATCAAGTCTGGGAAGAATTTTCTCAAGACCTTTTTGACGAAAACAATATAATTATAGGGCAGAACCTTTTGGGTTTTGATGTTTATATGGTTGATGTTTGGCGTAAGTTAATGTCCAGACCTTTAGATCAAGACTATATATCTCGCATAATAGATACAAAATCCTTAGCTACGGCTATAGCAAAAAACATTCCGTTTACTGGCGGAGATTTTATAAATTGGCAATATCGATTGCTTCATTATAGAGAGAGAGGGTTAAAAACCTCTCAAGCGTTTTTATTGAAACATTATGGCATAGACCATGACCCCAAAAGACTCCATGATGCTTTGTATGATATAGAAATGAATTTTAAAATATTCCAAAAACAGTTGTTTGATTTAGAACTATGAACATTGCTGATTATACCGCGTATAAAACTCCGTTTCCAGTAGGCGTAAAACTTCCAGAAATCAAAATAGAAAAAAAATATTATGATGAGGTTGGTTGTAGCGACCTGGAAGGTAACTTTCAGTTTTTGAGGAAGCTTTGCTTTAAAAAGGTTAAGGAAAGAGGCGTTCACGAAAAACTTAATGCAGAAGTTTATTACGAGAGGTTGAAGGATGAGTTATCTATTTTTGATGATTTAGGGTTTGTAGATTATATCCTTTTAAATTGGGATATAATGAATTTTTGCATAGAGAACGACATACCTACAGGCGCTGGTAGGGGAAGCGCCGCAGGTTCCTTGGTGCTGTATGTAATAGGGGTAACGAATATAGATCCCATAGAGTATGATTTGTTTTTTGAGAGGTTTGTCTCTAAAAGTAGGGCAAGAAAAATCGAGCATGAAGGAGAAATTTTCTTAGATGGAAGTTTGTTAGCAGATATTGACAACGATATTTCTTATGATCGTCGTGCTGAGGTTATTGAATATATTGAAAAAAAATACAAAGGGAAAACATCTAAAATCTTAACGCTTAATACCTTAAGTGGTAAGCTATGCATGAAAGAGTGTGGGAAGGTGGTGGAAGAGCTTTCGGAAGCAGAGGTGAACCAGATAAGTGATTCTATTCCTAAACATTTTGGTAAGGTGGTCGGGCTAGATGTAGCTTATGAGGAAAGCGAAACTTTTAAAAATTATGCGGATAAATACCCCAAAGCCTTTGCCATAGCTAAAAAACTAGAAGGATTGAATAAGAACACGGGCGTTCACCCTTCGGGGATATCTATTTCTTATTATGAGTTAAATGACGTAATGCCTCTTCAGTTAACTAACGATGGGGCATTAGTTTCTGGCTATGATATGAACGATGTAGCCAGCTTAAGTGTGAAGTTTGATATTTTGGGGTTAAGAACTCTTTCCGTTATTAATGATGTTTGCCAGCAATTAAAAATAAAAATAGATGAAATAGACCCTCATGATAAATCAATTTATGATTCATTGGTGTGTCTTGAATCACCTCAGGGTCTTTTTCAAATAGAGGCTGAAATCAATTTTAAAGTTTGCCAATTAATTAAACCCCAAAACTTAGAGCAGCTTTCAGCAGTAATTGCCATTGGAAGACCTGGGGCTTTAGATTTTAAAGATTACTATGCGGCTTACGTTAGAACGGGCGAATCTCAGTCTGTACATGATTTCTTTGATGATATTTTAAGTTACACAGGGGGAATTCCCCTTTATCAAGAACAGCTGATGAAAATGGCGGTTAAAGTAGGTTTTAGCTTGGATGAAGCGGAGCAATTAAGACGTATAATCGGTAAGAAAAAGGTTGATCAAATGCCAGTGTGGAAAGTGAAAATTGAGGAGAAGATTCG
>TARA_R110000744_G_scaffold142853_1_pt1 | contig 21909 bp, 27 predicted proteins | sample TARA_R110000744 | Tara Oceans TARA_R110000744 (sample SAMEA4398083) | marine metagenome | biome: Polar Biome; feature: [DCM] deep chlorophyll maximum layer (ENVO:01000326); material: water (ENVO:00002006), including particulate matter (ENVO:01000060) such as... | depth 36 m | reverse complement strand
TAATATCGTTAGGGTTTGGGTGAGCATTTCTCAGTTCCCTAGTTATGTGGTGGGAAGCCGGAGACACCGACAGTGGGCCTGACTCTTCATCTACATCTGTAACATTTAGAAAAAATTTGAATCTTTGATGTCTATCAAAGTGAGCCCATCCTTGGGGCCCAACTCCATTATTATGTAAATAATCATACGTTGAAAAGATATCTCTCTGGAAGCCAGCGCGGAGTTTCTGATATCCAGTGGCTACCTTGAACATCCATTCTGAATTACGGAAAAAGCTAACAACGGAAGGCGTATCGGATAGGTTCCAGCTTTTGGGGTTGTCGCTACGGATAGCTTTGCCGTATGGATAGTTTGCTTCCATTTTATTAAAAACAGATAGGAGTTCATCTTTTATTGTGGATATATCCTTATGATAATCTGTGATTCTTACTACACCTTCTGATTGTAGCAAAGAAATCACCTGTTCTGTGGATGCATCTGGGTTTAAATCAAAATGCTGCATCTTGCCGTTTCCTTTTTATTGATTGAGGAGTCCTATCAAAGTTCGAAACTCCTCTTGGTTTTCAAACACGGGGGTCTTTTGGATTATATTATCATCTATTTTAAAATTTGAATCTTTCATTCTTAAAGCAGAAACAGTTGTTTGGTGCGCTAAATCTAAATCAATGCCCTTTTCCCCATATAACATACTTGCTATAGGATTATGCTCTTTCAATCGGTCAAAAATGGCATCGTATTGGGTGTTTCTCTCTAGGATTGGAGACACTTCTGGGTTGTTGAGGGTCACGGCGCCGGAGAGGTTGCGATGTAGTCTAATCAACGAAATACAATTTAAGTTTGTCTTTCGGTAACCCTCGCATGCTGCGACCATAGTAAATATTTTATCCCAGAATCTGATAGGGCCTAGGCTTGCATCTCCCTTTAAGCTTTCACATACTATGTTAATAGCTTTAGACCAGACTTCCATTCGGGTCAGGATATGAGGGTTAACATATACAGATGGTCTAAAAATATTTTCTATTCTCTGTAAAATGTTCTTATCTTTCTTATCTTTTTTAAACCACTCACTTGTCCCATATCCCCAGTTTATTGCATTATATGTCTGCATCTGGATCACTTGCCCTTGGGCTACGGAATACTCTGGATTTTCTAGCAAGAACTGCTCTGCTATTTTTATTCCTTTGGGTGACGCGAAATCATCATCGTTATTCCAATATATAAATGAATAGTCTTTGTATAAATCACAAATCTGCTGCCACATCTTATAGAAGTGATATTGAGATGCAGGGTAATGATGCACCGCTTTTATTTTGTGATGCTGTATGGTCTGGGCCCAAGTATCCTCTGACTGGTCTACTATAACTGTGTCAATATCTTGATTGTAACCTTCCAGAAATTCCAACTGTTTTTTTAATGTTTCTTTTCTATCGAAAAATGTTATTACTAATAATGTTCTATTGTTCTTTTTCATAATAATCTATTGTTTTCAACAATGCTTCTTTGAAGTTAGTGGCTTTGATTAAAGGGTTCAAACTTGTAAGTTTTGACGCGTCAATTGAATAACGAAAGTCATGACCGAGGCGGTCTTTGACAAACTCCGTATTTGGGTCGAAGTTCTTATCAAGCAAACCTAGGATAGTTCTTATAACTTCTAGGTTCTCTTTCTCGTTGCACAGTGATAGATTGTATACCTCATTAGGCTTTCCGTTGTCAAGGACTTCAAGAATGCACTTAGCACAGTCCTCCACATAGAACCAATCTCTAATATTTTTCCCATTGCCATAAATTGGGATTTTTTGGTCATCTGATAGCTTTTTTAAAATCTTAGGAATAAGCTTTTCTTTATCTTGTCTTGGGCCAAAGTTATTGCTCATTCTAACCATTTTATATTCAACACCGTGTGTTGTGTAGTATGAAGTGACAAGATGCTCAGCCGCAGCCTTGGTGGCCGAGTATGGGTTTCTTGGGCATAACTTATCGCTTTCTATGAAGGACCCATCAATAGTCGATCCATATACTTCATCAGTCGAGATCTGAAACATTCTGCTGCCTTCTTTTCGGCATGCCTCCAATAAAGAATGGACACCCCCAATGTTCGAATGCAAAAACTGATCGGCGGCATCTATTGACCGATCAACATGAGACTCCGCTGCAAAGTTGACTACCCAGTCAATATTATGATCAGAGATTATTTTTTGCATCTGGGCACAATCAGAAATATCTGCCTTGTAAAATAAGATCTTATCGATGAAAGTTTTCATATTCTCTGGCTTGCCAGCATATGTCATTTTGTCTACTCCGACGACAGTATGACCGGCTCTCAGAAATGCTTCGACGGCGTGGCTTCCAATAAATCCGGCGCATCCGGTTACCATTAGGTTCATTAATTTATCTCCCATAATTTTTTACACACCACTGAAGTGCCTCCCTAGATGTCCTAGGCGTGAACCCAGTCAGCTTCAATTTATCAATATTGAGAATCGTGTTTACTCTTTTGTTTTGTAAAATGCTTAAAAACTCTTCATATGTTGTAATGCTGACTTCCAGATCCGGATTGATTGTGCTTTTCACTGCCATAGCAATGTCGTGGGGCGTCAAAGTGCCTTCATTGGCGCAATTATATACCCCGGTTGCGTTGGAGCTTATTAGGTGGTCGACCATCAAAGCAAAATCTTCAATACATGTTATTGAATTTGCTTCCTGTATGGCTGCTATTTTATCCATAGAAGCAAACTTGGTCAGCATATTGGTCGGGTGTGGTACCTTCGAGATCATTTGGCGGGGCCTTAATATCAAATAGTTCGGATATCCGTAGTTAATAATAAAATCATCGGCCCACATCTTATTCCTTGTATACCAGACTTTTGGATCTGGTGTATCTTCCTCGTCGGAGGTTTTTTCGTTTCCATCAAATAAGCATCCGCTACTTATGTGTACAAACTTGATATTATCCTTTTTACAGGAAGCAAGCAGATTGATAGGGCCTATGGTGTTGACCATATAAGAATGTAGTTTATCTTCTTCACATTTTTCTAGATTAGTGATTGCTGCGCAGTTAATAACTATGTCAGGCTTTTCATCTCGAATTATTAAGGAGACCGTAGATAGGTCGGTAATGTCACACTGAGACCTGGGTATAATGATGCTGTCTTCATCGGCTATAATGCTGGCAACTTTCCCGGAACCGAAAATTAGCTTTTTCATCCTTCTCTCCCAGGCGTGTGAGATGTCACAAGTTGATTGGCTTTTTGGTAGGATGTTAAAGTTCCCGCATCGGTCCACCAACCCTTCATAACTTTATAGAACATTTCACCTGCATGAATATAAGCGTTGTTAATATCGGTTATTTCATATTCGCCGCGGGCTGACGGGGTAAGAGTGTCGATAATACCAAACACTTTGTTGTCGTACATATAAATGCCGGTAATAGCGTGATTACTTTTTGGATGTTTTGGCTTCTCTTCAATCTTGGTCACCCTATTACCTTGAAAGGTGGCGACCCCGTATCTTTCCGGGTCGGGCACTTCTTTCAGGAGTAGCTGGCAGCTTCTGTTATTCTGAATGAACTCATCAATATATTGATTCAGAGGATCCTCGAATATGTTATCTCCTAAGATAACCACGCAGGAATCGGTTCCCACGAAGTTTCCACACAAAGCTAGGGCGCCTCCAATTCCATCCGGGCGATCTTGAACACGAAACGTGAAACTACAGCCATATTCTGCTCCAGATCCCAGCAGTGAAATCATGTCTCCCATGTGTTCAGTTCCAGTAATAATCATTATATCTGTTATTTTAGCGTTAACTAATTTTTTAATATTATGAACGATCATTGGATGGTTTCCCATCGGCAACAAATGCTTGTTTGTTACTTTGGTTAAGGGGTGTAGTCTAGAGCCGGTACCGCCGGCTAAAATAATACCTTTCATTTTATTCCTTATTAAGTTTGGCCCAATAATGGCCTATTGTCATCTTTGTACTGTTACTAGTACTAGTGAGTTGGTTGTCTTCATATTTCGAAATCGGCATAATCCTAAAGTCTATGCTTATCCTTGTTTTCCCGGTCTTGTTTTTTTTATTGCCATGTTTCCAGTTAGCCCCACTCCAAACATAATATTCACCGGAGGTTGCCTCTAGTGGGGTGTAATCCCCCAGTCCTTCTTGAGTCTCGGTCCACACTGTACTAGTGTCGTAGGCATCGGTTAATGGAAGATATATATTCACTTCTTTAGAAGAGTGATTGTACTGTTTGTCCTTGTGCCATTCGGCAACTCCAAGATTATTTGGCACCTGTGCTCTAAAAGTCGGAATCCGTTGATAGATTATTTCCTCGTCAAAAAGCTCTTGAATTTCATTTTTAATGAAAGTGTTGTAGATGGTATAAAATTTACTGTCTCTGGGTATTGCGTAAAATGTTTTATGGAATATGGTTGATTGGTCTGTCTCGAAGGTTAATACATCGAAATCACTAGAATAAATTTTATGTGCTTCGCTTAAATCGTCGCACTTGAACCATTTAGAAAGCTCTTCTACAAAGTTATAATCTTCAATATTATAATCGAAAAGTATTGGGGCGCGGAGTTCATGATCTAAATTTATCTTACCACCCATCTTTTATGCACTCCACTATATATTCTCTCTGCTCGTCGGTAATCCACCAGCCAGCAGGAATACAAATCATTTCCTTGGTCAAACCATCTAGATTTTTCAGTTTCGTTCTGTATTGGCTAACACAAGAATGCTTATCATTTCTTTCATGTACTCGGGAAACCATAATATTGCAATTTTTCATCTTTAACATAAAATCATCCTGACGTTCTACTTTTAAAGTATATATCCAAAAAGAGGATTCACAGTTAGGAGATCTGTTAAACAGTGTCACACCCTTAATCCCTTCAAGATTTTCATCATAAAACGCTGCGTTTTCTTTGTGGCGATCCACGATCTTATCTACATGTCTTAAATTTGTTAATCCGATAGTTGCATTTACATCATTCATATGAAATTTAAATCCCCATTCTGGTATGTCTTCTTCGCACCTAAAATCTTTTCTGTTTGATTCTCTGTCGATCCCGTACCATCTTAGCAGCTTTGCCCTCTGGTACTCATCCTTATCGGGCAGTATTAAAGCGCCGCCGTCAACAGATGTTAAATGTTTAATCGCCTGAAAGCTATAACACGCATAATTTCCATGATTACCCAGATTAAGACCTTTATATTTAGACCCAAAACCATGAGCGCAATCTTCTATTATAAGAGGAGCGAAACCATACAACTCAATTGATTTTTGTTGGATTCTTTTAAGCCTATCCAAATCGACTGGGTAGCCTCCCCAGTGGACCACAATTATGATTTTGGTTTTTTCCGACAGCTTACTTTCTAAATCCTCTAGATCCAGATTACAGGTCGATGGATCAGAATCAACCCATTTTAAATTTAATCCATTTGCTAAAGCAGGCCAATTGGTCGCTGTGCAGGTTAAGGCAGATGTCAGAACCTCGTCACCATCTTGGACGCCGGGCCAAGTTTCTGACTTTGGTTTTCTCTTGATCAGGGATACTGCTAGGTGTAATGCAGATGTGGCCGAATTCAAGGCCACTAAATTATCACAGCCCAAGTAATCCGAAAGTGCTTTTTCAAATTCTTTTACTTTTGGGCCCTCCCCAATGTACCCTGACATTAAAACGTTTCCTACCTCTTTCCGGATGTCAGGGTGCATACTCACCTTGAACAAAGGTATTAGATCATTTTTTAACATATCATTCCTCTCCTCTGTGTGTAACAAGCGTGATCGATGGATGTTCTTCTAGCACCAAGATATTAAATCTTTTATTATTGGTTTCAGTTTCAATGGCCGGCCTGATCTGGGGCTTGCTGAACTTAGACATCCAATAAACGTTGTCGCGTGATTTCGATCCGCCTTCTAGGATACAAACACCGTTTGGTGAAAGTTTTTGCATATAATGCTCAAAAGCGTGTTCATATACATCGCCGTTATTCGCTATGTCAATGTGTAAAATATCAATTTCACCATTTTTAAACTCGTCTTCGGAGCCATAAAAATCACCTCTTCTTATTGACACATTGTCATATTTATTAAATCTGTTAACAATATCTGTATAACTTGCCGCATTGTACGCGAATTCCTCAAATATATCGTAAGCAAGTATTTCAGTACTTGACGGACAGACGCCAACCCACGTAGTCAGTGAATATGCCTCTAAAATTCCAAACTCCACTACTTTTTTTGGGCGTATGGTATGTGCAAGGGCACGAAAAACATTACCATAATTATTTTCTTTATAAGATGATTTCACTTAAACTCCCATCTGCATACAAGCGATAGCCTCAGACACTATTTTAGATGACTTGTCTTTCGAGCATGGCATTTCCACTGTGTTTAATGGAAGAGGTGGCCCAAAGTAGCCGCCGCCGCCATTTTGGCTCCGCAAGGCAAAATGATCTTTGTATAGTTCAATAACCCATCCCACAGCATCTATGTCGGTCATCTCGGTTTGTTCGGACAAATAATGAGCAAACGCTGAACAGTGTTTTTGGTCGATATTATTTTGCATCATAATCTCTAACTTTAGGCCGTATCCGTTTATTTCTTCTTTAGCTATCTCTGGATTAAACATATTCCTATCGGCGGCCGGTCTCTGATTTGACGTTCTGATATGTTGTACCACTGGTAAAGTTTTGATCTTACCTCGACAAGCAGATGCAAATAAATAAACTCTATCTAAAAAGTTTAATGGACAAATACAAGGGTTGTCAATAAAATTTTGCATTATGTCTATAGTGTCTTCAGTTCGTACAACAGAATGCATGCAACCTCTACTACAGTATACAACGGCGAACCTAATACGGTCTAGAATGTCCATAGAGTCCCAATCACAAAGTGCTCTAGCTCGAAATACATCAGGTTTTGCTTGAGGAAAAACAGAATTTGTGTTTGGTGTCCACTCCACCACTTCTCCATCGCATACTGAGTAATCAGAATTATTCTCTAGAAAGTTAACGCACCGTTCTATTGACTCCTGTGTCATGATGTCATCGTCTGGACAATTTAAAAGATAAGGGGTTTTAACCATCTTATAGGCATTTAGATAACTCATATGTTGGAATTCGGGGCCGGCATGAAAATATTCTAAATCTCCCAAGTACCCATCGTAAGGGCTAACACTAGCATCATATATGATTTTGCGGTAGGGTCGTCCATCATAATATTTGACTATCGAGGGTAAATTATAATGACGTTCTCTCACTGGAATTACTAATGTAAATAATTTATTTAAACTCATTCGAAACCTCAATATTAAAATACCCGGTATTATTTTCAAGATACAGACATTCCTTTAGGTGTGTTTCATCAAAAACACAGTCGGGAGGCAAAACAAGTCTAATAAACAAGCAATTATGCTCTTTTACTGCCATTTTGATTCTTTTATTTACATTACTATATCGTAAATTGTCAATTGTTTCGTGAATGACCTTGGAGCCACCGCCAAGGGTGGGACGAGTAAACATGTCTGTATGATATTCTCCTTCTGGATCATGGCCAAGTGAAATAAATTTTTTAAATCCATTGTACAGCAGCCATCTAATGGCAGATTCATTAGAACTTCGAGCTTCAAAAAATGGATATTTTAAATCTATTGGAAGATTAAATTTCTTACTACTCTGTATATTAAAAGCATGTACCTTAATATGCTTGGGTAGGTGCTCCGTTACTTTACGATAGTCACAATCTTTATTTGGATGAAAATTATAGCCATTTACTGTATGTGGAAATTGAGGTATTACCATGTTGGATATTTTATTATAATCATCTTTTGAAAAATCCTGAAAATAACATGCATCATTCATGATCCAAAAATCTGTCCTTTCAATCAGCTTGGGTGTAACATTTACTCCACATGTATAATAGTTATTAGAATATTTTACCTTACGAGCCGTTGGGCCAGCCGAAACTAAGACCACAAATTTGTCTTTGTCATAATCTTTCATTGTATATAAACTCCGCAATCTTAAAATCTAACATAGTATCCACATCAATAGACCCAATCTCATCTAAAGCAAAAGGGTAAAAGTTTTTCCCTACAATATTTTTCCTCTTTATCATGTCTTCTTTGGATATTAAATTAACAGCGAAATTTAAAGCATAATAATTTGGCAAATCTTGAGAACGAGGGTGATGATCAGGATTATAATTAACAGCGCCCTCATCACACCAAATATACTCATGAAGCGTATGCACTGTAGCTAGGGAATCATATCCATCTGGTAAGCTTATGTATGTATTGATACAGTCTTGAAGGGATTTGTCGCTTATCAACGGGCTCGTCACATGAGCAAACAAGATATGTCGGCTTTGAACTAAGTGTGCTAAATGTTCGTATACCTCGTTCATAGGCACTTCGGCCGATGAATAATAGGGGTCTCTTAGGGATGTTTTGGCACCTAAACTTTTCGCTATCTCTATCATTTTAGGGCAATCAGTACTTACATAGATATTTTCTATTCCTTGTATTCTTAAAAGTTGTTTTATTTTAATCTCTAGAAGACTTGAGTCTCCGAAAGGACGAATATTCTTGTTTGGAACTCGTTTGGAACCTTTCCGGACAGCAATCAATGCACATATATTTTCACGCATCTCTAAGTGTCTCCCAGTAATTGTTTAAGCCTGTCAGCTATGGGGGGTTCGGAGCGCCCAGTCGAGCTTCTCCCAATCTTCGGGGGCCCCTGTGTTAGGATTGTCATTATAGTTGTCCCCCATTAATATCTAATACACACCCCGTTATATAGGAGGACGCGTCTGAGCATAGAAACAGTACGGGTAGCGACTGTTCGCGAGGCTCTGCCAACCTCCTTAACGGAATATTGGCAGATAATTTTTGAAGCTCGTCCTCTGTCATCGATTCTTTTAGCATATCTGTTTCTGTTTGGCTAGGGCAGATGGCGTTAATGTTTATACCATATGGTGAAGACTCTTGGGACAGTTGTCGTGTAAGCCCAAGGATACCAGCCTTACTGGCAGTATAATGTGCGCCACTTACAACACTTTTGTTGCGTCCTGCTATCGACGAAACGTTTACAATCTTACCAAAATTATTTGTCTTCATTTTTTTGATAGCCAATTTACAAGTAATATAAAAAGACCTTAAGTTAACTGCTAAAACTTTGTCCCATTCATCTATATCAATGTCTTCTATTTTTTTACAAAAGTTAATTGCAGCCACATTAACGAGAAAATCAAGTCTTTCTATTTTTGAAAAAGCCTTTTTTATTTCTTTGGCGTTTTGTATGTTACATTGTAGGTGATTTGCTTTTGATATTTTTTTGCATTGAGATTTAGATCTGGATAGGTAATATACGTTAGCTCCAGAGTTTAGAAAATCTTCTACAATCCTTCGACCAATGCCTCGGGAGCCACCGACAACTAAAACAGTTTTGTTTGTAAAATTGAATTTAATGTTCATTCTGTTCAATATCGGGATAGACATGATTAACATCAGGTCGCGTAATGGCATATCTAACACCCGGATTAGTACCGACACATTTAATATGATGCGGCACGCCCTTGGGTACTACAATAATATCATGTTTTTTAACTCTTTGGGTACCTAGACCTTCGATCCACCACTCCCACTCTCCAGCTAATATAACCCAATTTTCATCAGCATCTGGGTGAAAGTGTTTTCTGTTTCCTTCACCGGGCTGTTGCTGTATCACAACTCCTCCGAAGAGTTCGTTATAGGCTATTCTTACGGCCCAAGATCCCATACCTAATTGATCTCTTAAATCTTCAAGATTTACAGTTGTTATATTTTCATATTGGTGAAATGAGTCTAAAGATTCTGACGCGAGGCCGTCGTCTTCTAATACACTTTTTACATCATCGTCATTTTTCATTTTCTTCTCATTTATAATATATCACATTCTTCCAAAGAAATCAACATATTTTTCCAATTTTTAAATCTTAATCCTTTATCATCAATGTAGGCTCGGGCGCGGGGCTTTTCAGATGTTACCCTCGATACAAACTGGGCCATATCATGTTTTTTGAGCCATTCCCAGACCATGGTTACACCTGTCTTTCCGTTTACTAAGCCGCGATCAGGCTTGGCTTTACATGTATTTACTATGATAGTATAATCTTTAGAAATACGTTTCAAAGCTTCGTAGGATCCTTCAACTGGTTCATCATATATTGTTCCGTCATAATATCCCTTTGAACATTTATGAATCACACCATCGAAATCAATACCAATATTAATTTTCTCGTCAGGATAGCTGTGCTTTCTGATCTTGCCGCCCTTCCAGTTTAATCTCTCTAACTCTTCAGGAGAGTTTTTACCGATAGGAGGACAGACATTGCCAGAGCCATGTGTCAACTCATACTGAAGTAAAAGCGAGAGACACTCGGCCGTATGATAATATTCTACCCCTAAAACCACTTGTGTTAGACCTTTTATTTCTGCGTCTATTGGCTTTGCTGTTATTAAGCAGACTTCCATACCATTATCTGATGCCCATTGAAGTGCATTAATTATATCTCTTGATCTTCCCGAGGAAGAGATCCCATACACTAATGACTTTGACATCTGTGTTTTAGTTCTGGTTGAGGTTCTGGCCTGTAGCCATGCGACCATCCATTGGTCAAAGCTGGTATCGTTGATATACGAAGTCGCGACTATACAACTGCCCGGGCATATTGCATTTTTTGCACCGTTAGAAAGCCTAGTCATGTCGACCGCGGTATGGTCTGCGACACCCATGTTACCACCGTGCCCCAATACATAAATATCATTGCATTTATTGTATTTTGATTGAAGTTCTTGCCACACATTACTGTGGACTACTTCTGTAAATCTTTCACCTATATTTTCAAAATTTAACATTGTATATCCTTACACAACATATCGTGTGTGCCAGAGTTGTTCCGCCATCTCGATATCGTGAATATCATCAATATCGATTGATCTTTCTTTTGGTATTAGTACCCCTTTAACATTGCCTTTGAAGAAGTTTTTGCTCTCTAATAATTTATCCCACCTAGCCATATGAAATCCACCACTTGGTTTATAATATTTTTTAATAAATTTACTATTGGTCAGGCCTGCTTCTAGATTATCGAATACTGGCATGACCCAATTTTCTTTCATAACACATGCTAGTTGAATTGTTTCTGGTATTTCCGTCATACTCAAAACAAAGTCTACGCCGTTTTCAAATGAGGAGGCGCCTCGTTTTATGTCCTCTGAGGATATAAACGGGCAAGTTGGGAGAAAATAAGAAAAGATATCGTATTCCTCTTTGACATTCTCCATTAAATCTATCATGGCGTTAAGTGCTGTTGCTTTAACAGTCGCATGTTCTGTTGGACGGTAATGGCGTTCAACATTCAAGTCTTGAACAGCACTAAATATTTTGTCACTGTCAGTAGATACTATAACCTTATCGAAACATCCAGACTCAACGACGGCTCGGGTTATCCAGCGAATCAAAGGCTGGCCCGCCAAGGGGTAAATATTTTTATCCTTTAGCCTCGTAGATCCGGCGCGCGCTGGTATTACTGCTAATCTCTTCACTTTGTTCTCCGGACAAGATAGGGCGATCGATTTGAGATTTCTTCCATCATTTTTTCCAGATTCTTAAAATCATTGTCTGGTAACTGTTGGAGTGGCATTCTCTCCTGCCTGCTCATGACTCCCATTACATGCATCGCGGACTTGATTCCCAAGTGCCACCCGAATCTATCTTTAATCGTGTTGAACGGTAGCTCTACATTTTCAATAATATCATTACACTTGTCAATGTCGTTAGCTAACCAAGCCTCATAGAAATCTACTTCGATAGCTGGGTTGAATCCTCCCGACCCTGACAGCCAGCTATGTACATGTGGTGTAAACTTCATCCACTGTTTCATCCCGTAGCCAGAGGTAATCACAGCCAACCTGTCACAAAGCTTACGAGAAACCTTATCGGTATACTCATCTTTTTTTGCGTCTTCTTTAATCGCAATCACGTTCTCTAAATCTGCTATCTTGTCCAACAGTTCTAATGACCAATCGATTTGAGGGGGCTGGCCCGGAATTCCATTATTGAGCGGCATTTCATGAATCAGGATTCCAATATTGCAGTTATCTGAAACTTCCTTATAGTGGTTATAAACCTGTTCTTCGAAATAAACTTTCTCTCTAAAGATTAGAGATATAACATCGGCGCCGATCATCTCTGCATGCTTTGCAAAATCAATAGAAGTCTGTGTGGAGCAATGCAAGGGGTCGGCCACTATTGTTACACAATCCGGGTCGTTATAACTCTTGACTGTGCGGGTAACAACCTCATTCAATTGCATGATTTCAATGTCAGATAATATGCTAAATCTACTATTGTAACCCATCACATAAAATACCTTGGCGCCTCCCTCATATAGAAATTGTGTGTATTTCTCTACGGCCGGCCAATCAACATGTTTACCCCCTTCTGTAAATGGCGTTATTATTGCAAAGGCGGGACCTTTAATCTTTTCTTTAATCGTCTCTAGGTTCATTTTTCTTCCTTAAAAAAAGTCAATGTATTAATGGCTTTGTCACATATAAATAAATCGTAGTGTGGCTTGCCTAATCTCAAATCTGTGTATTTGGCTCCCCATGATTTTAGTTGATTTTTTGTTAAATCCGTCCAATCAATACCAGTGGTGGATCCGCGGGCTGTCCAGTAAACTATTATATCACCCTTATCATGCAAGGAGTTAATCTTTCTAATATTGTTTTTTATTGGAGTTGCTTTTGGGTATTCTCTATCTTCACTGTACTCACATATTGTTTCATCTATATCGACATAAATAATCATCAATCGCCTCGAACTATCCGATAACTATCAGAGTCAAAATGTTGTGTTGAGAACTCAAATAGTTCTGTGTCTTCTAGGGCGTGCATTTGATGTCTTAGGCCTCGGTATACATGAAATCTGTCGCCGGCACGAAGCTCAATCTCTTCGGCGTTGTTCAGGTCATCTGACTCCGAATACCTAACCAACATTCTCCCTGATTGAACATAAAATACTTCGTCTTTTAGAATATGATAATGCCATGAACATCGCTTACCTTTAACAAAATAGAGCAGTTTGCCACAATATTCTTCGCAGTTCACAATCCATTTTTCGAATCCCCATCCCTTGGGGACAAATTTAATATCATTCGCCATTATAATCCCTTGATTGACCAGCCGCCATCTACGAATAGCGATTGCCCTGTTACGTATGATGATGCATCAGAAGCTAAAAATAAGGCGGGGCCGATAAGATCTTGAGGAGTACCCCATTTATTAAGAACGGTGTGAGCGGCCCGTTGAGACCTTTTTTCTGGATTTGTCCAGCTTTCACCCGTCATTTTAGTCTTGATATACCCCGGGGCTATTGCGTTAACTCTAATATTCCGAGGGCCTAAATCTAACGACATCGAACGTGTTAAACCTGCTAGAGCAGATTTAGAAGCAACGTAAGCGGGGTTATTCGGAAATGCCAAAGACGCGTTTAAACTGGTTATGTTAATAACACTTGGTGACGAGGATTTCATCAGTAGTGGCACAAGAGCAGTTGTAAGTTTAAATGGCACGTCGACGTTGATAGCAAAGGTTTTGTCCCACGACTCGATAGGATACTCTCCATCGTGTGGAAGAGTGATGCCGGCACAGTTTAATAATACATCAAGTTTTCCATATGTTTTTTGGATAAGGTCAAAAACGATTGCCGGTGAGGTTTCTTTTGTTAAGTTTATCGTTAGGTGACAATGCATTTGATTTTCGTCTTCCGGGTACTCCAGATCGAGCCCTATTACAATAGCGCCTGACTGATGCAGAGCTTTTGCTAGTTCGTGTCCGATTCCTCTTCCTGCTCCGGTGACGCAACAAATCTTATCTTTGACAGAAAATAAATTCATTGTATACAAACCCTATTTAATCTTACTTCTTCTGATATCATATTGCCATCGTGCCCTATTGTGTTTACAATAAAATGAGCGATTTCTTCTGGTTCCATAAAAGTATTGTAATCTTGGCCTTCTACTTGGCGTCCCATTTCAGTTTTTATTGAGCCCGGGGAAAAACTATAAACTCTTATCCCGTGCTTCTTAAGCTCATGATATAACGACCTTGAGAGTCCCAATAAAGCATGTTTGGATGCACAATATACAGAAGTATTGGGAAATCCAGCATAGGCCGATGAAGATGCAATATTGATGATCCTGCCCCAGCCTTTCTCTTTCATATAACGAGAGGCTTGTTTAGTTAGAATAAAAGGTGCTCGAACATTAACTTCAAAAGTTTCATTAAAGATTTCTTCTGTTGTGTCTTCGATTGATTGAACTGGGAAAATACCAGCACAATTAACTAATATATCTGGATGGACCCTGTTAATCAGGTCTTTAATTTTTTCTGTGTCTCTGAGGTCGAGACTTTCTGCGCCAATATAAGATTCGCTAGCTTCTAAGAGTTCTTTAAGTTTTTTGGTATCTCTACCAGTTAAAAATACGTGTACTCCGTTTTCCGCTAACTTCTTGGATATAGATCTACCTAGGCCACCGGTGGCTCCTGTGACCAACGCTACTTTATGATTTAGAATCGTCATTTTCTAAAGCTAGTTTATACCAATACGGAGTCGATAGTTTTTCTCGGGCTGGCTTCTCAGACTCATAGATTTTCTTAACTCCATCTCCGAGTGCCGATGAGATCGTGCGGATATCCCGAACTAGCTTATTCAAGCCGGGGAGTCCTAAAGATGCAGCTTGGTCAGAGCCATACATTGAGCGGTCGACCGTAATATGGCGCTCAATACTTGTGGCGCCTAAAGCAGCAGCAGCCAAAGAAATTTGTACTCCCCTCTCGTGGCCGCTATAGCCAATCTTTGACCGATATCTTTCTCGCAAAGTAGCCATAACATTTAAGTTTGCCTCTTCGTTGTTCATTGGGTATGAGGAGTTACAATGCATTAGCTCAAAAGGGCAGTCATATGATCTAAAAATTTCTACAGCTTTATCTATTTCTTCCAAGGTACTCATACCAGTTGAAATAAATGTATATTTACCCTCCTCTGCAATCTTGTGGAGAAGTGGGGTGACAGTAAGCATTGGTGAGGCAACTTTATTATACTTATGGTTATATTGTCTCATGAATTTTTGACTCTCAAGGTCCCAACAAGAGGTGAACCACTCAATCTCGACTTGCTTACAGTGGGAGTCAATCTCATCATATTGTTCTTTCGAAAACTCAAGACCAAGTTTCTGCTCTCGGTTAGTTGCACCGAAAGGACTCTCCCTTAGTCTGTCTAAATCTTCAGGTGTATATACAAGTTCCACACTTCTTTTTTGAAATTTTACCGCATCGCAGCCAGCGGATTTTGCCTCGTCAACCAGCCTCTTTGCCAATTCAATATCGCCATTATGATTAATGCCGATCTCTGCAATTATAAAAACTCTATTCATCGTAATCCCTATATTTAAAAGCAAATAAAATACTTTTTGTTATATTATAATATAACACTTAACAAAGCTGTTGTCAACCTATATTTTTGTTTTTACTACTTTCAATAAGCTTTTATTCGCCATTCTAGATATTAATTTTTGTTCTTCAGTGGCATTATGACATGGGCTACATATTTTTGGCCTGTCTTGATAATAGTGTGTTCGTGGGACTGGTTCTAGGTCAAATCCAAAAAGATTTGGTCGGGCCCCGGACTTTACACACAAAAGAATAGCTATGGTGCCTACTTGAAAATTCTGTGTTGAGTAGTAAGAGAAATGTTTTTTTAGATCCGCTGCGGAATTGTACTCGAATAAAAATAACTCGTTGCTGTTATGAACATTTGATTGTTTATTGTACCAAGGGCCTAGGTCTGGTGCGGTGTATAAGATTCTACTGTTTCTTAAATCTCTTACGAAATTAGGTGGCGAGTTAGAATAACCTTCTTTTTTTATGTCGTTGTTGTTAAAAACATGATTATTAACAACTCTCAAAGTTGTTTTACTACCAACATTTTCTTCGTATCCATCAGTAGGTGAACGATTAAAACGGATAACCTCGTCATGTGAATCGATTTGGGCGCCCAACTTAGAGTCTAATAAATTTCCACTCGCGCCGACTATAGCCACACTTCCCTTCAGAGATAGATCTGGCGAAACAAAAGGTATTTTATGACTGGTCATCATATGTTTTATATTCCTTCATTAATTTCTTGGTTTCATAACCTTGAAAGTGTAGAATGTTAAATCTAATCATTTCATCTAGGAAGGTGTTTTTGCAATAAGGTAGGCCATCTTGCCAAACGATTTTTTTCATTCCATTCTCATATTCAAAAAAGTCACGAGAATGAATATTGTGATCAAAAGTTGTACCATCAAATACGCCGGAGATCTCGCCTATCATTGTAGGAGAATCAAATTGTCTAAGTTCTCCCCAGAAAGTCATGTCGCATACACCACCGGGGAGCTTATTCTTGATTCTGTTGTTATAAACATTCATGATATCACTTCTGTAATGTCCGAATGTTTTTTGGTTTTCTCCCCTGAGAACAAAATACTCAGACGAGCGGGATTCATCATAGAACCCAGACACAAAACCGCAATAATCATCCAGTACACTAACATCATTGATACATGCAATACCAGCAGATATACAGTGAGTTAAGGAGTATCGATTTGAATCAAATTTTTTCAATTCTTTGTTTAAATCACAATACACCATAACATCAGAGTCTAGGCAGAAAAACCTAGCAATGCCTTCTTGGGCGCACAGGTTTTTAATCAAATACCACCTAAAAATACATATTTTTTCAAAATCGGGGTTATTGGTACTGTGATTTACGAACATGTGAAGAAACTTGCTAGAGTCTTTACACATCAAATCCTCGTAATCGTAAAATTGAACCCTCTTCTTAACTTCGTCTGATACCCCTCGGCCGATTAAATGTATTTTCCTTGAGGGGTTAAAGTGTTGTAGCTGTTTAATAGAGGTTAATAGATAGTCGCTATCTCCAATGTGGAAATATATAATATCGTGGGCCATTTTAATCCTCTTGCTTTCGCAGTAAAAAAGTTTTTTGTTGGTTTTTATGAGGGAAAGAATCGATTTCTAGTTCCACCTCATATCCTGACCTTTGGAATAACAAGATAAGATCACTGTAGTTGATTACTGTCTTGGTCGTTGTCAAGTTTGCATAGGTCTTATAATTTTGTAGAAAGGTGGGCTCATCTGTGATCTCTTGTCTGTGAATAATAATATATCTCTTGGCGTTTGCTAACACATGGGATAAGGTTTTATACCAGTTTGGAATCTCACTTATAAAACTATTCATAAGGATTATATCGTATTTGTTGATAAACTCATAGCTACTCTCGTCAGCATCAAAATATACAAAATCAAGATCTGGGTTCCTCTCACGGGCTGCCTGATCAATGATATGTGGCAGGTCGGCGCCGGTATAAGAATATTCTGTAAACGTGCTACCAACTTCAGCGATACCACAACCTAAATCTAATAATGATTCTTCTCCACTTATCATTTCAAAACAACTGTTTAAAGCCTTAAAATGATCTGATTGGCTCAAGGGCCGGAAGCCCGAGTTTATCATTGCGTGCGGTAAAGTAGACTTGTTAAACCATGCTGTTTTCATTTTGCATTTCCTTATTTATTCGATTGTTTAGTTTCTTAAGATTGGAGTTTATAGCTTCCGGATGGGATTGAAGAAAAGGTTCTGTATAACAAGGACCTCTATATTCGGGCTTGAATTCATGAACTCCTTGGTATTGTTTTTCGAGTTGATATTTGTCAAAATCTTCTCCCATCATCCATGGCAGATATATTTTGTTGTAGTAATCATCTATGCACTTATGTTGGCTAACTTTAGCCTTATAATATTCTACTTTGTTTTTAACTTGTTGGGGGAAAACATAAGAATAGTGATACATTTGTACACCGGTCAGATCATAAAAGGTATTGCTATCAATGTGTTTCTTTATAATATTATGTTCTTCCGGATACTGAACAGTGGGGGGCCGGTGTGTGAGCCATTTACTACCTTCAGTGACTCTGAATATTCTTAGGAAGTTGTCCCTGTTCAATTCGAACCCAGTTAGGTAGTTCTCAAAACCCCCATAAAAACTAAGACTGCGAACTCCAACACTAGTTGGCTCTTCTCTCTCTAAAAACTCTATTGTTTTTTCTATGTCCTCTTCCTTGTAAACTTCATCACTGTCTAACTGCCAAAGATAGTCGATGTCAGGCCGCATGTGTTTAATATATGCATTGCACTGTTCATCTTTCTCAGAATATTGGCCATGGACAATCGTTATTTTGTTGTCTGGGTCGGGAAAACTATCTAAAATTTCATTAGTTCTGTCAGTGGAAGTGGCTCTCCCTTTTTCTTGCCAGTATTTCACTGGTCCTTCGGCTATTAATATCTGTGTAGCATATGGATACACTTGCTCTAAACACTCTTGAAGAACATAATCTCCCTCAAAAACTATCATCCCAAAAGCTATTTTAGTCATTTACACTCCTTAAGCATGCAAAGTAGTCATCATAAATCCTTTTTATAAATGGATTAGATATTTTAGTTAGGCCATGGCGTTGTGCTGGAATGTAAGTGTTGTCTTCGAAGTTTGGTTTAAAGTTGGAAAAGTGACAATACATTAGATCCTGTTGTTGGCCCTGCCACACTATATTGTGACCGCCATAGGAGTGGTATTGGTAGTTCCAAGGGGCTAGGTGTCCAAAGTATTTGTCAACAGCCTCAACATTATCGAACAATTCCTCAAACAACTCAAGATATTTCTGATCTCCACACATACCATGGGTCTTAAAATGCTCGTTGTCGGTAAAGAGTAGGCAGTTCTTCCACCATGTACAGCATTTGTAACCATCAATATCGTTTTTGAAGTAAACTATACCAACATTATATTTACCATTTGCCGGCGAATAGGGACTCCTATGTTCAACTAAACCCACGCTTACCTTGTCTAAATTATCATATATTCTTTTCCAGTTGTTAAAAAAATATATGTCAGCATCAATATAAAGAATATCTTCTGGGTTATACTGGTCTAGGCAGTACCATGTAAAATATGGTGATAAGCTCCATATAAATTGTATTCTTTGCGCTTCCGGTATATTACCAGAGGTCACATTTAAAGCCTCGTAAGACGGTAGATTATCCGCACATTTTAACAAAGCTGCGTCTTGTTTCAGCAAATCGGTTATCGACACAACCCTAATATTTTGGTTCTTCCACGATTTTTGACCGAAAAGATTAAAAGACTCAGTGTCTAGAGCTAAAACATAAAGGATGTAATCATCTGAGCCGTTTAGTAGTGATTGATTCAGTGCCCAGACTCTTCTATGAAAATTGTAATCAGTTACAGTGCAAAAGTTTTTCACTATGAACCTCCTGTTTATCATAAAAATAATCTTCTTTGTCGAATTCCTCAGAGCACAAAACCATCAAAATGTCGGCACCGGTCATATAAGTCTGCTCAGACCATATCATTTTATCCATAAAACACGAATCGCCCTCTTCCAGTAAATGCTTTTCTTCGCCGGTATTAGAATAGAAACTAACCAATATTTTTCCCTTTATGCAAAAAAGTTGCTGTTGATCATGATAATGGCCATGGTGGCCGCGGCTGGTGCCGGCCGGGACTCCGGAGACCCAGAATATTCTTTTGGGAGAAAAATCGATTTTCTTAAAGTCTAAAAATCTTAGCAATCCGTCTACATTATTTCCGTGGCTAGCCAAAGTTAGCATATTTTTTAACTTTCTCAACAACTAGCTCGATTTGTTTCTTAGTGAGTTTCTCATGATACGGTATACTAACCGTCTGTTTCTCTTCGATCTCTGTTTTTTCTAGGACGACACTTTTATCTGTCTTATAACAGTCTATATTGTGAACTGCCTTATAGTGTATCCCGCATTGGATATCTGACTTCTTCATATTCTCAATAAATGATTCGCGGTTGCTTACTCTTATACGATATAAATGATGACTGTCATTTGATAGCCCAAACTGTGAATTATATTTTTGCCTAACAAGGTTTAATTTATCTATCTTATTTTCTAGTTTGGCTAAATTTCTCATTGCTATATCAGCTTGCATAGAGTTCATATACATTTTCCAGCCGGGGAGGAGGATTTTTCTTTCCCAACTGTTTTTATTATCTGTCATACCATATCTGGATAATATTTTAAGTTTCTGAATCTTTTCGTAATCATTAGATACTATCATTCCACCGTCTATACTGCCGACGGGTTTTGTTGGATAAAAACTAAATATCATCAGATCTTCATCGTTTGCTTGCTTTTTAAACTGATTTTTTTCTAACTGTTGGGCTGAATCTATTATTTTATAGTCCGGAAATTCGTGGAGTATATATGAAGATCCTACCCAATCAATATCATCCCTATACACTACACTATGTTTAGCACATAAGATAGCGTTAGGAACTACTGGCGGTATAATGGCCGGTATCTCAATCGTTTGGCTTTCCTCCTCCGTTAAACATAGAAATATAGCCATGGTCGCGCTGCACATCGCGCATGCATATTTTGCACCAACAAAGTCTGCTATCTGATTTTCTAGTTTTTGTACCCTTTCGTCGCTTAAAAAAGATGTATAGGATGAAGTGTCTATTTTATAGTTGTTAATATTAAACAGATTTATCATATCATTTATTCTTTTCTTCTAAGAATATCTTTTGATACTTCTTAAAGATTTCAAATTCTTCTTTCTTCTTGGAGGGCTCTGTCTCCTTATTGGTAGAAATGCCTACAGGATTAAAATAGTAAATTCCTAAAACTTGATTTATTTTCTTGAACTGAACGCCAGCAAAAGCACACCTCAACCAGAACTCCCAATCACCAGCCGATCTATACTTTGTTTCGAATAAGCCGTGTTTGTCATGCAGAGTTCTTCTCCACATTGGATTGTTATGTGGCAAGTTTGATCTCAACATTGCTTCCTTAGAGAACTGATCAAAGTTGTATTTTTTAACATCATGCTTTATATTTTCCCATTGGATATTTGCAGTGTGAACCACATAAGAATCTCCATATACCAGATCAATGTCTTTGCTTGTATAAAGCTCTCTGGCGTGCCTCTCAAGAGAGTTGATGGCCTTCCGGTCATCTAGGTTAGCATTCGTTAGGTATTCGCCAGAGGCCATCTCGACGCCCATATTCCAGACGCCATAGACACCAGGGTCCTCTTCAAGACGTTTGTAGCTGATATTATCAGGATATTTCTCAAGGTATTCTTGAATAACTTCTTCCTCGTTACCGGGAGAGTTGGCGTTGATCAAAATAAGCTCACACTTATCTTCAAAGATGGTTTGTCTTGTAATATCCTCTAAAAACGGGCGAATGTACTCGTCACCGTTGTATACTGACGTAATAATCGAGACCCTTGGTAGGTCTTCAGCCGTTATCATCAGCGCTGGATCAGGTTCGTTGATCGCATAGGAAAGATGCTGATGTTGCTTATCCCATTCGAATTTCTCTTGCACCCACTCTTGTAGGTACTCGGCTTTTGCTAGCCACTTGTCGTAGTTTTTCCTAACCTGTCGGAGGCGCATTTTGAAAGAACCCTCTGTTGGATAGCACCACATGGTTTCTTTTTCTATAACGCCGGGCCAGACTGCGTGTTCTTCTACTGGACCCAGAGTAAACTCTACATTCGCGAAAAATGGTTTAAGCTTGTTTTTATTCTTTTTCGATTTAGTCTTCGCAGGTGCATAAAGAAAATCAGCTTGTCCGGACCATCCGGGGGCAATGACGGGCAAGCCGGTGTAGGCCGCCTCAAAGAGTGGGAGACCGAAGCCCTCGCCATGTGTTAGGGAGACGAGAGTTTTGATTTTG
>TARA_R110000744_G_scaffold326330_4_pt1 | contig 22178 bp, 26 predicted proteins | sample TARA_R110000744 | Tara Oceans TARA_R110000744 (sample SAMEA4398083) | marine metagenome | biome: Polar Biome; feature: [DCM] deep chlorophyll maximum layer (ENVO:01000326); material: water (ENVO:00002006), including particulate matter (ENVO:01000060) such as... | depth 36 m | reverse complement strand
TGTCGATCACTTTCATCCCGTTTTATCCATCTGACTTTCTAGCCGGAACTCGCGGCCTTTCGGCTGAAGAGGTTGGTGTCTACATCACACTTCTTTGCCGCATGTATGAAATGGCTGGGCCAATAGAACGGGATGATAATCGGCTTGCTCGGCTGTGCGGAACTCGAAACATCCCGTCATTTGTGAAGGTGTTGGAATACCTGATTGATGACGGCAAGATCACTTTTTCTGAAGGTGAACTTTTTAATGATCGGGCCGCGTTAGAAGTTGAAAGGGTGGTCGGCAAGTCGTCAAAGGCAAGCGATGCTGCCAATGCGCGATGGGATAAAAAAGCCAATAAAAACAACAGGCGCGTTGATGCGGATGCATCGCCCAAGCATATGCCCCAGCCATGCCAACCAAAGCCAAAGCCAAAGCCAAAGTTAGATACTAGCGTATCTAACGGGGAAACCGGACAATTCGAATTGTTGTCATCTGAGGAAAAAGGGCCGGATGAAGCCACGCAAGCGGTTGAACTTTGGAACTCTATGGCAGCTAAAAACGGCCTTTCATCAATTCAGAAATTGAGCGTTTCACGTCACAAGAAACTAACATCGGCGCTTCGGGATCTGGATGGAATCGAGGGGTGGGTGATTGCCCTTTGGAATACTCAAGATAGCGACTTCTTGGCTGGTCGGGTCAAAGGGAAAGATTGGAAGGCTTCTTTTGATTTTTTGCTTCAGCCTAAAAGTTTGGTGAAGGTTATGGAAAGAAGTTACCCGCCATACAAAAGTGAAGCACAACCAAGAAATTCAGAAACTCAAAACGCCATTGATGGGATCTAATCCAATGCCAAACCAACTTTCACTTCCGTCCAAAACAAACCTCAATATTGCGGTTTCAAATAAGATTTTAGAACAGCGCGGTAAGCCCTCGCAAGTTTGGGATCTTGTTCCGATTTCAGATCTTCACCTTGCCATTCAAGGTTTGGAAGCTGCAGCGGTTCCATCTGAAAAAGAGATCGCAAAAAACGCGGCCAAGATCCTTTTGGGTTCTTATCCTCGCCACGCTGTCGATGATCCTGCAATCTACGCAAGGGGAATTGTTTCGGTGTTTATGCGGTTCCCCCCGCATGTAGGGAAAGAGGCAATTGATAATCTATCTTTAAAATCGAAATTCATCCCAACAAGGGCTGAAGTCAACGCGCACTGTGCCTTGATCATGTCGGATCTTAGCACGGCAATCACTATTGCGCGGCGCATGGTGATTGAACACGATTTGCGCAAAAAAGAACAAGATCGTGATGCCAAAGTTAAGGCTGACCGTCAAAAGTTTCGGGACCAACACAAAGGCAAGACAATGCTGGAAGTGATTAAGGCCGAAAAACGTCGCCCCGGCGACAAAAGCGAACCTGAAATCCGCGACAAGGCGCGTCGGATTGAGGGACACAAAGAAACGGCACAACGCCAAAAACAAACTAATTAAGGAAAATATTATGTCTAACACACGTTTACCAGCCCTTCGCATCCGTCTGGATCTTGCGATCAAAACAGACCCTACCGACATGACGGCATTTGGAACATCAGTGGGAAAGGTGCATGCGCTTAAAGCTGCCGCCCTTGAAGCTGGGTTCACCCTAACTGAGGAAATGACTTCGCGGGTTGGCACGTTTGAATTTCCTGCCGCGCCTGAAGCTGAAGTAAAAAATCCACAAGCTGCAGAATAAGTGAAAAGGTTCGCGCTAGACGCCGTGCTTGGCGCAATACCAGTGTTTTTATCTGGTCGTGTTGTAGACACAATCTTGGCGGATGGCGTCGGCGCGGGCCTGATCCACTTCATGTTTTGCCTCCTACTGGTTGAGGTAATCGCACAAATTATTGAGGTTTTTGTAAAATGACCGACGACAAAAAGCTAACACCATTAACGCCTGAAGCCTCGGCTCTTTTTGAGGAACAACGCCAAAGCGATGCTGTCCTTCAAAGCAAATGCACCCATTGTGGGGCATGGTATGAAACGGACAAAAAGCCGCTGCCATTTAAAGAGGTTTTCGAGTGTGATTGTGGATCAGAAATGAATTTCACTGTGCCTGCTGCGCCCCAATCTAATAAGCTTATGACTGCGGATAATACGGCCATTCTGTCCGTATTGGATGGTGAAGCCCGACTTGATACGGGAATGAAAATTCAGGAAGCCGTAAAGCGGGCCGCAATATGGTGGGAAGACACCGGACGCCAACAAATGCAGCGGGAACAAAAACGCCAATCACAAGCCGTTGGGGGTTCTCAAGGTGGGGCAGGCGGGGAATTTGCGTCTAAGGACGCCACAAGCTTAAATTACATGCCTTCAGGGTTAATTCATGGCCAGCCGTGGGAAGCTTTGGGCAAGCGTGAACGGATTATGGTTGTCAAGGCATGGCACCACTTCTTCATTCGCACAACGGATCTGATCGGTGACGATCCACGCGCAACCCATAAGATGCAAGATCGGGGTCGCGTCCAATGATGACCCCCAAATCTGAAGCCCGCGCCTTTCGCATCTGGCAATTTGCAGAACCTTTAGGCTGGAATTGCACATTGCAAGAAGCCTCTGCGGCCATCAACGTGCCGCCAAACCACGTTGCTAGAATTGTCAAAACTAAAGGTTGGCAAACCCGTTTTAGGGCAAACCCGCGCAACCCTTCATCTGCTGGCATAAGTGACGAAAGCGATTTTCAAGATCACCCGTCATCAATCGAAAATTTAGGAAGGTTTTAACATGACACAAGCCAAAGATTTACCAGAACGCATCCACGCAAATCTTGATCTGGGCATGGTTGGAACTGGACGCTGGACCAGCGCCGGAACTGAAAATCCATTTGATGAAGTGCCTTATGTCAGGGCTGATATTCATGGCGAACGGATGCGGGCCGTCATTGCTGAACGTGAGGAAGCAAGAAGCGAAATTTTGGATTTAAAGCGGGATCTTGCGTTCTATGCTGACCGTAAAAACTGGCTTCGCGACGGTAGGCTTGATGGAAATTCCGCAAACTTCACTGGTGGCCCCGCTCTAATAGACTGATTTCAAACACAACAAACCTTCCCACCGTAGCAATATAATGGGGATCTAAGGGGGGAGTTAAGTGTTTTCCGCACACAACTTAACGATCTGGCGGTTTAATGTGCGTAAATGTTTAGTGCCAGATTTGAAACGAAATTCAACAAACCACATAGAATGGACTGAATATTATGAGCAAAGACACATGGATGGGCCTGAAAGATGACGGCACTCAAATTCAAATCAGCCACTCAGGCTTGATGGGTTGGGCGTATCGCAACGACAAACAAATCACTGTTGGTTGGGGGCATAGCTTTCAGCACAAGGACCAAAGACTGGTTCGTGGTGAGTACGTAAAAGAAGCCCTCAAGGCCGGATGGGAAGACCTCGCCCAAATGCTGGTGAAGCGCTTGGGCGATTGCCCTGGATTGCACATCGCAGAGAACGACTTTAGCGGCTGCAATCAAAGCGCCGGAGACTGCCCCACTTGTGGGCAATAAGAAGGACCGTCAGAAAATGGGCGTTGATTTCAATCCTGAAGGTGGCCCGGATAGCCAGAACGGATGTAAACAGTATTCACCAGATTATCAGGCGATGGGTGACTGCAGGAATTGCGGGCATACTCAAGATGCGCACCTTGTCGGCTCGCCTGAACAAAAGGTTATAAATGATATGTTTCAAGCGGGGTTTATGTGATGGGCAATACTAAACAATGTGGCGGCGGTCATGGTCGCGGTGAGTTGAACGGCAAGCCCTGCCCGCGCTGTGATGGTCTTGGCCGTGAAGTTGATGATGAGCAAAGTGGCCCAGTTTCAGCGCCATCTAGTCAGCCATATAAACAGGGGTAATTGTCGTAATATGTGGCCAAATCGGCTATTTACGGCACCACCCCAAAACGTAAGATTTAAGGAGTTCCAATGTCCAAAGGGATAACAGATCGCAAGAAGGAAGCCGCATCAACATTTGCAGGTATGTTTGACGGGTCCGAGGCAAAGCCAACACCTGAAGAAATCGTTGTGCGCGTCATGCATGGTGACGGTGACAACACTGTGACAGATCGGCAGTTAGAAGCGGCCAAGCTGTTGTTGCCCTACCGTCTGCCCAAGCTGGCAACAGTTGAAGCGCATGTTGCAACAACCGAAATGAGCCATGAAGAGTGGATCAAACAGATGGATGAAGATGATGAAGATGAGTAAAGCGGATCTTGAAGATCGTGATGTGTTTGTTGTTAGCCGCGCGATATTGGCCGTGCCGTTCTTCGCGGGGGTTGCCTTCATTGCGTCCGTTGTCGCTGGCCTTGCGTGGTGGTTTTGATGTTGTGGTTTGTTGAAGAACGTAACAGCTTTGGGGGCTGGTCGCCTGCTTTATATCATGGCGAAAAGCCAAGCCGCAAAGCGCCTGATCAAGATATTGTTTGGCGGGGTGATCCTGTTCTTGTGCCTAAGATCTTAGCCGGGTTTGGGATAAGACAAATCAACTCGTGCATGTCTGTAGATGGGGAGTTCAACAGCTTGGATTTCGGCCTTATTTCGGATTTCTTTCGTGAGGGTACGACTGACGCTTTGGAGGTCAAATGAAGCAACCAAACGCCAAACAAAGAAGATCGGATGAACTGACGCTTTACATGCTTCGATTGCGAACGGACGGGATGAAACCCACGGCAATAGGACTTAGGGTTGGCTCACAATCTCAATTCGTATCAACAGCCACAAACCGGATCAGATCTTGGGACCATAAGGAAAGCGGCGAAGCGTCTGAAGTAATCAATGCAGGATATTGGGCATGAAGCAAAAAGATCCTAACCCAAACGCTGAAGTATCAAATGACGATAGGGCGCTGATCAATAAGGTTAGCGCCTTTATGCGTGGGTGCTTGTCCATCCCTGATGCGAACGCCTGTTACAATCAACACCATTCGGAACTTGCGCGGCTGTGGCGGTTGGGCGGATGGAATAGAACTGAATGTATGATATTCAAGAACCTTCGGGACTATCAAATCAAAAGTATCAAGAAAGGCTGGATCAAGTGAAACAGACCGAACAAGAAAGACAGATTGAAGTCCAAAAGATCCATCTTGACGCGGTGATTTTGGGAACTGGTGTTGCGTTCCATCATGCAGACGGGCGGATCGTCCATGTTCCGCTTGACCAAGTTACGGTGAAGGGGTTCATTAATCCGTTAGATAATTCGTGGGATGGCAAGCCATGAACCAAGTTAATCCAAAGCGCATTAAAGCGATACGATCACGCCTGAAGATGGATTTCGAATACTACGCTGCCCGATGCCTGAAGGTGTTGGCCAAGCCGGATGCAAACGGCAAGCGCGGGATCATTCCCTTCAAGCTGAACCCTGCACAGAAATACATTCACAAGCGGATAGAGGAACAAAAGGCCAAGCTTGGTTATGTCCGTGCGATGATCCTGAAGGGCCGTCAACAGGGTGCAAGCACATACACAGAAGGGCGCTTCTATTGGAAGACAACGCAGAACGTGGGAGAGAAAACTTATATTCTTACGCACTCAGCGGAGGCAACGGACAACCTGTTTGGGATGGTTGACCGATACCACAAAAACGCTCCGGTGCACGTCAGGCCCTACGTGGGGAAGGATAACGCGAAGGAACTTGTGTTTGACAATCTGGATAGTCGCTATCAGGTTGCGACGGCTGGATCTAAGGGCGCGGGGCGATCAGCAACGCTAACAAACGTGCATGGATCTGAAGTTGGCTTTTGGGAAAAGGGCGAAGATCACTTGGGCGGGATGCTCCAAGCTGTACCTTTAGCCGTGGGTACTGAAGTTGTTTTGGAAAGCACTGCGAACGGTGTTGGCAACGTGTTTCACAAACAATGGATCTTGGCAGAACGTGAACAATCTGACTTCATCGCGATCTTCGTTCCGTGGTTCTGGCAACCTGAATACAGCCGGATCTTGCCTGACGATTTCGAAGTGTCGTTTGATGAAGAAGACGTGCCAGACGGTGAACCCTCTGAAGGTCAATATCAGGAAATCTACCGCCTGACCGATGGTCAAATGTACTGGCGGCGCATGAAGATCTTCGAACTTGGTGGTGGTGAGGATGGATACTTCCTATTCAAACAAGAATATCCTGCAACATCGGATGAAGCGTTCCAATCATCAGCTTCAGGCAACAGCTTAATCAAGCGCAAATTCATCCTGAAGGCACGCAAGAATGATATTCAAAGCACTGGCCAACTGATCATTGGGATTGATCCGGGTGGTGAAGGTGAAAAGGGTGATCCAACTGGCATTGTTCGTCGTCGTGGTCGCCGGATCTTCAACGCTCAAAAGCTAACTAAGATGAACACAATGCAGATTGCTGCGCTTGTCCGTCGCATCATCATTAACGAACGTCCACTGAAGGTGTTCATTGATGTTGGTGGCCTCGGTATCGGGGTTTATGATCGACTGATTGAATGGCCTGAATGTGTTGGTGTCGTGGTGGCTGTGAACTTTGGTGAAGGCGCATTAGATCCCGAAAAGTACAAGAACAGACGGGCTGAAATGGCATGGCTTTACAAGGAATGGCTTGAAGATGTTGGTGGTGCAAATGTGCCTGATGATGATGGCTATCAAGCGGATGCTTTGGCGTCCGTTATTTCGCCAACTGATAGTCAACAAAGGCGTCAACTTATGTCAAAGGTTTGGATGAAATCGAAGGGCATTAGATCGCCCAATCTGTTTGACGCTTCGATCCTTACCTTCGCCCTTCCTGTGGCTGCTGTTGATGCTAAAGGCGGCAACGCATCAAGCGACTTCGATCCGTTAAGTGGTGCTGGTGATGGCTGGGGAAATCAGGGTTCAAGTTTGACTAACTTCGACGTTTTTTGATCAGTTTATCGCTTCCAAGGTCGCTTGTTGGCGTCGTCGTCCAGTGCCCAATTTTGAAACGTGGAAAATGTCCACAGGGAAACATATTATCCAATGAAATCAGTGTGGGCTTACATGCGAACGCATACCCCAAGCATATGCGTTCGCATAGCTGGAGCATCCAAAAAAGGGTAATTTTTCGATGCTTGGGCGATGCTAGCCATAGCCATAACCATAACCAAAGAAGAGATACTGGCGTATCTCTAGGGAAATCGGGAACAAATAATTATGACAAATGAACAGAAAATCCGCATGTATTGGCGGTGGTTTACAATTGGGTGCAAAGAAAGATTGATCGACGTTGCATTGATCAGCTTTCCGGTGTTTGTGATGACGGGCGTTGTTGCCATATGTGTTCGTTTCTGGATCTGGGTTTTGGGGTTTTAATGTTCTTTGAAAAAGATAAGAAGTTCACAGCTTGGATCGTATTCATGGGGGCTGATCATCGTCAGTTCTGGCGGCTGTTCACATCAAGGGGCTGGCGTCATTGCTTCATCGTGGTTCCGTCGTATTACCCAGAGCCCGGATTGATGGCAGAACAACACTCGATCATCATTGATCCGCGCACCAATCACATCGCGGTTGATGTTTTATACATGGCCCCAAATCTGGTTGCTGAACACGCCTTGGAAATGGGCGCGAAATGCGTGATTAAATTTCGTGTTGACCGTCGCGGGCTTCGGGCCTACGTTCCTCGTGGAATTACAACCTGCGTTTCGATACTGAAAGCGATCTGCGGAATTGGTGCTTGGTACGTTTGGACCCCGCAACACTTCGCAACCTACCTGCTTCGGAATGGCGGTGAATTGATCACAAAGGGTGAAACTGATGGCGAGCATGTTCGGGGCAAAGAAGCCAAAGGTTGACGTGGCTACTCAAAAGGCACAGCGTCGACAGTCAAAAGCCATTGATGATCAATCTGCTGAAGAGGCGAAAGAGATTGGCTCGCGGTCACGGCTTTTGAACTCAACCCGAAAGGGTTCTGGATTATTTAGCCGTTCTGGTGGACAAGGGGTGAAAGAAACCCTTGGCTAGAGGCGGCAATGAATGGCACGTTTACCGATTTCAACAATAAAAGAAGCTTCTGACAAAGCTTGGAACCAGAAATCAAACTTTGACGATTTGATCAAAGAAGCGTTTGAATACGCTCTACCGGATCGAAATACTTATCACTCAAACGGGACCGGAAAGCCTCAAGGCGCTGCTGGTCAAAAGGGCAAAGACAAGACTTCGCGTCGTGTCTTCGATAGCACCCTTCAAAATGACGCTATTAAAATCACAAACCGCATCCAGTACGAATTGTTCCCCATTGGTCATCAGTGGGCTTCTTTTTTGCCGGGGGCATTTGTCCAGACGGAACAGCAAGAACAGGCGCGTAAGGATCTGTTCGCACTGCAACAGGTGATCTTCACATCTATCAGCTTCAGCAACTTTGATCTGTCTATCTCAGAATGGTTGCTTGAACTGGTTGTTGCTGGAACTGCCTGTATGATGGTCACGCCGGGGGATGAAGATAACCCTGTTGTCTATCAAGCTGTCTCACAATCTCACGTTGCTTTGCGCGAAGGTGCGCTGGGTAAGATCGACCTGATTTCACGTCTGCACAAGATGCGGGTAAGCTTGGTTGAACAGACTTGGCCGGATGCAAAATTTGAGATTACCGACGAAGAACGCAAGAAAGATGCTGAAGTCGATCTGATTGATGTTTGTTATTATTCGATGGCTGATAAGCGTTGGTTTTATGATGTTATCGTGACTTCCGGCCTTGGTTCCAAAGAAGAGAAATCCATCGTTCAACGTGAATATCAGATCTGCCCTTGGGTCATCGCTCGTTGGAATAAAGCGGCTGAAGAAGTTCAGGGCCGTTCGTTGGTGATGCAAGCCTTGCCTGATGCTCGTGTGTTGTCTGCAATGAAATCTTATTTGTTGCGTCATGCTGCCTTGGCAATCGGTGGCGTGTTCATGGTCAAGAATGATGGGGTCGTGAACGCCAACAATGTTCGCGTGTTCCCCGGCGCAACCATTCCCGTCCGTTCAACTGGTGGTCCTGCTGGCGCATCCATCGCGCCGCTGCCTGTCACTGGTGATGTGAACCTTGCGGATCTTGTAATTCGGGATCTTGTCAATTCCATCCATCAGGTGATGTTAAATGATGGCATGCCTGACGTCTCTGAAGGTGTGCGGACGGCAACAGAACTTGTTGAACGGATGAAGGAACTGCAACAATCCTTGGGCGCTCCGTTTGCTCGGATCTTGAAGGAAGGTATCGTTCCGATGTTGGAGGCAACGATTGCTGTCCTTGCTGAACAGGGGGTCATTCCGGTTGAAGCTGACCGCAAGATCAAGCTGAACAACGGCGAAATTGATGTAAAGTTTGCATCCCCATTGGTTCAAGGTCAGTCGATCCGTGAAGTTGAAGCTGCCCGCAATGCTATGGCGATCACTGCTGAAGCGGCGGGGCCTGAAGCCGTCCAGTTGAACTTCAAAGTTGAAGATTTCGGGGCTTGGGTCGGTGGTAAATTGGGTGTTGTTCCTGATCTATTGCGCAACGCTGAAGAACGTAAGACACTGCAAGAACAGGCGGGGCAAATTCAGGCCGCGCAAGCATCGGGGCAACCTCCCGTTGGTGGGGCAGGCGGAGTGACGCCACAACAACAGCAAAGGCCAGAAGCCCAACTGGCCGCATAAGGTGAACTAAAATGACAAATCCAAATGATCCGTTCGGTTGGCTATCTGGCGGATCTTCCGCACATGAAGATGGTGGTTTAGCCGACAACCAAGCATTGATGATGGAAGCGGTTGAACAGCGTATGCAAGTTGCCCGCTTGGTCCATCAGGTATTTGAGACGCCGCAAGGTATTGAGTTGATGAACATGCTTTATGACCTGACCCAAGGCGCGCCATTGATGCGCGTTAGTGGGTCTTTGGTTGATGGTGAAGTCGCCCTGTCTCCGTCTGATTGGGCTTATATCCGTGAAGGTCAAAACAGCGTTACCCGCTGGCTTCTCGGTCAAATCGAACTGGCGAAAAACCCGCCTGTTCAAAATCCTGAAGGGGAAGAAGAATGAAACGACTTATAATCTTGGGCGCGTGTGTGTCTATTGGAACGATGGCATTTGCTGCGGCTGATGCTGGTGGCGGTGGTGGTTCAAGCCCTGTCTTGTTGTCGCTGCCTGCTGCGATCAGTGCACTGGATCCGGCGCTTGATGGCGATTGGACGCAAGCGGGTGAGCCTGCAATGTCCCGTATCCAAGAACTGACGGGCAAGCCAGATCTGAAGCGGGCTGATGTTGAAGCGGCTCAACCCAATGGCTTCAATCGCGCTAACGCCAATGCGGCCCCAACGGTGAAGGATGATAATAATGGTTCTCAAGCTTCTACCGAAACACCTTCAACCAATTCTGAAGCCTTCAACGATGCGCTGGGCGGTGGCGATGGCTCCAAGGGAAACGAAGCGGTATCGCGCATGGGCATGAATGGCGAACTGTCGCCATCGGCTCAAGCTGTGGCGCAGATCTTGGAAAAGTGCTTTGATGGTGAAAACTTCGACGCGGTGGCCTTGCTTGAAGCTGCTGCATCTGCGGCACAGTCTGACCGCTTCCGCCGCAACAACGCATTGCAAAACTTGGTGCGCGGCTATCAGGTCACGCAGCTTGAAATCAAAGAGGTGCAGGGTCGTCTTGATGCTCGGATCTCTGACCGTGCGGCCAAGAACGCAGCGTCCCGCGAACAGACGGCAAAAGATCAGCTTGGTTGATTATCCGGCAACATAGTGCGAATAAATAGGGGTGGGGCAGAAATGCCCTGCCCTTTTTGACAGCAGCAAAGGTTACTAAAATGAACTGGAATGAACGACGTACAATGCTTCTGGGCTTCTATAAGGGCCCGGTATTTGACAAGCCAAACGAAGGCGATGGTGGGGGCGATGGCTCCGGTGAAGATGGTGCTGATGATGGCGCGGGTGAAGATAAAGGCACTGGTGATGAAGGCACTGATCGCAGCGTCAAAGATCCGGTTTCTGGCATTAAGGGCGGTCTTCTTGATCGTCGCAAAACGGCAGATGATGACAAGCCTGATGACAACGGCGAAGGTGATGCAAAGCCTGCGGATGATGGCCGCCCTGAAGGTGTTCCCGAAAAGTTTTGGGATGCTGACAAGAAAGAAATCAAGTCTGATGATCTCGGCAAAGCCTACGCTGAACTTGAAAAGGCACACGGCAAGCTGAAGCGTGATAAAACCATTGGTGGTGAAGTTCCCGAAACTGCGGCGGATTACTTCAAAGATGGTCTGGATCTTGGCGAAGGCGTAGATCGCCTTTCTGTCGATGGTCCTGATGATCCGGGCTTGAAGGCTTGGGGTACAGTCTGTCACAAGTACGGGATCGGGAAGGAACTGGCTGTGGATCTGGCCAAAGATATGTTCGGGATGATGAACGAACACGCGCCGGAAACAATCGACCCTGACCAAGAATTTGAAGCGCTGGGCAAGGGTGGTGATGCCTTTATCGAAGGTGTGTTCACTTGGGTTGATGGGGCTGAAAAGTCTGGCAAGCTTTCTGAAGATGATATTGAAATCGTCAACAGCCTGTCTCACACAGCAAAGGGGATTAAGTTCCTTTCCGCAATGCGCACAATGTCAGGCGAAGATCGCATCCCTATCGTTGGGAACAGTGGCGCTCGTGGTATGTCTCCCGCTCAATGGCATGAGGAATATAAGGCTGCGGTGGCCGCTAAAGACTACAAGCGGCAGGAAGAACTTGATGAAATGGACGTTGGCCAGCAAGCGCGGGCTGGTGGCGTCAACCCTGATCGGCCATTGACACGCGGCAAGTAAAAACCATAGATTGCCTTATCTGCTTCGGATTGGTGGGTTTGGTGTTCGGGGGAGGCTCGTTGTAGAAATACAGCGGGCCTTTTTCTTTGGGTTGACATGCGGAATGATTGGGCTTTATTTTCGCTACCAATGGAACGGCCATAATCACAACGCTACGTGACCGCCAAACCGTCAATAGACGCGGCCCGAAATTGCAAGGGAACTTAACCGGAAACGGCCTTCCCAGAACAGCCTTCGACTAAACCGCAAAACTTCAAGATAATCTTAATGCGGACAAGGGGAACAATATGTCTCGTAATTTAACAACCAATGAACAAGCTTCGTTTGATGCCCGCGTAAAATCGGCCTATGAAACGGGCGGTATGCTTCGCCCAACTGTTGAAATCGCTGATAATGTCGTCGGTTCAACGCATCGCTTCCACAAAATCGGCAAGGGTATGGCCACGCGCCGTATCGACCAGACCGACGTGATCCCAATGAACATTGTGCACGGTAACGCAACCGCCACTTTGGAAGATTGGAACGCTGCGGAATACACTGGTATCTTCAACCAACAAAAAGTTGGGTACAAAGAACAAGATAAGCTGGCCACAATTATTGCCAATGCTATCGGGCGTCGTGAAGATCAATTGATCATTGACGCGCTTGACGCTGCCGCAACATCCTTGACGGTTGATACCGATATTGGCGGGGTTGATAGTGGTCTAAGCACTGCGAAATGTCGCCGCGCTCGTCGCTTGCTGAATGAAAAAGGTGTGCCAAAGGCCAAGGGTGAACGCTGCTTCTTGATTTCATCTGAAGGCATGGAACAGCTTTTGGGCGATGGCGATGCAAATACTGTTGATAAGAACGTCATCAAGGCGCTTTACGATGGTGAGATTTCGCATTGGGTCGGCTTTGACTTTATCGAAGTTGAAGAACGTGATGAAGGCGGCTTGCCTAAATCGGCCAATGATCGCACCAACTTTGCGTATCACAAGGCATCAACTGGCCTAGCTGTCGGGATCAACATGCGCACAGAAGTTAACTATGTGCCTGTGAAAACGTCCTACCTTGCAAACGGTGTTTTCAGCGCGGGATCTACCGCGATTGATGCTGAAGGTATTGTCGAGGTCACGACAACCGAAGCCTAAAAATAGCAGGCGGGGCAATCGGTCCCGTCCGTATCTTTTAAAAACAGAGGGAAGCAAATCATGGCTTTTTCTAAGATAAAATTAGATCCAACTGGATCAGGTTCGCGGGGCGCGGGCGCTCGTGCGATCTACCAGACAACTGACGCTAAAGCCGTCGTAAAAGGCGCTGGTTATTTCAATACTGCGGCAAGCGAACTAACGCACGTTAAGGCGGTTCTGGTCGTTGCCTCTGATGCAACATTTGAAGCCAAGGTGTCTGTTGCTGCTGGTGTCGTAACTCTCGCGGCTATGGACGCCTTCGCGTAATAATTGCCCTTTGCTGTTGGGGGGTAGTGCAGGGCGGCGCTGGGTAAAACCAGCCCGCCCTTTTTTTATAAGGAACGAACATGGCACAAACTGACATATCAATATGTTCACGCGCTTTAGTCACACTTGGGGCCGAACCTATTTCTTCATTCTTGGCATCTGAAGGTGACACGGCTGTAATTTGCGCGAACATCTATCCGGGTCTTAAGGCAGGGATCATGTCGCGCTATCAATGGCGATTTTTGATGAAGAAAAAAGAATTGAGCCGTGATGCAACCGCGCCAATTGGCGAATGGGCGTACTCTTACGTGATCCCCGGCGATGCTCTTGGCTTGCCAAACGCGCTGTTTAGTTCGTCACAACAAGACGTTTCTGAAAGCCAGTTTGAAGTTTTCGGGCGTCGGATCTACTGCGATTTTGAGCGGCTTCTCATGGATTATACTTCGGACGTATCCGAGGCAAATTGGCCCGCGTATTTTGTGGATCTGATGGTGAAGTGCTTGTGTTCTGAAATCGCTTTCGCGGTCACTGATCAGCAAGGCATCGCGCAAGAATGGTCGATGAAGGCTTACGGTACGCCGGGTGAAGGTGGTGTCGGTGGCGCTCTGGGGGATGCAATGTCGCTTGATGGCCAAGGCAACGGGCAGACAGGGATTGTTGCTGATGTGTTTGCCAATGCGCGACACGGCGGCGGGGGGTGGTTCTAATGCCTCGCGTTCATCAACTTAAAACGAACTTTGTAGCAGGGGAATTTGATCCGCTGCTTCTTTCACGTTCTGATATTCGCAATTATTACAACGCGGGTGAACGTGTTAGAAACGCGATCGTGATCCCTCAAGGTGGCGTTTCTATCCGCCCTGGATCTAAATATATTTGGGAAGTTCCTGATATTGATGTTGCTGATGGTGGCGGGCAAAGCAACATCAGGCTGATCGAATTTAGGTTCAACACTGAGCAAACTTATCTGATCGTGATGCACCACAAGGCGATAACTATCTTGCGAAATGATGTATTGGTCGCAACGCTTGTGACTGAATATTCTTCTGATGACCTGCTGTCTTCGGAAACATCAGGCGGGGATCTGATCACTTCGGGCGTTTACTGGACGCAATCAAAAGACACGGTTTTGATCTTCCATGAAGGCCATCCAATAAAAGAACTGAAGCGAAACGGTTCCCATTCAGATTGGACGTTCACAGATTACGAATTGAAGAACTTGCCTCGGTATGACTTCGGGGCGGTTTATACTGATCCTGATGAAATTGGGGTGGATGAAGTTCAAGAAATCGAGTTTCCCGCGCCCGGCAGCCAAGGGGATTGGACCGTTGGTGACACCTTCGCGCTTCTGTTAGAAGATGAACAAACTGAAAATATATCAATTGTGACTGACGGGCCGACAATGGCGCTACGGATGCAGGCGGCGCTTCGGGATCTTCCCAACACCTCAACCGATGGGATCACGGTTTCCGCATCATCGACAACCCTGACCAACTCAATATTCACTGTTACCTTCTCCGGTGATGATGGTGAACGGATATGGGGGTCCATGTATTATCTCACTATATCGGCGGAACAGATCCCAACAATTGATATTGTTGTCGCTACCAAAGGTCAGTATCCGGGCGAGGTGGTTTTCTCTGCTGATCGCGGCTATCCGCGTTGCGGTGCTTTCTTCCAAGGTCGCTTGTGGGTGGCCGGAACGCCATTTCTACCGCATTGGGTCTGGGCTACGCGCCCCGGTGCTCCGAATGATTTCAATTCATCTTTGTTTAAGTCTGATTATGGGATCGCAATCCCTGCGGATAGTGACGACGTGCCAGCGTTTACCGCGATCCTTGCGGGTCGTCATCTTCAGTTATTCAGTAGATCCGGAGAATTTTACGTCCCTGTGTCTGATCGTTCTGCAATAACGCCTGAAAACGTAGCACTTCGCCGCACAAGTTCACGCGGTTGCAAGGCTGGCTTGCGGGTGTTTGAGGTAGATGGGGCAACTCACTTCGTTCAACGTGGTGGGCGGGCGTTGCGTGAAATGATTTTTGCTGAAGCTGAACAGGCTTATCAAGCAAACAACATTTCGCTTCTATCCCCGCACTTGATGCTTGATCCGATTGACTTTGCCCTTCGTCGCTCGACCTCAACAACAGATGCTGACTATGAATTTATGGTCAACACCGATGGAAGCATGACTGTATTCTGCACCCTTAGAACCCAAGAAGTTAATGCAATGGCTTTGTGGAAAACTGAAGGAGAATATCGTGCCGTTGGTGTGGTTCTGGATGACGCTTTTTTTGCTGTGAAGCGTACTATCAATGGCGTCGTGAAGGTCTTTATTGAAAAGATGGACCATGATTTGACGGTTGATTGTGGCTTGACGGGTGGTGCTGGATCTTCAGCGGTTCTTGATCACCTTCCACTTCAGGACATAGAGCATCTTCTTGATGGGGTTATTCAGCAAGGCAAAGCGGCTGATGCTGGTGGTGTTCTGACTTTCGCAAGATCTGCTTCCGATGGTTGGGAAGCTGGCCTTCGATTTGCTCCCGCTGATGATGATTATCCTGATTTGGTGTGGGTGGTGAAAACCCTTCCTGTTGAAGTGGAATTGCCAAACGGCGCAAGTTTGGGGCGAAAGCGTCGGATTGTTAACGTCAGCATGAGGCTGCATAATACCTCTGCGATCTCAATGAATGGGAAGGAAATATCCTTTCAGCAATTCGGTGAAAATCTGTTAGATAAAAAACTGTCTGCTTTCACTGGCGTTAAAAATATCCGTGGCCTTTTGGGTTGGGGCTTTGATGGCTCAATCGTTCTTGGGTCTAGTCGATCACTGAAGGCAACCATACTGGGCCTTTCTTATGGAGTGAGTATTTAAAATGGCAACTATGATGACAATGATGCTGGCCAGCTTGAAGGTAGGCGGCGTCGCGGCGGCTGGTGCTGGTGCTGCTGGGGCAGCTGCGGGGGCTGGTGCGCTGGGTACTCTATCGACGGCTTTGACTGTTGTTGGTGGTCTAGCTTCAATCATGTCTGGGGCAAAGCAAAAATCGGCTTTAGATCAACAGGCAACGGATGAAGATACGCGGGCAACACAAGAAACTATCCAAGGTCGTCAAGACGCACTTAGCGCAATGAGGGCGCTGAATCAGGATCAGGCACAGATCGCGGTTGCTGGTTATGCGTCCGGCATTGGCGGCGGCGAAGGATCTGCGGCGGCGGCGCAAGAAGAGGCTCGAAAGGTTGGTGATCAGAACTTCAATCTTTCAAGGGATAATGCAGCATTTCAATCTTCTGCACGTCGTAATCAGGGGCGGCAGTACAGGGATCAGGGTCAAGGTGCGTTTACCTCTGGCCTGTTTGGCGCTGTAAAGGGCGGAATATCATTGTTTCAACGTAGAGAGGTGCGTGGGTAAATGGCAAATAGCTCAACCGCTGCGGGGGTTCCCCGCGAACTGACGGCACAAAACAGGCAGGGAAGGGCAGGCGTTACGCCTGCTTCTTCCATTCCGCGCATCCAGTTTTCAACGGGTACAGCAAAGGCGCTTAAAGATTTCTCTTTTGATATGTTTCAAGCATCTTCCCGCATTGAAGATGAACTGGACAATCAAGCGCAAGCTGAAGGCACGGTTGAAGGGGCCGCTGCTGGGGCAAGTGGTGATTTTGAAACTGTTGACTACACCACGATAAGGGGCCGCGCATACAATCAAGCGGGTATCCAAACCTTCGTTTCTGGCTTGGAAACTCGGTCGATCTTGGCAACTGCAGAAATTCAAAGCCAGTTTTACAATGATCCTGAAGTCATGCGTGGCGCGTTGGATGATTATCACAAAGGTATTGCTGGTGAACTGAATGAGGTTAGCCCCGGCGCTGGTGCTGCGTATCTTCAGCGGGCCGCGATGCGAAGCGTTCCGGCTGTTGAAGCGGCGCGTGATGCTCAGTTTGCAATGACGCGTGATCAGGCAAATGCGGCCCTTATTGAAAGCCAAGTCGCGCTTGATGCTGAAATGACCACACATTCAGCAAATCTATTTTCAGACAATCCGGCGCGTTCTCAAGCTGCGGCTTCTGCCTTGGCTGTAGTAGGGCAAGAAATCATGCGCGTTTATGATGCGGTAGATCCTACAACTGGTCGGCCTTTGTATTCAGCCGCGGAAAAAGCAAAGGCGCGGGCTGGGTTCAACGAACGGGTATTTGAAACGGCAACACTTTCTTGGTTTGAGGGGCAGGAAGATAAATCTGCGGCCTATACTAAATTCATTGAAGGCGATTTCAGCTTTGATATGAACGTCGATCAAGCTGATGTTGAAATCGTTGATATGACGGGCGGCAAGATCCGCAATAAGCCAATTACAAAACATGTGCGTTCCCGCATTTCGGCTGCGGCGGTTGCGACGGGATCGGATATTTCAATTGCTCTAGTTTCCGGTGGGCAGGATGCAAAGGGCTTTGGAACTCGCCGCACAGGTTCAACTCGCCACGATCACGGCGAAGCTGGCGATATTGTTCTGATGAAGGATGGCCAGCAAGTTTTACCGGGTGAAGATCCTGCATTGTATGAACGGTTTATTGAAAATGCTGCGGCGGCTGGCTTCACTGGAATAGGCCATTATGAATGGGGCATCCATGTTGGCGGCGGTAAATCCGCGGCGTGGGGGCCGTCGACAACGGGGCGGGATCTTGATCCAAGGTTCGGGGCTGCAATCGCTCGTGGCCGTGCAAACCCAATGGATACCGAAGGCGGCAAACAGTCTGTCGATATGCGCAAAACAATGTCGCCTTCCGCAATGAAGCGTCTTGAAAGTGAAATGCGGTCACAGATCACTTTCAAAAACACTCAAGCGGACCGTGCCACACGCGAAGAAGAAAAGGCACATGCTGACCGTCAAGAAATCGGTTTCACCCTTGCGCTGGATAGCTATCTGAATGGCGGCAAGGTTGAAGGCACTGATCCCCTGACCCGTCCGATGATCCAAGAAATGCTAGAGCGTCAAGAAATCAGCTTTGCGCAATCTCGGCAGGCTTTGCAGTGGTTGGCCACGCCTGCACCTGAAGCTTCGAACCAATCCGTTTTTGAAGAACTACAACGCCGCATGTATGAAGGCGATGATATATCTGGCGATATTCAAAGCATGTTGGGGCAGTTATCAAAGGCTGATGCGACTTCTCTTCTTGGTAAAAACCAAAGCATGAACAGCGAAAAAACATCAACGATGACGGAAGAACAGCGCGGATATTTGGGGATGATCCGCCAAACGGTTGCGCCTGAAGGTATCCTTGCGCAGTTGGATGATGGCGCATCAATGCGGGCCTTCAATGCACAAGACGAATACCGAAAGAGAATTTCTGAAGGTGAAGCTCCCCCTGTTGTTGCGCGTGAAATTATTGACCGCGCACAGCGTGACACGTTGGCGAATGAAACGTTCGCTTTGCAGCGTATGCTTCGCCCGCGCTTTGCTGTCTCTTCGGCTTCTGGTGATGGAATTGACGTTCGGCAATCTGCTGTCCTCTTAGATGCGGCACGGGTAAGTGGTGGGATCTCTGAAGTGTCGTATAAACGGCAACGAAAATTGATTATGGAATGGGCGAAAATCCAAGGGGATACAAACTGATGAACGATTTTAAAAATGAAAACCCTATGGGGTCTGTTGTCATAGAGCCGCCGCGTCCTGAAGAGGACGCGGCTTCTAGCTATATTGATGTCGTTGATGCAAGTTCTGCGGCTCGTGAGGAACAGCAATGGTCTGAGCTTCTCGGTGGAAAAACTGAAGAACCAAAAGCCGGGCCTGCGTCTGATCGTCCAGCACAGCAAGTTGATGCGCCTGAAAGTGGTGACGAAACATTCATGGATAAGGCGGGCAACGTGGCCTCTGATATTGGTCGTGGCCTAACTGAAGCGCCGGGGCAAATCGTCGGCGGGGTCGCTGATGCGTTTGATGAAGCTGGCCAAGTCCTTCAGGAAATGACGGGGGTTGGCGGCTTCCAAATCTTAAACGATGATGGTGAACTTGATTTCGATTATCTCAATTGGGAAGAGTGGCAAGAGCAAGGGAAAAGCGATGCCTTTACAGGCCTTTTCCAAACTGAAGATGCAGATACCGCCACTGGCGGTTTTGTTCGTTCTACAGCTCAATTTATGGCTGGCTTCATTCCTGCACTGAAGGGCGTAAAAGCTGCGGGCGTAACTGGTGCGGTTTCTAGCGCAATGGCTGCTGGGGCCGTCGCTGATGCTGTTGTCTTTGATCCTCACGAAGATCGCCTGTCTACATTCCTTAACGAAGTTCCCGCATTGGAGCCTTATGTTTCTGATTATCTAGCCGACAATAATCCCGAAAATGAAAGTTCTTGGGAAGGCCGGATGAAGAACGCTATCGAAGGTGCGGGCCTCGGTCTGGTGACTGACGCGGCAGGGGCTTTGTTCCGTGCGTTTAAGTATTACAAAGTTCAGCGCAATGAAGGATCAAACTTTGTTGCTGAAGATCCATCTGTCCAAGCCCAAGCTGGGCGCGATGCACTGAAAGAAGCGGCGCGTGAAGAACTTGTTCAGGATATTCCTGATGAAGCCCTTGCCCCTCTGGGTCGGTCTGATGGTCCACTGCTCACAAGCCTAGATCCTGCCGCGCCTGAAGCCGGAAAGATCGAAAGCTATCTTCGCACGGTAAAGGCTGAAGAACGCGCTGCGGTTTCGATTGAACGCAATGACGCCTTGTCAAAGATAAATATCGCCGCTGAAGGCGCTCAAGCTCGTTTGGGGGTAGATACACCTGATGCAGCGTTTGAAGCCCTGCTGGATGGCGTTCGTGGGCAAAAAGAGCCTTCAGCGGGTGCGGCTAAACCTGTGGCGGGCATTATCAAAAGTCTGGGCGGTATTGATCCGACTTCTGGGGTTGCTGCTGAATTAAAAGCACTCGGCGTCACAAGTCGGACACATCCGGGGATCTTCAAGAAGGGCGGTCTGAAAGCTTTGGACAATATCCCTACAGGGGATCAGCCAATCTTTCAGGCTCAAGGCTTGGATGATGGCAATGGATACGTGCCTGAACAGGCTTGGATTGATGGTGTTCAAAGCGAATTGGCGGGTGATCCTTGGCGTTCTCTGGATGATCAGGCGCGTTATGCTGATGAAATTCAACCGATTGAAGATCTGGCTGAAGAATTGCGCCGTCTGGATATTGATCCTTCAGAAATGTCTAACGCCAATATTCGCAAGCGTCTTGATGAAATCATTGAAGAAGAAGAGGCTTTGGCCCGTGAATTTGCCCCGCGTGATGGTGTCGATGATGTGGCTGAAACAGAAACGGCTTCAATCGAAAGTGTCATTGATGCAGTCCGTGGCGATGGCCTTGATTTTTCAGCAAGTGAACGCGGCGGGGTTATCAATCTTTCAAAAATTGTTGTTCCTAAAGATCTACGTGGTGAAGGCGCTGGAACTAAAGCGATGAAGTCAATGATCGCTTACGCTGACGATACGGGTCAAACAATTTCCCTTTCTCCATCGTCTGATTTTGGTGGTTCTAAAGCCCGCTTATTGAAGTTCTACAAGTCCCTTGGGTTTGTGGCGAATAAGGGCCGGAATAAGGATTATGAAATATCTGAAAGCATGTATCGGGTCGCTGACCCTGATCAGGTCAAAACAAAAAAAAGATCGGGTTCTACCACTGCGGATCTGGAAGATGTTCTTGATGCTGAAATGCCAGATAGTGCGCGGCCTGAAGCGCAAGGTGACGCAGCCCCTAAAGGTAAGGTTTTCATCAATCACGCTCGGATCAATTCCCCTGATGATGTGAAGGCCATTATTCAGGAAATGGCTGATCTTGATGCACCTGCAATCAACGATAAAGCGCGGGGCGTGGTCACGAACGAACAAACGATCAAAGAAAGTTCTCAAGAATACAAAGATCTTGATGATTTGATCGGGCGTCCTCCGGGGCCAATGTCTGCGGCTCAAGCTGTCGCGGCTCGTAAACTTTTGACTTCATCGGGTGAACAGATTGTGGATCTGGCAAAGCGGGCTTCTGCTGCGGATGCTTCGCCTGCTGACATTTACAACTTCCGCCGTTCAATGGCTGTTCACTATGCAATCCAATCTGAAGTGATCGCGGCGCGTACCGAAACGGCGCGGGCGCTTCAGTCTTGGGCAATCCCAGCGGGGGCAACAAAGGCGCGATCGCAAGCCATTTCTGAACTGATCATGCAGGGCGGTGGCGCTGGGGATCTGCAACAGTTGGCAAAGGCTGTTGGAACGGTTGGTGATAACCCTGCTGCGCTCAACGCTATGACGCGTGAACTAGGGCGCGGGCGTTTTGGGCGGGCGATGTACCAAGTGTGGATCAATGGCATCCTGTCGGGCGCAAAAACGCACGTTGTAAATATTGCATCAAATGCGGCTGTTGCGATGTGGGCAATTCCTGAACGCGCAATGGCTGCGGGTGTTTCAAAAGCCTTCTACAACGGCGAAATTGACGCGGCTGAAATTGGGTCAATGGCTTATGGCTTCGCAAAGGGTGCTCGTGATGGGGTACGGATGATCTATCACGCAAATCAAGCGGCTGATGTGGGTGATCTGTCAGGGCAGTTTGATGCTTTGGGGCGTCCTGAAATCTACACAAACGCGGTTTCGGCTGAAGCCTTTGGGCTTGATAGTGCTGGGCCGTTTGGTGTTGGTATGGATTTCATCGGCAAGATCGTTGGATTGCCCGGAACATTTCTTCAGGCTGAAGATAAGTTCTTCAAGTCGATGGGATACCGTATGCAGTTAAATGCGCTGGCGTCTAGGACCGCTCTTAGTGAAGGCTTGGAAGGCGCTGACTTCGCAAAACGTGTCGCTGATATTCTTGCAGATCCGCCCCCAAACTTGACGGCTGAAGCGGTGGATTATTCTGCTGTTCAAACCTTCACAAACAAGCTGGGGCCAACTGGACAAAAGGGAATGCAGTTTATTCGGGCCGTTCCCGGTGGACGGCTTGTAATGCCTTTTGTTCAAACGCCAACAAATATTGTTAAGTATGCGTTCGCTC
>TARA_R110000744_G_scaffold40802_4_pt1 | contig 22220 bp, 26 predicted proteins | sample TARA_R110000744 | Tara Oceans TARA_R110000744 (sample SAMEA4398083) | marine metagenome | biome: Polar Biome; feature: [DCM] deep chlorophyll maximum layer (ENVO:01000326); material: water (ENVO:00002006), including particulate matter (ENVO:01000060) such as... | depth 36 m | reverse complement strand
TTCTTTTTGTACTAGGTATTGTTCTATGGGTGGTAAAATCATTATCGAATCCCTATTATCTTCACCCCAAGGATTCAACCCACCTTGTTTAAAAAAAGATACCAAATCTCTATAAGTTTTTGTTGTTTTTATTAAATAAGTTAGACCGTTATTTAACCTTTCGTCATCACCAGTATATAATTTTTCTATTAGTATCCCGTACTTTGATATGGCTTCTTTTTGTGCTTGTTTGTTTCCACGATAAAAATTCTTTTTACTCAAGTCACCAACCCAACAAAAAGGTATAAAGGTATCTGTTTCTATAACCTTACCCTTATCTGGATATTCTTTTATCTTATAGATTTTACTACTTCTCCACCCATATTCCAAAGCAACAATATATTGCTCGGGGTCATTCCCGTGTAAAAATTCTTCTATTTCTTGTCTGGTTGCTTTTTCTATAGGGTTATCCATAATTTATCTGTGTGGTGAATTACAAACAAATATACAAAAATAATGTAGGTTAATCAATAAAAATTAACAGGGAGATTTTACAAATGAATCGGATATATTAATAAATAAATCCTCCCTTATGGGTACTATTAATTCAGTATTGTCGTCATGAAAATATATAACAAATTGACCTTCAAATCTACCGACACTTTTAACATCTTTTTTTGTCCATTTATAGTACACATAATATTCCGACTCAGCGTTTACTTGTGATGGGTTTTTTGAGACAAAACCCCCAGCTTTATTTAAAATTTTAGGAATGCCAGTTTTTTCATCTTTCATGGAAAAATATATACTGGAATTTGACAGCTTATCGTGAAAACTTTTAAAGTCATTTCTACCGTCTTGTACGATTTGCATTTTAAGTATTGGTTCTAGTGAGTTTTTTCTAATAAAAAATTCCATTGTTTAATTTGTTTATTATAAATACCTTAAAGTTTAATTAGGGCTATTTAAAATACAATTTATGCAACTTGTATTGCCCTGAGATGCTGGAAATATTGTCATATTGCTTAGATTCCAACCGTCGTACCCATTGGATGCGTCATATGGGATATTAGTTATTAATCCAGTACCAGGGGTGAAATTACCGTCATACCTCCAACAGAAGTTAGGGTACCCAGTTTGTGAACCTGTCCATTCTACACTAACCACATCACCTTCTACTGGTGAACCTAGGAATTCCCATAATATTTGTGTGTTATAAGCGTAACAACCAGGTATGGTACCTGGTAAATGGTCAAAATAGAAAGACCCGTATTGTGGGTTGGTTGTTGTGTCACCGGTACTTAGGTTCCCTAGGTATTGGGACGCTCCTGAAAATCCTCCAGTAGTAATTGTCGGATTACATGTGGTAAATAAATATTCATTTTCCCCTGGACAATTGGTGTAGGGTGATGTACTTGTTGAAGCTGTCACAATAGGATTTCTAGTTTCCCCACTTCGTGGACAAAGTAAACAATTTTTACTTTCTTCACAATCTATTAGAGTATACCTTTCTTTATTAATTTTAAAGTTATGATAAACTTCATCTGGACTTAAAGGTTTTATATAATATAACATCTGAGATATTCCACCGATAAAGGAACCACTAAAATATTTTTGTATAGGGTCTGCCCCTATAGGTCGGGAGCTATTGACATCTTCTCGATATCCCATAGCTCCACCACCCCAAGACATAGTATATGGCACCCCGAACTGTGGGTTGGTGTTATTATTTCTAGGTATTATTTCTTCATAGTTTTCAACCTTATGAACCCTTCTTCCGTTTACGTAAAATGTTAAAGTACCTAACCTAAACTGTCTGTCTTTGAACCAATTATCGGTTGTGACCCCAGTACAATCAAAGTTATATGGTCCTGGGTGGAAAGTGTCGCAAGGATTATTTGCGGAATAAGAATAATTAAGATTGTTCCAATATGTTGTTGGGGTCATAATTAAGTCGTTTATCCCACCTAAATTATATAACTCACAACCTTCTAAATAAAGATTACGTTCAAAAACAACATCTACCTGAATCCAGGTATTTTCACAATTACCACTTAATGTTATGTAAGGGCATATTGGGTCTGAATAAGACTCTTCAATATCCGTATAACAGTGCCAATTATTATTTGGTTCACATTCGGTACCACCACTCATACAGTCTGCACTCCAACGTATAGCTCTATAACCAATCCTCATATCATCCGTTATTCTAAAACCAAGGGCGTTACTATACAAATCAGAAGACTTACCTAAACGTACACCTTTAAAAAAGAAGAACCCTCCGTTATTGGTGTTCCCGTTAACTACAGTCGTCGCATTTTTCCAACTATAATTTAATAAGTGAGTTGGCATCACAGAACTTACAGTACCTGGAATTGGGTTACTACATAATGTAGTAGCACTAAGACCGTTATACCCACTACTGTTATAACAATTTCCCGAAGCTGTTGTTTGTTGTGGCACCACTTGTGTAGAAGAACCAATAGTATTAAGTTTTAAATAACTACTGAAAGTCCACCCCTTATTCGGTCTTGTTGGTAGTACCTGGTAGTCGTAATTTTGTAGTTTATAGAATCCTTGGTAGAATCCACCCCTAAGTTCTTGGTAATACCCGGAATTATCGGAGGCGTTTAATATGGTAGTGTCGGTATAATATGTGTTAATAGGGGTTGTATTTAGTAAACCATAACCTTTTACTTGACTCATTTTAAAACGTTTGTCAAAATGTAATTTATTAAAGACACTACCAGTAGGTAAAGTTTTGTAAATCTCCACACAGTCCGAAGGTGGTAACAACTGCACGTTATCCCAATTTACCACATCATACAACCCATTACTTAAAGCCAAGTCAGCAACGGAAACGTCACATATCTTAATAACCGTTGTTGTACTAGGACAATCACATATAGTTTGTGCACTCAACCAACTCACACTACTTAATATTGTAAATGGTTGTGAGTTTTGAGTAAAAGCTGTAAATATTGGATATTGGGCAGCACATGTTGTTACGGGTTGTGTACCACAGTTTGTATCACTTAAGTCTATAATAACTGGTAATACCGATGTATCACCAGAACCTATAATAGATGTGGACCAGATTACTTCTGTTTTATAATCTTTTTCGTCAGACGCTAAATACAAATCATAATAAGAACTATAATCTAGTTTTGTATCTAATTTGTTAAAGTAATAATTGTTTAAATTTTGTGTTCCCATATAATAATAAATACTATTTGATTGGTTTAGATATTTATATATAAAAGTAAAATGAAAAGAGACGATGCTATAGACTATGTTGTTACGAAACTGAGTGGTATAAAGACCAAATTATCGGAGGGTGATATTGTCACACCATTAAGTTTTTTTACCCTTTCTGAAGTTTTTAAATTTAATATAGAACCTAAAAATGATAGGTTTACCGCCTTATGTTTAGATGAGGCCTCTAAAACTAACGACAAAGAAAAACATTTAAAAATTATAAATGATATCCTTGGTGACTTAGATGACGATTCTGATGATGAAAAAGAAGAAGTTAGTGAGTTGTTGGATTTTGATGGTTCCATACAGAGTAGTAAAATACCACCTGGAACAGCATTAAATAAAACTATGGGGTCTAAAAAAACATCGGACGATGTTGCGAAGGCAGCCACACAATCTGGAACTATGACCGGTAAAGGTAATTACTTTAGGAGATATTATGGTGAGTCGGTAGAAGAGGTAAAAGAAAATGACATGAGTGAGATTCTTGGTTATGAGGAAACCAAGGATAAGAATGCTGAGGAAACTATTGAGTATTTCGAAAATGAACATGACATGGGTGAAGTAGAGGCAACAGAAAGAGCGGAGACTATGGGTAAAACTTTATCCTTAGATAAAAAAGGTGATAGTTTTCAACGAATTACCGAAAAAAATATATCCGAGGATAAGGCTAGAAAAATGATTGAGGTTATTTTAAGTAATAGAGATGAGGGTGGTGAGTTAACCTCAAATTCCAGAATAGACGGTAAGATTAAAAATTTATTGCGATTATCTAAAGCTGAGAATGTTTCTTTAGAGGAATTAATTAGTCGATTAAAATCTTATTAGATGAACCAGGACTTAAAAAATGATATTTATGTTATACCGGATAATTTAATTAGTAAGTTACAGTCTGGGGTTAAGTCTTTGTCTACGGGTGAAAAAGGTTACGATAGATGTAATACTATGATTTCAGATGGTAGTTTAACCCATTCACAAGCTAAAAAATTTAAAAGTGAGTTAGAAAATGAGTTAGTGGATAACTCTTATGAGGTGGTTGGTGGTGACGATATGTTATCATTTATAAATAATTCCTTGGAGGGACGTAGGGATAGTGTCCATAGGTCTAAAAAAATTAGACAAAACTCTGGGGAGGAGAACGTTTTTAAAAAAACCCACACTAAGGATAAAACAAAGAACCCAACTAGAGTTAGAAAAATTAAAGTAGCTACTAGTATGGACGACATTAGTAATAACAGAGCTGTTTACGAAGAAATAAACAGAATAAAACAATTAATAAAATAAATAATTATGGCAGATTTTAATCAAAAACAACCAGGGGAACAACTGACAAACTTAAGTGCTAAGTTTAGAGAACAAAATTTAGTAAAAAACCCATACCCAAAGGGTGACGGTGAAGGGTATAGCCCAAATCACCCAAACGCTTTAGCGGATGGAGATGATAAGGGTAGGGGTACTGGTATATTCTTAAATGTATATGGTGAAGATATAGGTACACGTACTGATATTATGGGAAATGGGCAAAGTGATACTGGAAGAATTAATAACTTAAAAACCAACCTTTATAGTAAAGATAAGACATATAACTCTGGTAATCTTGATTCTGGAGAGGGTTACTCACCACGACAATAAATAAATGAAGTTAGTTAATTCACTTGTAGAGGTAATAACAGAACAGGTATCTAATAGTGTCATTAAAGATGCTATAACAAACAAATATGCTTGTGAATTAAGGTATATAGATGACGAAAAATTACCAAATGGAGGTCAACGAAGAATAATACAACCAGTTGCGTACGGTATGTCCAAAGATAACAACCCAGTTATTAGAGCGTATCAAATCTCTGGACCCTCTTTAAAAGTTAATGAAAAAGGTATACCTTTACCTGACTGGAGGCTATTTAGAACTGATAGAATAAAAAGTATATCACCACAGAAAGGTGAAAATAGTTTATTTACGACATTTAGTGAGCCTCCGTTATATAACCCTACAGGGGATAACTCAATGAGTAGAATGATGTATAATTCAAAATTTTAAAAATGACAAACTTATCAAGCTTACAACAATCCTTAATAAACGCTAAAAAAGTTATGAATAAAGTAGATGGTACTTCTAATAATGTAACTATGCCAGCAAATAGTTTTACTTCCACCATCCAAGAAACTCAAATACCCCAACAACCTTTATTAGGGGAAGTTTCTTCACCGTTAGGGGTAAATCAACAACAGACAAAACAACAATCTATAAATCTAAACCCAAAATCTGGTATTAACGAAGAAAGGATTAAAAATTCTAGACTACCGGATATCGTTAAACAAGCAATGATTGATAACCCCATCCCGGATATCCCATTTAATGGTGGTGGTGTTGGTTTAAGTGAGGATTTTTTAAGTGGTGTGAAGGACCAGATGGATAAACAGGGGTTACCAAACTCCGTTAACCAACAACAACAAATCGTAGAAAACGTACCAGTAACTAAATCACAACGTAGTTCATCCACCAAAAAATTATCAAGTAAAAACTTAAAAAGTATAATTAAAGAGTCCGTAAAAGAATTATTAGACGAAACTATTGGTTTTACAAAGGGTTCTGATGAAAATTTTCAATTCCGTGTTGGTGATAGAATTTTCTATGGTAAGATAACATCTAGTAAGACTGTAAAATAGCCTACAAACCCCTTTGACATCTTTATATTTTTGGTTTATCATTAAACCATGACAAATAAAAAATATAAAATCCTTGTCCTACCTAGTGATAGAACAGGTGTTTCTAAATTTAGGTCTGTGGACCCACACATTTACTTACAAAAAATGTATCCAGATGAGTTTTGGGTAGATATTATTTACGACCCCCCATATACAGACGATAATTGGTGGAAACAATACGATTTAATTCACTACCATAGAAGTATTGGCCCAGATTATGACGCTTCTATTATTATCGCTAAAAAATTAACTTCTTGGGGAATACCACATGTTATGGACATTGATGATTATTGGTTACCTACCATTGACCATCCAGCTCATATGTTGGTAAGAAATGCCAAGATTGACGTTAAAATTAAGGAGAATATAAAAGTAGCTATGTATGTGACCACAACAACAAATGTGTTTGCTGGCGAAATCTCCAAACTTAATAAGAGTGTTTATATTTACCCTAACGCTATAGACCACGAAGAAAAACAATACATACCTAAACCAATTAAATCTAGTAAGATGAGGTTGGGGTGGTTGGGTGGTTCGTCACACATTAAGGATATGGAAATACTTAATGGTGTTGCTGGTCGACTTTATAGTGAAAGGCCTGATAAATTCCAGGTTGTTTTATGTGGTTACGACTTAAGGGGTACAATGACTATGATGGACCAAAAAACTGGTAAAGAAACACAACGACCTATAAAACCAGAAGAGTCCGTTTGGTACAAATACGAACAAATTGTTACAGATAACTATGGTATTATTAATGATGACTCATATAAAGAAGAATTATTGTCATTCAATAAAAAAAGTGTTACTGGTAATGAAGATTCTAACTATAGACGGGTATGGACAAAACCTATAACAACCTATGCCGCTAATTATAATTATTTTGATATCTCTATGGCTCCACTTAAGGAACATATTTTTAATAGAGTAAAGTCACAACTTAAAGTTATAGAAGCTGGTTTCCATAAAAAAGCATTAATTGTTCAGGATTATGGGCCATATACTGTAGATTGTATAAACGCTATAGAGAAGGGTGGTACTATTAACCCTAAAGGAAATGCTCTTATGGTTCCGGGTACAAAAAACCATAAAGCGTGGTTCCAATACAGTAAAAAATTAATAGATAACCCTTCTTTAGTGGAGGATTTGGGTGAGAAATTATACGAAACAGTATTCCCACAATACACATTAAAAACCGTGTCAGAAAAAAGAGCACAATTTTATAGACACATAATAACTAAATAAAAAATTAAAAAATTAAAAAATGGCAGTAGAAATCAACATTATAGAAAATGGGCCAATCTTGGTCAAAGGAGAAACCACAGTAACAAAAGGTGGAGAAAAAATAATAGTAGGTGAAAATTATGCGTTGTGTAGATGTGGAGAATCCAAGAATCAACCAATGTGTGATGGAGCACATAAATCATGTAATTTTAAAGGATAAAAATATGTATTATCAAGCAATCGTAGCATTCGAAACGGGTATTGTCGACAACGAAGGTACCCCAAAAGTTAAAAAGTTTAAATATGTTGTAGAATCAGAATCTGTATTTGAAGCTAATAAAAGACTATCTCATTATCTTTCTGAAGACACTAGAGATTCTGAAGTTATATCTGTAGTTAAAGCTCCTTATGAGGATATTTTACACCCAGAGTTAACACCAAAATACTACAGTAAATAATATGAGCGTAGATGACCATAAAAAAAGTAATACGTGGGATAAAATTAAAAACCGAATAACACCAAAAGGAAAGGTAAGTGAAGAGGAGTTAGCTCTACAAATGTTAGGTGTTGATAAATCTTTATTAGCGGATTTGGAGAATGAATTAGTGGATGCTGCTAAAGAAGAACTTAAACCAAAAATTAAGTATGTGAACACTTCTACAAATCCAGACTTAGAATACAAGTACCTGGATGATAGTGGTATAGATTTAAGAGCAGATTTAGAAAACCCTATAAATCTCAGGTCATTAGAAAGGGTATTAGTACCTACCGGAATATCTTTTGAGTTACCGGAAAGTTATGAGATACAAGTTAGACCTAGAAGTGGTTTAGCTTCTAAAAATGGAATAACCGTATTAAATACACCTGGTACGGTGGACCGTGGGTATAGTGGGGAAATAAAAGTAATTTTAATTAACCTAAGTAAGGAAACTTTCACCATAAATCATGGAGATAGGGTAGCACAAGCAGTAGTTGCACCAGTAATCTCAGGAAGATGGTGTAACTTAATAAAAACAAACATGTTAGAGAAAACAGCTAGGGGTAATGGTGGTTTTGGGTCTACAGGAATAAATTAAAATATGTCATTATCAGTTGTCTTTAGTACTAAAAAAATAAACCATAACTTTATAGAAACTATAAAGAAAACTTCTGGAATACATAATATAGAAATCCTTCCTTTTGAGAACCCGGGGAAATATTCTCTAACAGAACTTTACAATACAGGGCTAGTGCAAAGTAATAACGATATAGTACTTTTCTGTCACGACGACATAAAGTTTGACACAAAGAATTGGGGTAGAAAACTATTAAACCATTTTAAACGGAATACTGAATTTGGTATTGTTGGTGTTGCAGGATGTAGGTATATGCCTAAGAGTGGAAGGTGGTGGGAGGATTTCTCCAAAATGCATGGTGCTGTATATCATGAAGATGGTGGTAAGAGGTGGTTATCTAGATATTCTAAAGATATTGGTAACCACTTAGATGATGTAGTTTTGGTAGATGGTCTATTTTTTGGTGTTAATAAAAAAAAGTTATTTAATAAATTTAATGTAGATGTTCCTGGTTTCCATTTTTATGATGTAGATTTTTGTTTTTCTAATCACTTAAGTGGTGTTAGGATTGGTGTTTGTACTGACATTAAAATTACTCATTTATCAATTGGTAAAACAAATGATGAGTGGGAAAAAAATAGAGTGATATTTGCTGAAAAATATAAAGATGTTCTACCAATTAAGATTAATAGGGTATTAAGGAAAAAAGAAAAATTAAATATACTAATAGGTTGTTTAAATTTTAACGACTATACTGGTTCTGAATTACATGTTTTTGAATTGGCAAAAGGTTTACGGTCTGCTGGGCATGAAGTAAGTATATGTTCCAATGTTGGTGGTGATATGGAAAAAAGGGCTAAGTCCCTTGGTATTAGTACTTACAAGTTACAGGAACCTCCTGGATATACCATTAGTGATGGTAATGTAGAGGTACAATCCCCAAATGGGCCACAAGTAGTACCAAAAGGTCAATTATTTAATAGTTCTAAACCAACTTTTGATGTAGTTCACCTACACCATAAGCCAATTACAGAACACTTGTTAAAGTTTTATCCAACTACACCAACAATTTGTACTATCCATTCTGAGGTTATAGATTTAGAACACCCAGTTTTAGACGAAAAAGTTTTAAAGTATATTTGTATAAGGCCAGAAATAAAAGACTTTATAGTTTCTGAGTTTGGGGTTTCTGAAGAAAAAACAGCGGTTATTTACAACCCATTTGATTCCGATAGGTTTAAACCTCAGCCAGATAATAACAATAGTACTCCTCGTGTTTTATTTGTTGGTACTATTGATTATTTACGACAGTTGGCTATAGAAGACTTAATTTCTAGAACTAAGGAAAGTGGTAAGGAATTATGGATTTTAGGTAAGAAAAGAGAAGATTATTTAGATAATCTTGATGAGTCTCATGTAAAGTATTTCGAACCTACCTGGAATGTGGAAAATTATATACGTCAATGTGATGAAACAGCGGGCATTCTTTTGGGGAGAACCACAATAGAGGGGTGGTTATGTGGGAAACCTGGGTGGATTTATGATGTTGACGCGACTGGAAATATAAATTCTGTTGCTCTTCATGAGGTACCTACAGATATAAATAAATTTAAATCAGAAAACATAATTACAGAAATAATAAACGAATATATAGATTTAATATAATGAAACTACTAATTAAATTTCCAACTAAAGTAAGAGCTAAAAAATTTTTAAACGTATTAGGTAAGTATGTGCGATTTATGGAAGATAAAACTAATAAAGTTATAGTATCATGTGATTTAGACGATATTAGTATGAAAGAAAATTATGTAACTGAAGTCATAAACACTTACGATAATGTGGAATTACAGTTTAGTGATAATAAGAGTAAGATAGAAGCGATAAACCGTGGTATGGATGAATTAGACTTTGATATAGTGTTATTGGCCTCTGATGATATGGTCCCAATGGTTAAGGGATATGATACTATAATAAAAAATCGTATGAAGGAAACTTATCCAGATACTGATGGTGTATTATGGTTTAACGATGGATATAAAGGTAAGGAATTAAATACATTATGTATATTAGGTAAAAAGTATTATGATAGGTTTGGTTACATATATCACCCATCATATAATTCTGTATGGTGTGATAATGAATTTATGGACGTGGCAAATATATTGGGTAGACAAACATATTTTAATGAAGTTATAATTAGACATCAACACCCTGACTGGGGGTTTGGTTCTAGAGACACAATACACGTCACTAATATGAAAAATGAAAGTTCTGACAAACTTACATATAATAAAAGAAAATTAAATAATTTTGATTTATGAAAGTAGCGTTTAACACAATGATGAAGAATGAGGCTAGATTACTAGAGGTAATCTTGCCTATATGGAAAGAGTACCCAGTAGATTTATTTATATTCTATGATGATAACTCTACAGATTCCTCAGTTTCTACAATTAAAAAACATTTGGGTGAAGATAGGTGTTTAATAATTAATGATAACCTACCAAAATTTAATGAGGGTTACCATCGTCAAAAGATGATAGACGTTTCTAGAGAAAATAATGTAGATATAGTTTTATCTATAGATTGTGACGAATTATTAACAACTAGTATTGTGAATAACTTTGATGAGTTTTTAAATATTTACGAATCTAAAAGTATGGGGTTATTCTGGTATAACAGTGTAAATAACACATTATCTCAATATAGAAGTGACCCACAATATGCTAGTAATTTTAGAAGTTTTGTGTTACCATTAAAACACACTTTATCACTAGATACCACACAGTGGAAATACCACACACCAAGAGTACCACATGTCACACTACAACATTCGGTGAGTAAAGAATATGGTGTGATACACCTCCAAGCGATTAATACAAGATTCTATGCACTTAAACAATTGTGGTATAAACATCATGAATTAGTAAATTATGGTCATAGTGTAGACCATATAAACAGTAGATACGATAGTGTTGTTAACCAATTTAATTTTCAACCAGAAAACATAGACCCTAAGTTAATAGAAGGTATTACGTTTGACGTTTCTGTTTTTGACGGCCTTGAGGAGGATAAGGGTTATTTAAAGTTTATCAAGGAGAATTATAATGAAGGTTTAGTTACCTTCGGTAAAGAATTTTTATAGTATGAGTAAATATATCATAGGCATCACCACCTTCTCGAAAAGGTTTAACTATATCGAGACACTACTTAATCAAATAAGGCAGTTTACTGATTTAAAAATTATGGTTGTTATAAATGGTGAAAAGGATGGTGACTTTAAAGAAGACTATAGGAAAAAAATATTAGAGTTATGTACTTCGATTAAAAATGTGTACCCAATTTTTTACTTAGAGACCAGAGGCCTTTCTAAATTATGGAACACATTATTAATAACTTCCGACAGTGATAACCTATTAATGCTTAATGACGATATAGAAATACACTCATCTGATATTTTTAATATACTAGACAATTACGTATCCTCATCATCTTTTAAAGGTTTAACTAAAATAAATGGTTCTTTTTCACATTTTATAGTGAACAAACCATTAATGGATAAAATTGGTTATTTTGATGAACGTTTATTGGGTTTTGGTGAAGAGGATGGTGATATTACATACCGATTATTAAAGGTTGGTGTTGATGTTGGCAATATACACATTAGTAATGTTAATAATATTATATCTAGTGTTAGACATGACCATGTGAAGTCCGGAATAGGAAAATACTCTAAGTTTAATAGGGATTACATATATAATGAAAAGTATTCTAAAAATTTAACTAGTCCGTATAGGGGTTTGTTTGACACACCTATGGACCAAAACCTAAGTGATTTAGATAATTATCCATCTGAGAAGTTTTTCATTAAAAATAAAAATAATCTTTAAAATGCAAATAAGTAATCTAAATTCTTATGAAACATTTACAACACTATATAAAGAAGATAGTAATGGTAGGGAAATTAATATATTCGAGTTTTCAGATGTTGTGATTACTGGGGAATCACTTTTTTACCCAAACACATTACTTTTCTCCAAAAGTGAAAATAAACTCTATAGACCAACCAATGAAAGTACTATGTCACTTAAAGACTTAGTACCTGTTGACGGATTTAATTACGATGATGTAGTTCATAAGGTTACCAATAGTGACCCACTATTTTTCTTTATTTATAATACTGACAATTACTACCATTTTTTATACGACACACTACCTTATTTAATTTCATTTAACCATTTACGTAAAAAAATACCCACACTAAAACTTTTAATGAATTACCCAAACCCCGATAAAAAAAAATTTTATAATTTTATTACTGAGTTTTTGTCTCTTATCGGTATTACGGGGGATATGATTGTTATGGTGGAGGGTGGTACGTTATATAAACAACTTTACGTATCTTCCTCGTATACTCATGGTGGTAGTTCTAACTTACCACCTAGAAAAGAGATATATAACTTATATCTAACCATTAAAAATAATGTGGATTTGACTGATGTAACACCCAAAAAAATTTACGTTTCTCGTAGGAGTTGGGTACATGGAGATTTTTCTAATATCGGGACTAACTATACAACTAGACGTAAGATGGTTAATGAAGATGAGTTAGTGGAGACTCTGACCTCCAGTGGGTATTCGGAGGTATTCACTGAAAAACTATCTACTAAAGAAAAAATAAACTTATTTAAAAACGCTGAGACCGTTATTGGTGCTATAGGGGGTGGTATATCGAATGTGTTGTTCTCTAACAATACTTGTAAACTAATATCTATAGTCTCTCCAAATTTTTTAGAAGTTAATGAAAGATTTAAATATTCGTTTAATAATGTTAAATTTTCGTTATTTGATGATGTTGCCCACACAGAAACTGGTGAGTTAAAAACCTATATGAGAGTACGTTGTGGTTCTATCGTTGGTGAGATAATAGAGATAGATGGTAGTAAAGTAACCTTATCGTATAGTAAATCTCCTATATGTGGTTGGAATGACTCAGTGGAGTATTCTACTATAGTTGTAGACTATTCTGATTGCGAAAAACTTGATTCTGGACTTAACTCCCCTTGGAGTTTAAATATAAATAAATTTAAAAATAAATACTTAATACAAAAAACCTATGATTAATTACGTTGTCTATTCTCATACAGACTATATGGATGTCTTAAACATCCAGACTAACCACATAAAAGAACAAAAAAACATTACGTTGTTTTTAAATTCTAACACTTTAGAATTGGGGGAGTTGTACTCAAAATATAAAAATGTTATTTTTTATGACGACTCAAAACCATACGCCACTAGACTACTAATGTCGATAAATAAATTAGATTGTGACTATTTTTTATTTATGCATGATATTGATATTCTTTTAAATGTGGATAATTCTGTTTTAGATGGGTTTTTACCTCTAATGGTGGAACATTCCATAGATAGGATTGACTTAAAGCATACAGATAGTATAGACCATCCTGAAGTTATATCGATAGATGATGGATTTTCCTTTGGGTCCTCCGCGATGATGGTGGATGGTAAAAACTATATGATAAAACAGACTAACCCAAATAATTTTATATACAATGTTAATCCGTCCATATGGAAAAAAGATTCTTTTATGGATTTACTTAATACTTTTCCAGATAAAACTTATAGGACTATAGAGGGTATGGATGTTCAAAACTTCTCAACAAAATTAAATGTATACAAATTACATAATAAAAATTATAAATATTGTGGTTATTTTACTTGTGTAGAATTTTTTATATTTTTACATATAAGTCACAGTGGGAAACTTTTACCTTTAAACGATACTTTCACTACTGTTTATGGACAATCATATAATGATATTAGTGTCGAATATACCAACATAGTTAATAAATATAATTTAAAATTAAATGAAAAATGGATATCGTAAATAACAAAGACAACTATAGGGTAGCATTCATAATAGCTCATAAATTTTTTAGGGGTTATGACTCATATTTAAAACATTATATAGAAAATATTTTATCTTTCTACAATAATCCGTTGATTGTTGTTGTGGACAATAATTCTAATTATAAAGAGGATGTATTCTCGACACTACCTACTTCCGATAACATAGTACTATTAGATAATGACATTGATTGTAAGTTTGAGTTAGGTGCCTATCAGGTTGGTATTAGGTATATAATAGACAATAACTTAGTGGGTGAATTTGATTATTATGTATGCAGCCAAGATAATTTCATAATAAAAAATAAGTACGACTTTAATACTCTTATAGAGGGAGAACATACTGCGTGCCCTATAAACTCTTGGCATTTTGATGGTGAGTGTCGTGATGTGTACGTACCAGTATTAGAGTCTTTGGGGCTACATAATAACATGGACAAGTTAACTTTTTGTTGGTGTAGTAGTTTTATTGTTTCTGGTAGTAAGTTGGAGCAACTATATGGGTATTTACAAAAAATAGTGATTAGTGTTAGGTGGGAAAGCTCTGCTTCTGAAAGGTATTTAGCTAGGATATTGTGGGAATTAAACGATTATAAAAATACTGATATAGATGGAAGTATTGGTGATTTAGCTAGTAGGCATTACGATTGTTGGACGGTGGACCCATATGCTAATGACACAACATCTTATTTTGTAAAAACCGTACAACAAAAAACAGAAAGAACATTAGATAAATGAATACCATAGAATTCATTGGTGATAACGTTATATGTTACCAGTCGGTTGCCCCATTACACATTAGAGAGTATTATAACTACTGTGTAACACTATTATTAAAAAAATTATCGGAGCTAAAGGGCCCAATCAATGTTATTTTTGGTAGGATTCCTCACACATTTAACAATACCAACCCAACAATTAAAATAGACATTCAATGTGAACACACAGTAGTTAAAGATGGTGGTAGGGGTGTGAATAAAATAGTTTTAGGTAACACCTTAACTGAAAATGGTGAGCGTTACTTAGTTAGGGTTAGTGACTTTAACTATTTTAATAATTTAGATGTGGTCATAGAATATAGTATCCCTAATATAACACATATACGTAACTCGGGACACTTTAATGACTACACAAGTAAATTAACATATATAGCGTCTTTGGTGTATGATGTAGAATTTATAAGTACCAACAGAAAAAGTACTATAACACTTTTCACTAATAATGTTAGTGATAGAAGAAATTTATTTACGAATAATGTATTAAAAAATAGTGTGTCTTGCACTAACGTTGATGGGTGTTATGGTGGTACCGAACTAAGGGAACAATACGATAAAACTAAAATTTTAGTAAATGTACACCAAACTGACCACCACCACACTTTCGAGGAATTAAGGGTACTACCAGCTTTATCTAGGGGTGTTATTGTTATTAGTGAAGATGTGCCTTTAAAAGAAGAAATACCTTATGGGGAATACATAATATGGTCTAGTTACGATAACTTACTTACAACGATTAAAGACGTACAAGATAATTACGACATATACCATAAAAGAGTGTTTAATAATAATTTAAAAAACTTACTATTAAAAATGAGGGATATAAATAATGATAATTTAAACATACTAAAAAAATATGAATAACAAAAAAATAACACTAACTGAAATCTTTGATGAAGAGGGTGGAGATAAGGGTTCCTACTTTACACACAAAGACTCAACAGAGAATTTAGCCCATAACTACACAAAAGTTTATGATGAAGTTATGTCACCTTTTAGAGATGAAGAAATAAATCTAATGGAAATAGGTCTTTGGTGCCCATTTTTTCCTGGGTCTTCAGTAAAAGCTTGGTCAAGGTACTTTAGTAAAGCAACCTATTATGGTGTTGATATTGTTGACTGCACTCAACTAGCTTCAGAAGGGGTCAACATAGATATAATGGACCAAAGAAATGAGAAACAAATGAGTTCCTATATTAAAGATAAACCAAAATTTAAATTTATAATAGATGATGGTTGTCACGAAGAGGATGCTATCATACTGTCCCTTGGTTCGTTGTTTCCTCATTTAGAAAGTGGTGGGATGTATTTTATTGAGGATTTACATGTGGTAGATAAGACAAACCTTTATAACTTAGTTACCAACAAGTTTACTAGTGAGTATATTTCAGAAGATAAAATAAAGTACATTAACGAAAATGTCGACAGGTGTTATTTTAGTGAGGATGGGAAATTGTGTGTTATTTATAAAAAATAATGAAAGTTGCGTTACTAATATCTGGTTACTTAAGAACCTTTAAAACTAACATATCGAATATTGAACAATCTATAATCGAAAAATTTGATGATGTGGATACCTATATCCATATCACCAAACATGAAAACGAGGATGATAAATATTTAAACCCTTCTAACATCTATGATGATATTAAATTTATAAACGATAGAATCAACCCAATATCTTTATTGGTTGAGGATAATGTTGAACTTGATGATTTTAGTGATGGTTTGGTGAATACTTGGTTAAAATTTTACAAACTAAATGAGCTTAAAAAAATTAATGAGGGTTTGTTCGGTGATTACGATTTAATTATAAAATGTAGACCAGATTTAAATGTGTTCTCTGATGATGTGTTCGGGTTAGACCTTAATGAGGATATAATTTATATTCCGGAAGATAGTAAGATAGATAAGGATAAATTAAGAGATGTTAGTGATTCTTACATCTGTGATGTGTTTGCCTTTGGTAACTCTAAATCAATGGATGAATATTTTTCAATATACAAACAACTACCTAAATTAATTAATAAGTACGGTACAGTGCCGGAAACCATACTTTACAATTATTTAAAGGAACATAGTGTGTCTCATTCCTTGGTTGATATTTCCTATGAGGTAATTCTATCCAAGTGTAATGTATTTGCGATATGTGGTGATTCTGGTTCTGGCAAGTCAACACTAAGTACACTATTAAAAAATATATTTAGTAACTCTTTTACTCTGGAAGGTGATAGATACCATAAATGGGATAGGTCTAATAATAATTGGAAAGACTTAACCCATTTAAACCCTGACGCTAATTACATCACTAAGATGAATGAGGATGTGTTTAACCTAAAGTTTGGTAATGAAATACACCAGGTAGACTACGACCACGGCACTGGTAAATTCACCGAAAAACAATTAATAAACCCATCAGACAATTTAATTGTTTGTGGTCTCCATAGTTTGTATAACGATAACGATTCGATATACGATTTAAAAATATTTATGGACACTGATGAAAAATTAAAAAAGAAATGGAAGGTAAAACGTGATGTTAAAGAACGTGGATATTCAGTAGAAAAAGTATTAGATAGCATTAAAAAAAGGGAAGGTGATTTTGTAGATTATATTTCCCCACAAAAAAATAATGCGGACTTAATAATCAAATTTTTCACCACAGAAGAAATAGATTTAAATGATTTAGGTAGCGATAATAAATTAAGTTTAGAGTTGTCCGTCACTAAAAATTTAAATGTATCCAATATATTACAACACTTTAAATCCTTGTCTGTTGATGTGTCTGTAACATACGATGAGAATTTTACAATTATACGATTCATGGAATATAAAGAACTTGATTTAGGGTTGGGCACCAACTCTTTTTACGATTACATTTTATATTTTATATTAAACCTATAGTCATAGTTGACTATTATAAAAAAAATAAATACACTGTAGTATAAGAAGGTTAAAACGATTTTAAGTATGTCTGATGTAAAAAATAGTTTATTAAGGTTGTCCGAACAAGTATCAAAGTATTGTGTCGGTATGGAGGGAAATATATCTGGTAAAATGGACGAAAATTCTTTTTTAATAAAGGCAAGTGGACAGTCCCTAGCAAAATTAAGTGGGGACGGATTAGTTACTTTTGATTTCAATGGTAAACAAATAGACAACCCAAATAAAAAAGGAAGTATGGAGTTAAGTTTCCACACCTACTTGTTAGGTTTCGAAGGTGTTAACTTTATCGCACATACTCACCCAACAAACACACTTAAAATATTATGTAGTAAACATAGTTCTATGTTTTCTACCGAAAGATTATTTCCAGACCAGGTAGTTTTTAATGGTGGACAATCTTGTTTAGTACCGTATGCAAAACCAGGTATTGAATTGACCTCATCAATTAAGGGGTGTGTTGAGTTATTCATTAAGTCTCAGGGTTACTTCCCTAAATTAATTTTATTAGAGAATCACGGTATAATTGCTTGTGGTAAAACTATCGGTGAATGTATTGTATCTACCGATATATGTGAAAAATCAGCTGAAATATTTACAGTTAATTCTAAATTCTTAACAAAAGATGATATTAAGGAATTAGTGGAGGATAAACAAGAGAAGTATAGACAAAACCAATTAATATGAGAGTAATTTATGTTGATATCGATGAGACGATTTGTGAGACTCCGGAACCTAGAAACTACTTTAACGCAGAACCAATTAAAGAAAATATAGATAAAATTAATAAGTTATACGATGAGGGACATACAATTGTGTATTGGACTGCTCGTGGTAGTCGAACTCAAATTAACTGGTACGATTTAACTAAAGAACAACTTGTTAAGTGGGGAGCTAAACATCACGAATTAAATGTAACCAAACCATATTATGATTTATTTATAGATGATAAAACACTTAGAATAGAAGAAATATGAAACTAATATCCCATAGAGGAAATATTGTTGGACCAAACCCAACTAGAGAAAATACACCATCTTATATAGATACAGCAATATCTGCTGGTTATGAGGTTGAGGTTGATATTACTTATGTAAATAATAAATTTTACTTGGGTCATGACACCCCGGATTATGAAATAACCGAAAAATGGATGGTGTTGAGAAAGGGAAACATATGGTTTCACTGTAAGGATGTTGAATCGGCGTCTATTCTTGGCGGTCTAGACGATTCATATAAATTCTTTTGTCATACTTCTGACTCATTTGTATTAACCAGCACTAACCATATCTGGGTTCACGATTTAACCCTAAAATTAAGTAATAGGTGTATTATACCATTATTAGACAATGTAGACATTAAAAACTACGATGGTAATACAGTTTATGCTGTATGCACTGACTACGTATCGCTTGCAGCATACGAACTAAAACAAAAAGGACTTTATAAATGATAGTAAATAATACTATATTTAAGTTATGAAAAAACCACAAATTATAATCCCAATGTCTGGTATCGGTAAACGTTTTATTGATGCTGGTTACCTAGACCCAAAACCACTAATAGAGGTTGATGGGTACCCAATTATAGAACATGTGGTCAACCTATTTGGTAGGCCAGATAACGTTATCTTTATTTGTAATGAAATACACCTAAAGGAAACAGACATGACTAAAACACTTAAACGTATTTCACCTAACTGTAAGATATATCCCGTATCAAATGAGGATAGACGTGGTCCAGTTCACGCTATTTCACAGATATTTGATGAAATAGATGATGATAAAGAGGTTATCGTTAGTTATTGTGATTATGGCACTGAATGGAATTACGAAAAGTTCTTAAAGGACACTAGGGAATGTAACTCATATGGAGCGATACCGTGTTATACGGGTTTCCACCCACACATGTTAGGTGGTGACAATTACGCTTTTGTAAAAATGTATGGGGGTAAGGCGGTAGATATCCAAGAAAAAAAACCATTTACCCAAGATAAAATGTCAGAACTAGCTTCTAATGGTACTTACTATTTTAAAAATGGTAAGATAGTTAAAAAGTATTTTGAACGTTTAATTGATAGAGATATTAATCTTAACGGAGAATATTATGTTAGTTTAGTTTATAAATTATTAATGGAAGACAATTTATTAGTCACAACATTTTTAATAGATAAGATGTTACAATGGGGCACACCTTATGACCTTAGCATTTACAATTCTTGGTCCAAGTATTTCAATAACTTAACAATTAAACAAGAAAGGGTTTATAACCCAAAAAACACTACTTTAATTTTACCTATGGCCGGTAAAGGAAGTAGGTTCGCTGACGAAGGATATGTGTTACCAAAACCTCTGTTGGGTGTAAATGACAAACCTATGATTATTCAAGCTGTGGACTGTCTACCTAGTTCAGATAATAATATTTTTATATGTCTGGACGAACATATAGACAAATTTAGGGTAGATTTAACTTTAAAACAAACATATAGTAATTGTGAAGTTGTTTCGTTAGATGAAACAACTGAGGGTCAGGCTTGCACTTGTAAGGTTGGTATTGATGAGTGTGGTGTAGATTTGGATTCACCTATCCTAATTTCTGCTTGTGATAATGGTGTGTACTACAATTCTGAAAAATATTTAAAATTACTTAATGATAAAAGTGTGGATATTATAGTATGGTCTTTTAGAAATAACCAAGCTAGTAAAAATAACCCTAATGCCTATGCCTGGTTAGACGTTGATGGTGATGGTTCAATAAAACATGTTTCATGTAAAAACTTTATCTATGACGACCCCCTAACTACCCACGCTATTATAGGTACTATGTTTTTTAGAAAAGCTAGATACTTTATTGATGGGTTAATTCAAAACACCATAAAAAATATTAGAACGAATAACGAATTCTACGTTGATGACGTTTTAAACCAAAATATAGAGTCTGGTCTTAATGTTAAGGTTTTTGAAGTTGAGAACTACATCTGTTGGGGCACACCTGACGATTATAAAACTTACCAGTACTGGTCTGAATTTTTTAACGACTGTACATGGCATCCGTACACCAAATAGAAAAAACAACTATCTTTACAAATATCGATAATCTTTTTAACTTTTTAATATGTCAAAAGTAGCACTAATTACAGGAATAAATGGTCAAGATGGTAGTTATCTTGCTGAATTTTTACTAGCAAAAGGTTACGAGGTATGGGGTATCCTAAAAAGAAACTCGGTAGCGGAAAACCAAACAGCTAGGATTCCAGATAATGTTTTTAAGGAATTAAATCTAGTTTATGGTGATTTAACTGACCTATCATCTATAATAAGTGTAATCCAAAAATGTGTACCAGATGAAATTTATAACCTTGCTGCCCAATCTCATGTTAGGATTAGTTTTGACCAACCAATATATACTTCTAATGTGACAGGTCTTGGTGTTTTGAACTTACTAGAAGCTGTTAGATTAACCGACCCTAAAATTAAAGTGTACCAAGCTAGTTCATCAGAAATGTTTGGTAATAATATTGACACAGATGGATATCAAAGAGAAACTACTCCGATGAGCCCTGTATCACCATATGGTTGTGCAAAGGTTTTTGGGTACAACATATGTAGAAATTATAGAAACTCATATAATATGTTTATCTCTAATGGTATTTTATTTAATCATGAATCACCTAGAAGAGGAATTAATTTTGTAACAAATAAAGTTGCAAAAGAAGCTGTAAAAATAAAATTAGGGTTATCTGACGAATTAAGGTTGGGTAATCTAGATGCTAGTAGGGATTGGGGTCACGCTAAAGATTATGTGGAAGCTATGTGGTTAATGTTACAACATGACACACCAGATGATTTTGTGTGTTCTACAGGGGTTTCCCATAGTGTTAAAGATTTAGTGGTGTATGTATTTAACTCTTTAGAGTTGGATTGGACCCAATACGTGTCTGTAGATGAAAAATATCTTAGACCTGAAGAATTAAAACACCTTAAGGGTGATTGTTCTAAAATAAAAGAAGTCCTGGGTTGGTCACTTGAGTATAGTTTTGAGAGTATGATGGACGAGATGGTTGAATATTGGTTGGAGTACTATGAAAAATAATTTCGATACGTTAGTTACTGGGGGTCGTGGACTCGTAGGTTCTTCACTTAGTGGAGATATGAATAGAGTTGGTGGTGAGTTTGATTTACGAGATAAAGCTGTAACAGATAAACTATTTTCTGATTTATCACCTAAAAATGTAATTCATTGTGCAGCTAGGGTAGGTGGTTTGGGTGGTAATATGAACCACAAAGGAGAGTTCTTTTATGATAATATTATGATGAACACAAATGTGATAGAATCATGTAGAAC
>TARA_R110000744_G_scaffold82361_10_pt1 | contig 22342 bp, 20 predicted proteins | sample TARA_R110000744 | Tara Oceans TARA_R110000744 (sample SAMEA4398083) | marine metagenome | biome: Polar Biome; feature: [DCM] deep chlorophyll maximum layer (ENVO:01000326); material: water (ENVO:00002006), including particulate matter (ENVO:01000060) such as... | depth 36 m | reverse complement strand
CCACCGGCACCCATTGCAGCGGTTAGAAATGAGGTGAAACCCGCGAGAATAATTAAGAATAAGGAAAGTGCTGGGCTGACCAGCTCACTGCTAAAAAGCTCCATGTGGTTTTGCTTAAAACTGACGTATTTGAGCGATAGCCTATCTTGAAACATCTATGGGCAACAGACGTTTTTTAAGCAGTTCGCAATAATCCGGCAAGGAATCTCAAGGTCTCAGACACCATTTTTTCTGAAAAAAATGTATTTCAGCCTAGCACTTTAGACTAATACAACATGTATTAACGCTTATGAATTCCTTCACTGTGCCGATATAGATAATTGAAAATAAAAGCTTCTTCACGCCGTGCCAGCCTTTATATTAGGGAAATATTATCAACGTGGTAAAGTACCGATTTAACCACTCATTTCACTAAGTAAAAGCCGTTGACGCAGCTCAACTTTTCTTTCAAAAGAGTTTGACACTAGGCGATGCTCTAGTACTTTTACTGTAAAGATGTTTCATATCACAACCATAATGAGCTAATTATCTGCGTCATGAAAACAGCTAACATATTCGCATTACTTATTTCATTATTGCTCCCCGGCGTTGCGCATTACGCCGAAGCCGAAGAAGAAGATAAACTTAAGTTTTCCGGTTTCACCCGGGTGGTTTTAGGCTATTTGGACGACAAAAACGCTGAGTATGTTGGGTACGACAACAGCATAAGCTTTGATCAGCAATCACTTCTTGGGTTACAAGCAGATTACACCTTTAACGATCAACTATCCCTTACTGGCCAAGTTATTGGCCACACGGGTGAGCAACGCTCCTCAGGGCTAGAATGGCTTTATCTAACTTACACCCCTAGTAAAGCCCTGCGCATTAAGCTGGGCAAACAGCGCATACCTTTTTTTAACTACAGTGATAGTTTAGATGTTGGCTTTGCTTACCCTTGGTTGACCTTGCCCCAACAGTTTTACGACACGGCTTTTTTCTCTACATTCGAAGGGGTATTGGCTAACTACGAGTACGTTTTTGATAACTGGGTGATGAATTTCGAAGGTTATTGGGGTCGCTACGATGACAAAATATATTTAGCTAGCGGGGAAATTGACACCCAAGTGACTGGCTTATATGGCTTTAATACTAGCGCAGCATATAACAACTGGACGTTTCGAGCGGCCTACAACGAAGGTAATGCCAACCTCACCCTACCTGGCGCGGCGCAGTTTGTAGAAGTGTTGAATCAATTTGGCTTCAGCCAAAGCGCGGAAACCCTTAACCCAGATGGCTTGATACGCTTTTATCAATTGAGTGCCAACTACGAAAACCTTAATTACTTTGTTCGCAGCGAAGTAGCCAAAATGGTGGGGGAAAGCGGCCCTGTTCCAGACATAGACAGCTTTTATATTTCAGCCGGCTATAACTTTTACCCTTACACTCTCTACATTTCGTACGGTGAACGAGATGTTTATTACGATCATCCAGCGAATGAAATTCCGTATGGTATATCCCCCGATTTAGACGTACTCGCAGCCACTTACGAGTCTGTACTTGCTGGCTTTCCAGATGATAAGAGCCAAGGGACAAAAATTGGCATACGCTGGGATTGGCGCTTCAACCTAGCGCTAAAAGGCGAAGTAACCTATGTACATGCCGACAAAGTCAGTAATGATTTTGCCCTAAAAGACTTAGGCAACTTCGATGGAACTGCGGTCTTGTATCAACTTGGCATTGAGTGGGTGTTTTAATGAAAAAACTCTTCGCTCTATTTATCACATGCTGGCTGGCGTCAATCCCCTCATTGAAAGCCGCCGAAGCAATTATTGTGGTGGCTAATACCTCTGATAAGTCCCTGCAACTGAATCGTCTACAAGTACGCAACCTTTTTATGGGTGGCGCTTTGCCTTATGACTTAGATGCCATCGCTTTACCACCGGAAAACCAAACGCGCGTTTTGTTTAATACCAAGGTGATCGGCCTTACAGAATCACGTATTCAATCCTATTGGGCGCAAATGCGCTTTACTGGACGTAAAAAAGCACCAAGAGAATTTAGCAACGAACAGTCAATGTTAGATTATCTAATCGATAATGCTGGTGCTGTGGGCTACTTGCCTGAAGGAATATCAGTTCCTAATGAGTTGACTGTTTTGTATACGGTTAGGTAAATTGTTACGGGCATATCTAAAAGGAGTATCCCTGATAGTTTATTGCGTGCATTATCAATGCAATGCGGGATTGAAAGTGATTTAATGGAATACGACTTAAAAAACGAACTAAAGCAATATATTAGTGTTTTTCATTACCGTTTTCGCAGTTAAAAAAGCCCCAAGTGTAAAATAGTATAAAAATTTTAATGTAAGAGTAACCACCATATGGATCTTGTAGTATTGCGTGCTTTAGTGGTCTGTCTTTCATTTAGTCTGAGTACTTTTTTAGCCAACGCAGCCACACCAAACCCGCTAGAATTTTCTGGTTTTGCCCGAGTGATAATGGGATACCTTGATGATGAGAATGCTGAGTATGTAGGCTACGACAACAGCATTAGTATCGACCAGCAATCACTTTTGGGGTTACAAGCAGACTATAGACTGAGTGAAGAAATAGCATTTACCGGGCAAGTCGTTGGTTACACAGATGATCAGCGCTCCTCAGGATTAGAATGGCTCTACCTCACTTACACCCCTAATAGCGCCTTACAAGTTAAACTTGGCAGACAGCGCATACCTTTTTTTAACCACAGCGACAGTCTCGATGTGGGCTTTGCTTATCCTTGGTTAACCCTTCCGCAACAAGTCTACGACACGGCTTTTTTCTCTACTTTCGACGGTGTTTTAGCTAATTATCAATTTACCTTGAATGATTGGCAGATCAGCTATGAGGGCTATTGGGGCAGGTTCGACGATGAAATACATTTAGATAGCCAGGATTTAGACACCCAAGTGATCGGGCTTTTTGGCGTTAACGCCAGTGTGAGCTATAGAAACTTCAACTTACGTGGTTCGTATGGTCAAGGAGACATTGATATAGAACAGGACGAGGCTACGCAATTCGCTCAATTACTTCGTCAATTCGGATTTACAAACAATGCTGACTGGTTAAACGCAAATGGGTTGCTGCAATTTTATCAACTCAGCGCTAATTACGAAGATTTGGATTATTTTTTACGCAGTGAAGTTACCAAAATGACTGGCGCTGGGGGGCTGTTCGCTGATATCGATAGCTTTTATATCTCTGCGGGTTATAACTTTTACCCCTACACGGTATATATTTCGTATGGGAAAAAAGACTTACACTTTGAGCATCTAGCCAATGAGATCCCTTTTGGCGTATCACCTGAGCTAGATTTACTGGCAGCAACTTATCTTGGGATCTTAGATTTCTTCCCTGACGATGAATCAAAGGGAACAAAAATAGGAATTCGGTGGGATTGGCAGTATAACGTGGCACTAAAGGCTGAAATGACCTTTGTTGAAGCTAATAACGCCATCAGTAATGACTACGCCGTTAGGGATTTAGGTGGCTTCGACGGTCATGCTGTTCTCTATCAGTTTGGATTAGAGTGGGTATTTTAGTGAAAAAGTATCTTGCTTGCCTTGTTCTATGGTACTTCGTGTTTTCAACGGCTGCCCACGCTGCTCAGTCCGTCATGGTTGTAGCAAACACCGGAGACCAATCCATTCAACTTAACCGTCAGCAAGTGCGAAGCTTGTTTATGGGCGGCGTTATACCCTATCAATTAAAAGCTGTGGCGCTACCGCCAGAAAATCATACCCGAGTACTATTTAACACTAAGATAATCGGTTTAACTGAATCTCGAATTCAATCCTACTGGGCGCAAATGCGTTTCACTGGACGCAAACGCGCCCCTAGGGAATTTGAAAACGAAACCTCGTTGCTGCAATTCCTTTTGCGCAATGTTGGCGCGACAGGGTACTTACCTGCTGGCATGGATGTTCCGGAGCAATTAACAGTAATTTATACTATTCCCTAGCGGTGGTTATTGACTGAGCTTGCAATTGAGCACACCTTTCATATCAAGATGGTACTAATCCCCTAATCACTCTTTCTTGAAGTGCCATACAACCTCCAACAATTAAAGCTTTATCAAAATTTGCCGTTAATAATGACACAACAATAAATTTGTCATCCTTTTGTATACTAGCTTTTCAGGCAAATTTATTTGATTCTTAACTCGTCTATAGTACTTTGTTCATTAGGTACTTTATTTAACCTTAAATAATAAAGGTCTTAGTTGAACATGCCTTGGCGATTATGGAATTTTGTATTGGCGTGCGGCTTGGCTTTACTTTGCAACGCCCATCCAATTTACGCGGAGACCTCGGATAAACTGCAATTTTCTGGCTTTGCCAGAGTTGTTTTGGGCTATTTGGACGATAAAAATGCGGAATACCTCAACTACGACAATTCCCTCAGTATTGACAATGAAAGTCTAATCGGGTTGCAAGCCGATTATCAGATGATGGATAGCCTGGCAGTAACTGGACAACTGATAGGTCACAGCGGCGAACAAAGAGACTCAGGTATTGAATGGCTATATTTAACTTACACTCCTACTAATGCCCTCAAACTCAAGCTCGGTCGCCAGCGCACGCCGTTTCTAAATTACAGCGATGTCATAGATGTGGGATACGCCTACCCTTGGGCGACATTACCCCAACAAACCTACCCTCGTCACTTTTTTTCAAACTTTGATGGGCTGATGGCAAGCTACGAGATACCAAGCACCTTATTTTTGATGAATATTGAAGGTTATTGGGGGTACTTCAAAGACAAAGTGGTCGTTTCAGAGCGCGAAATGGAAGCAAAAACGACAGGATTTCATGGATTAATTAGCCATATCAGCTTTAAAAACTGGAACTTGAGGGGCTCTTATCATCAAGGTACGACCAGTGTAACGTTAGATGATGTAACGCAATTTAGCGGCCTCCTCAGTCAACTGGGCTTCAGTCAGAGCGCTGATAGTTTAGCCACAACTGGGGTAACGGAGGTATTTCAATTCAGCGCTAATTACGAAACAGTAGATTACTTTGTTCGAGGAGAGCTGAATCGAATCAAGGCGGATTTTATTTTTGTACCCGATACAGACGGGTATTTTCTTTCTACTGGGTATAATTACTTTCCGTTTTCTTCTTATATTTCGTACTCGAAGAACACCACTGATTATGAGCAACCGGCCAGTGACATTCCGATTGGCCTTAGTCCAGTATTAGATGGGCTGGCTTATAGCTACTTGAATATATTTGAACAGCTACCGGTTAACAGTTCTGAAGCTTATACCCTAGGTACGCGCTGGGATCTTCAGCCAGGCTTAGCATTAAAAGGGGAAGTTAGTTTAATCAAGGGAGCTGACAATGAAAGCGCATTTTTTAATATTAAAGATACCGCGTTTGACCGAGAAGCTTTGTTGTATTTAATTGCGTTGGAGTGGGTATTTTGATGAAAAATTTATTTTTCTCTCTCATTATTAGCATTGTTATTGGGTTTCCTGCCGCTGCGAACACCTCAATCGTTGTTGTGGCCAACACTGACAATAAAAAAATACAGTTGAATCGCCAACAAGTACGTAATTTGTTTATGGGCGGAGCGCTCCCTTATGATTTAGAGGCCATTGCATTGCCTCCTGACAACCAAACTCGTGTGCTATTCAACACGAAAGTGGTTGGATTAACTGAGTCACGCATTCAATCCTATTGGGCACAAATGCGCTTTACCGGTCGTAAAACGGCACCGAAAGAACTGAACAGTGAGCGCGTAATACTTGATTACCTCAAAAACAATGAAGGTGCGGTTGGTTACTTGCCTGAGAGTTTATCGTTGCCGAAAGAATTAACCATTATTTACACTGTTTTGTAAGTATAATTGATAAGAAAAAACTTTATAAATCGGTGATAGAACAGAAGTATAAACCTGTCTACATCACGCAACTATTTGACATCGTGTCAGCCTACAGTATTGTCAATATTGAGAGTTAAATGTTTATTAAATTAGGAAAGTTAGCCATGGGGAAATATATCTCACGCCTGAGCTTAGCTGGTTGTCTACTCTGTTTAACTAGCGCAGGGCTTGCTGATGCCAAACCCGATGACAATCTGCAATTCTCTGGATTTGCCAGGGTTGTGGCGGGTTATCTTGATGAGAACGATGCTCAGTACTTAGGCTATGAAAATAAAATCAGCGTAGCTTAGCAATCCCTTTTAGGTTTACAGGCCGACTATAGAATCACTGACGATTTATCCGCTACTATTCAAGCTATTGCCCGTACAGGGGATGATAACGATTCAGGTATAGAATGGCTTTATTTAACTTACACTGCCGACAAAGCATTAAAATTGAAACTAGGACGCCAACGAACACCTGTATTCAGTTATAGCGATTATTTAGATGTGGGTTTTGCTTACAATTGGGTGTCATTGCCCCAACAAGTTTATCAACAATTTTTATTTCCGAACTTTGATGGCCTGCATGCTGAGTACGAATATATTGGTGAACATTTTTCTCTAGGTCTTGAAGCTTACTTTGGGGAATTAGATCGAGACTTCGTTTATCAAGGTAATTCGTTAAATACTGATGTTGATAATATGCACGGTGTAATTGGCACACTAGACTACGAAGGTTGGACATTCCGCGCTTCGTTTCATCAAGGAGACGCTGATGTTACCCAACAAGAATTGTCCGAATTTAGTGATACATTGCGTGGGTTGGGTTTTATGCAAAGTGCTGACTCACTCTCAAACGAAGGTTTTACCCGATTTTACCAACTTAGTGCTTTCTATGAAGATGTGGATTATTTCTTCCGCTCTGAAGCATCAAGGTTGAGAACTGGATTATTTCTTGCTCCAGATACAAATGGCTATTTCGTATCAGGCGGTATGAACTTTTATCCATTCTCTGTTTACGCATCATTTGCTCGCGATACCAACAAATACAGCGCTGCCATTTCTGAAATTCCTTTCGGGGTGAATCCACAACTTGACCAATTAGCCTATGGCTACCAGCAAATTACAGCTCAGATTGGAAACAACAGCACGGTAAGCTACAGCATCGGAGGAAGGTGGGATTGGAACGAGAATTTAGCCTTTAAAATGCAAACTACCTTGCTGAAAGAAAGGGACGGTTTAGAAGGGCTCTTCGTCGACAGAAACAGTAACTTTGACGGCAAAGCCATGTTTTATCAGTTAGCCTTGGAGTGGGTATTCTGATGAAGACCTTATTTTTCTCTCTCATTATTAGCATTGTTATTGGATTTCCTGCCGCTGCGAATACCTCAATCGTTGTAGTGGCCAATACGGAAAACAAAGACATTCAACTGAATCGCCAACAAGTACGCAACTTATTCATGGGCGGAGCGCTCTCTTATGATTTAGAGGCAATTTCTCTACCTCCCAAGAATCAAACTCGTGTGCTATTCAACACGAAAGTAGTTGGATTAACTGAATCTCGAATTCAGTCTTACTGGGCTCAGATGCGATTTACCGGGCGTAAAAAAGCCCCTAAAGAAGTTGCCTCTGAGAAAGCAGTCTTGGAGTACATCAAAAGTCACCCAGGTGCCGTTGGCTACTTACCAGTGGGAGTTTCTATCCCTGACGAACTCACAGTGCTGTATAGCACACCTTGAATAACACAGGTGCTCATCACGATTTAGATATTGAGCATTTCAAGTAAGCTCTTGGGTTTTGAGAACAAATAGCCTTGTAATTGGTGGCAACCGTTTTCGATTAAAAACTCAGCTTGTTCACGGGTTTCTACACCCTCGGCGCAAATTTGCAAGTTCAACTGCTTTGCCATTTCGATAATCGTTTTAGTCACCAAAGTACTACGCTTAGACACGTTCAAGTTATCTACAAATTGCTTGTCGATTTTTAGCGTGTTCAATTCGATTTGCGTGAGGTAGCCCAACGAAGAATAGCCCGCACCGAAATCATCTAGGGCAATAGAGCAACCCATCTCACGTAACTGTGTCAGAAATAGGTTAGCGACATCGAAGTTTTCTAAATAGGCAGATTCAGTCACCTCAAATTCAATGCTGGCGTTATTCACGTTGTAGCGTACAAACATCTTACGAATATAATCAACAAGAGCCGTGTTTTTGATGTCATGAGCTGACAAATTAACTGACACCATCACCTCATTTTTTTGTAGCCCTTGAACTTGTTCTAGCTCTTGGCAGACTCGTTTAATTACCCACTTAGTTATAGATAAAATTTTGCCGCTTTGCTCGGCAATGGGTATAAATTCGGCTGGAGATACTAACCCCAGTACATCGCTTTTCCAGCGTATTAAGGCTTCGTAGCCGACTATTTTTTCGTCAGCGCCCACTTTGCCTTGATAATGAATACTGAATTCATTGAACTTAATCGCGTTAGCAATAGAATTAGCGATAAGCAGGCGGCGTTTGTTGTCTTCCATCATTTCTGGCACGAATACAGTGTGAGTACTACGACCCGCTAGTTTAGAGCGATACATGGCGATGTCGGCATTACTGACGAATTCACTGACATTAAAATTTGAGTCACTTGCGCGAGCAATCCCAATACTGACACCCACTTGCACTTCCCATGACTGAATTTCAAACGGCATATTAAGCCCACTGACTAAGCGCTCAGAAATTTCGAACAGCTCCAAATCATTGGGTTCGTTATGCAGTAATATAAGAAATTCATCCCCACCTAAGCGAGAAATTAAATCGCCTTCGCGTAAAATACCTTTGGTCCGTCGGCATACTTCCATCAATACTAAGTCACCAATTTCATGGCCAAATGAGTCATTTACTCCTTTGAAACCGTCTAAATCAAAGTACATTAAAACGAGATTACGCTCATCTCTCTTCGCTTTCGCTAACTCTAATCTTAACGTTTCCATAAAAAATTGACGATTAGGTAGGCCAGTCAACCCATCAAAATTCGCTAAGCGCTCCATGGCTTTTTGCTGCTCTTTTAGCTGCTCGGTGTATTTGGCGTTCTTTTGCGTTTCAGCGTTGATGGTTTCCATCATGCTATTAATATCGCGGCTCAGCTCTGCAACTTCTTGCTTTCCGCGTGTGTCTATTCGCAGTGAATAATCGTGGGTAACTTGGATTTTTTTGGCAACCTGAGAGAGTCGACTTAAAGGTAAAAACAACCGCCGCTGAATAAACAAGGACCCAACTATTGTCACAAACAGTACCAAGAACACTAAAGGCAGTACACGTTTGAGAAGTGTTAGTTTACTGCTATATAAGGGACCTGAGGAGTCATTAACGATAAGGAGGTGGCCAAGTGGCAGACGTGCATCACCTACTAGCTTTAAGGCGATAAGCTCACCGTGTTTTACATCGACACCATGAGGCTGAAGCCTAAGCTCGTTGGTGTTTATCGCAGAATCGAGCTCTTCTGGCACAAACAAAGTCCCGAAGTACACGTTTAGCCGTTGCCAATTTTTGTCAAAAACAACAGCATATTTGACATTGTCGTAGCGATCTAAGCGTAACAGGGTCGTGGTGACCTCAAAGATATCAGGATCAGAGGCTATAAGAGGCACAAGATCGCTGGCTAAATTTTCAGATAGCCCATCAAGATCCGCTCGTGTTGCTTCCAGATATAGCTGTTCGTACTCCTCAACGGAGAATGCGACAACGGCAGCACACACTAATACGATCGCTACCACTGTGAGCATGGTCGTTGTGTTCTTGATTGTTCTAAACAGCATTAATCAATCCCTTTTTACCGCTTCAATATTAACAATTATCGCTGAACCAGTGAGCTTTAGGACCAAATACGAAAAGCAAAAATTCATACATTGAGAACGTTTTGACCTTGCACTCAACTTTATCTAAATAATAACGATGATTGCAAAGTATTGATATTAAACAATTGGTTAAGTTTTATCCTAAACATTGTAGACGACTCATCAAGGTCAACCATTGTTGAGTATCAAATTTTGAGCTTTGTGTAGCAAAAATCTATTTCTGGTTTCGCTGTTTGTACACAGCCTTGCATCTTTAATTCATACCTTCAAAGCCAATATCGCCCTTCATAGCTACTCGATCTTCGTGCTGGCACTGAAAAAAACGAACATTTAGGCAACATTTTTTACACAACTAACTTATTGAATTGCGTGGTTAAGTTACAAAGCAAGAGCAGTTGTGAAGATTTTGTAAGCAAAAACAATTGACGATGTTAATTTGATCTGGGATTATGCCCACCAGTCGGGCATATACCCACATCAGCAATTTAAACCACATTGAGAGCTATTGCTCCAAATTGTGTTAGCGGTTAACAGTTGTATTGACGGTTTACGGTTGTATCGACGTTAGATGATTTCGATTCGAAATCTTAGAGCCACACATTAATGACTTTCACTAGGACACAATGATGTTAAAAAATAGACAAACAACATTAGTTTCGACAGCAGCCAATATCGCTATCAATCCATCTAACTCGAAGACCTGTAATAAACGTTCTGCATCTGTATTTAATAAACTAGGAGTGATTGCGGCAGCAGTTATGGCCGCTTCGATGCCTGCCCAGGTTAATGCAGCTACATTCCTTGATGGCCTGGTAGATGTGAACTTTTTGGCGATGCAAAACTATCAAGCGATTCAAGCCAAAGAAGGCGCATTCAGACCAGAAGATGAAGAACAGTCGTCAGGTTTTGGCCGTATTCGAGCCAACCTGATGTTTAAGTTTCATATCAATGATTTCATCACCGCCGATATAGACATTGCGGAAGAGCCAAATGACTTTGGTAACAATGGCGATCGGGACTTTTCATTTCATAATGATTACGCCGGTATCGAATTTGATGTATTCGGGCTAACTGAATACAAGCGTGAGAACGCTGACTTGACACTTCGTTTAGGTAACATTGGCGGCTCACCTTTTCAGTTCAAAGGCTTTCAAGACGGGGCTGATAACCAAGGCAATGCGCTTATTGGTAACTGGATGACCGATTACGCCACCGCGGAAAACGGAGCCCAACTACGTTATAACGAACGCTTTGATAGCGGCGTAATCCGCGCATACAATGTGACGGGTCACATTACTACCTCGAGCTTTGGTGAGGCTTTCCAAGAAGATCGCGGTTTTAATTACTTATTACAAGGTACCTTAGAGTTCACTGGCGGCTTCAAAGTTGGCTTGAACTTTTTACAAGCTAATCAGGGCGACCAACTGCGTTTCGAAGATGGGGTTGCCAGCCTTGACGGTCTAACCACTACCAATTATCGCTTCGGTGACGGTGAAAACTACAACTTCTCTGCTTCCCCTAGCAGTGAGCGTGATACTCACGTAGGCATTATGCCTGGCCTTGACCAAACGACCATTCAACTAAACTTAGCTTATCAACCAAATGAAAATACCAGCGTTATTTTGATGCTAGGGCAATCAAGCGATGATTACACCTTTGCAGATACCGAGGGTAATGCTGTTGCTGGTATTACTTATTTCGGCACCGATGGCGTCGTTGACCCTGAGGGAACAACATTTGATTCCAATCGCGTAATTAAAGGTGAGTCCTCGGTAGAATACTGGACAGTTGAAGCACAGCACTACGTAATTCCCGGCAAATTCTACTTGGCTGCCCGTTACGGAGAAGCCGAAAACACCTCTGACTTGATTGCCCAAACAGATAACACAGTAGAGCGCTTACAAGTTGCAGCGGGTTACTGGTTTAACGATAAAACTCTATTGAAAGTTGAATACGTGGATCAAGACGAAGGCATTAACTCTGGCGGCCAAATTGGCGCTGGGTTTGATGGAATCACGTCAGAGATCTCAGTTAAGTTTTAAGTATACGGCTGGCTATCGCTGGCCCTTTGAACTTCACTAGGTATTCAGATGCAAAAACATGCAGAGAAGATTTAGTGAAACTCCCAGCAAAAACAGAAGGGGAATCCCGATGTTGAACAAGTTAACCAAAACTACCTGTACAGCGCTATCAATCAGCGCGGCACTATTTATGGCCCCAGCGGTCAATGCTGAAACCATTACCATCGCTACTGTAAACAACGGCGATATGATCACCATGAAAGAGCTGAGCTCAGATTTTGAAGCTAAGCACCCTGACATCGATCTTAAATGGGTGACGCTCGAAGAGAATATTCTGCGCCAACGCGTTACCACAGATGTAGCCACCAAAGGTGGACAATATGATGTCATGACCATAGGTACCTATGAAGTGCCGATTTGGGGTAAGCAAGGCTGGCTAACTGAGCTAGATGGCTTAGGCCCAGATTACGACGAAGAAGATTTGCTACCTGCTATCAGAAGCGGTTTATCACTCAATAACAAACTTTACGCCGCACCATTCTACGGTGAAAGTTCAATGGTAATGTACCGCAAAGACTTGCTCGAAAAAGCCGGTCTTGAAATGCCAACCAAGCCAAGCTGGAAGTTTATCCGTCAAGCTGCCAAAGCGATGACAGATAAAGATACAGGTGTTTATGGCATCTGCTTACGTGGCAAAGCCGGTTGGGGCGAGAACACGGCGCTTATCACAGCCATGTCGAACTCGTTTGGCGCTCGCTGGTTTGACGAGAACTGGAAACCACAGTTCAATACACAAGAGTGGAAAGACACCCTGCAATACTATGTTGATGTGATGGAAGAATCTGGTCCTCCAGGAGCATCATCAAACGGCTTTAATGAAAACTTAGCCTTATTCCAAACAGGTAAGTGCGGTATGTGGATTGACGCCACAGTCGCAGGCGCGTTTGTCACCAATAAAAAAGACTCTGAAGTCGCTGACAAAGTGGGTTTTGCGATGGCGCCGGACATGGACCTTGGCAAGCGTGGCAATTGGCTATGGGCATGGACATTAGCAGTACCGTCAAGCAGCAAAAAAGCGGATGCAGCGCAAAAGTTCATTAGCTGGGCAACCTCAAAAGATTACTCAGCCTTAGTAGCGAAAGAAAAAGGCTGGGCAGCGGTGCCGCCAGGCACACGCACCTCATTATATGAGAATCCTAAGTATATGGAAGCTGCTCCTTTTGCTGAAATTACCCTCGCTTCAATCGAGTCAGTAGACCCGAAGAATCCTACAGTGAAACCTGTACCTTACGTAGGTGTGCAATTTGTGGCTATACCTGAGTTTCAAGGAATAGGTACCGCGGTCGGTCAGCAATTTTCTGCGGCATTAGCAGGAAAAATGACAGTTGACCAAGCTCTGGCAAACGCTCAACGGTTAGTTGAACGCGCCATGCGCAAGGCTCGCTACCCAAAATAGCGTTCTGCTTGGGGTAGGCACGATGTGCTGTGCTTGCCCCCTTTTTACTTCAGTAATGGGACTCAGTTATGGCGACTACACATTCACGTACGCTTGCACAGTTCATGCTCTTTCCTTCGGTAGTATTGCTACTTGCCTGGATGATAGTGCCACTGTGCATGACCTTGTATTTCTCGTTTTTAGATTACAACCTTCTTAGCCCGGGAACAGAGGAATTCATTGGTTTTCTTAACTATGAGTTTTTCCTTACTGATCCGGCTTTCTTCGAATCATTCTTTAACACCCTGCTCTTAGTCGGCGGTGTGTTGCTTATCACTATCTGTGGTGGCATTGGCTTGGCCATATTGCTGGACCAAGCAATTTGGGGGCGAAATTACGTGCGCATTATGGTGTTAGCACCGTTCTTTGTTATGCCTACCGTATCGGCTCTAGTATGGAAGAACATGTTGATGAACCCAGTCAATGGTTTGTTCGCTCACTTTGCGACGTTTATCGGCGTTGATCCAGTGGACTTCTTTGCTCAAATACCCTTGTTATCCATCATCATTATCGTGTCTTGGCAGTGGCTGCCTTTTGCGGCACTAATACTATTAACGGCAATTCAATCTTTAGACAGAGAACAATTAGAAGCTGCGGACTTAGATGGTGCTGGGCCGTTCAGTAAGTTCTTTTACATTGTGCTGCCTCACCTTTCTCGTGCGATCACAGCAGTCATATTAATTGAGACAATTTTCTTGCTGTCGATTTTTGCCGAAATACTCGTTACCACTAGCGGTGGTCCTGGGTATGAGTCCACCAATATTACTTACCTTATTTACACTCAATCGTTATTGCAGTTTGACGTGGGTGGTGGCTCTGCAGGTGGAATAATCGCTGTCATTATCGCCAATATAGTGGCCATCTTCCTTATGCGCCTTATCGGCAAGAACTTAGAGGGTTAATCATGGCTACTAACAGCAGCAGTAAATCAAAAGTTATTTATACCCTACTCGCGTGGACGATAAGCGCAGCTATCTTCTTTCCGATTTTGTGGACCTTACTCACCAGTTTTAAAACAGAAGCGGAGGCCATATCGGCTAACCCAAGTTTGTTTATGTTTGACTGGACGCTAGAAAACTACCGAGACGTGCTTGAGCGCTCTCCTTACTTTGATCACTTCTGGAACTCAGTAGTTATCTCAGTTGGGTCAAGCTTAATTGGTTTGCTTATCGCTATACCTGCTGCATGGTCCATGGCATTTGTGCAATCTAAGCGCACCAAGCACCTATTGATGTGGATGCTCTCCACCAAAATGTTGCCCCCAGTTGGCGTGTTGATCCCCATTTATTTGTTGTTCCGTGACTTTGACTTACTGGACACCAAACTGGGCTTGGTCATTGTGATGACCCTAATTAACCTGCCGATTATGGTGTGGATGCTTTATACCTACTTCCGTGAAATCCCTAACGAGATACTCGAGGCATCCCGTATGGACGGCGCAAGTATCAGTGCAGAAATATTCCACGTATTACTGCCTATCGCTTTGCCGGGTATCGCATCAACTTTACTACTTAACGTGATCCTCGCGTGGAACGAAGCATTCTGGACACTGATTTTAACCGCAGCAAACGCAGCACCGTTAACCGCGTTTATTGCCAGCTACTCAAGCCCAGAGGGCTTATTTTACGCCAAACTATCAGCGGCCTCAGCGATGGCAATCGCGCCGATATTGATACTTGGTTGGTTTAGCCAAAAACAACTCGTACGCGGATTAACCTTCGGCGCGGTGAAATAGGAGAATTATCATGGGCAGTATTACTTTAAAGCAGGTCACTAAAAACTTCGACGAAGTGAATGTTATTAAACCGCTGGATTTAGAAATAAGAGATGGCGAGTTTATCGTGTTCGTTGGACCATCTGGTTGTGGCAAATCAACCTTGCTACGCATGATCGCAGGCTTAGAAGACACCACAAGTGGCAATATCGATATTGACGGCCAAGACGCCACAAGTACACCCCCAGCTAAGCGCGGCCTTGCCATGGTGTTCCAATCTTATGCGCTTTACCCGCATATGTCGGTGCGCAACAATATCGCGTTCCCTTTAAAGCGCGCCAAAGTGCCGGCTGCAGAAATTGAGCAGAAAATTGCTTCAGCTGCGAAGATACTGAATTTAGGCGACTATCTAGACCGCAAACCAGGGCAACTTTCCGGTGGTCAGCGCCAACGTGTGGCGATTGGCCGCGCTATTGTGCGCCAGCCTTCTGCTTTTTTGTTTGATGAGCCTTTATCAAACCTTGATGCATCACTTCGCGTTAATATGCGTTTGGAAATTTCAGAGCTGCATAAAAGCCTGAAAACCACCATGATTTACGTGACCCACGATCAGGTTGAAGCCATGACCATGGCGGACAGAATTGCGGTATTTAATGCAGGAATTATCGAACAAGTCGGCACGCCATTGGAGCTTTACCAACATCCTGTGAATCGTTTTGTGGCGGGCTTTATTGGCTCACCAAAAATGAATTTTATTGAGTTGAAGCAAACCAAAGAAGACGGCGCAACCTGTTTAGGCGTGCGCCCTGAGCACTTCCAGATTACAACAGATGCAGGTATTTGGTCAGGTAAAGTAGGCGTGGTTGAACATCTAGGTTCAGAAACCTTCTTGCATGTGCAAGTCGATGGTATAGGTACATTGACCGTTAAAGCTAATGGAGACTGTCCCTTGAGCTATGGTGACGATATTTCACTTAGTGCCGATCAAAGCAAGATACTGCGCTTCAATGACCAAGGGATAACATTGCCAAGCAAGGGAAATCAGTAACAGCTGCGACTATGCCCATCGATGAAAAGCATGGTAATGAAAGTGTTGTAACAAAAGCGCAGCTGAACTGATTAAGTCATGCTTGAGCAATATATCAGTTAATGATTAAGTGATATTTGTGCGTATATTCATTTACTTAATGAGCAATTGCTGCAAAATGAGCGAAGCTACATGAAGTAGCGGAGCTCTAAAAAGTAGCAAAACAGGCATTAATATTGAATCAACGATAGTGGTAATAATAATGGACGTAAAACAAGCATTACCCGAATTAGCTGACATACAATTGGTTATTTTCGATTGCGATGGCGTATTGATTGATAGTGAAGGCTTAAGTAAACGCGAGCTACTGATTTTACTTAGCAATCTAGGCGTTGATATCACCGATAGCTACTTTGAAACCCATTTTCTTGGTCATAGTTTTGAACACGTCACCGCCAAAATATACCAAGACTTTGATGTCTCCTTGCCTGCTACTTTTCGCCCCGAATATCAAAAAGCTTTGATCGCTGCCTTCACTGCTGAGCTGCAACCTACCTCAGGGTTAACTGATATGCTCGATGCCCTAGCGGTGCCGCGCTGCATTGCCACGAGCAGTTCACCAACTCGTGTAGGACATGCCATGTCAGTCACGGGGTTGGAGCGCTACTTTGCTCCGCATATTTTCACCGCCTCGCAAGTAGAAAACGGCAAACCCGCGCCAGATTTATTCTTGCATGCCGCCAAAAACATGGGCGTTGATACCCAGCACTGCCTGGTTATTGAAGACTCACCCGCGGGCGTGCAGGCAGCAAAAGCGGCTAACATGCAGGTAATCCGTTTTGCCGGTGCCAGTCACATGGGGCCTTGGCGCAGAGCCGTCGACCCATTATCTGACGATGTAACGACCATTAGCCAATGGCAAGACCTGTATTCACTCGCCCCTGCATTAACAAACACAATGAAATCGAGAGGTAACCGTGGTTAAGCTTTCCAACGCCGAAAACAGACGATTAGATGATGCCGCACGCGCTGGCTGGATGTACTACGTTGCCGGAAATACCCAAGATGAAATTGCCAAAAAGCTAGGGGTATCACGTCAATCAGCCCAGCGCATGGTTGCCTTATCTGTTAGCGAAAAGTTAGTAAAGGTACGCTTGGATCACCCCATTGCAAAATGTATGGATTTAGCCGACAAAATTGCCAGTCGCTTTGGTTTGCAATCATGCGAAGTGGTGCCTAGCGACCCTAGTGACCCCTCATCAACGGTGGGCTTAGCTCAGGCAGGCGCGAACGAGATTGAACGCCATTTAAAATCTGAACAGCCAAAAACACTGGCTATGGGCACCGGGCGAGTGCTTCGTGCGTGTGTTGATGAACTCGCCCCTTTGAATTGTCCTGATCATAAGGTTGTAGCGCTATTGGGTAATATGGCATCAGACGGTTCAGCCTCCCCTTATGATGTAGTAGTTCGCATGGCTGAACGGGTGAACGCTAAACATTACCCCATGCCGCTGCCGGTGTTACCTGAAACCGTTAAAGCAAAGAATCAGTTACATGCCATGCCGCACATCGCGCAAAACATGCAATTGGCTCAGCAAGCTGACGTAACCTTTGTTGGCGTGGGTAATTTAGGCGCGAATTCACCGTTACATCTCGACGGCTTTGTAACTCCCAAAGAATTAGATGAGTTACAAGCGGGCGGGGCTGTGGGTGAGATGATCAGCTGGGTATTTGATAAAAACGGCAAATTACTCGACTGCGCTATAAACGAGCGTGTCGCCAGTACTCCGCTTATTGTCGGATCTGATAAATTAGTGTTTGCATTGGCTGCGGGCGAAGAAAAAGTGTATTCCATTTTAGGCGCGCTGCGCTCAAAACTGGTCAACTCCTTGATCACCAACGAATACACCGCAGAGCGTTTATTAAGTATCGATTAGCGCACGGCTTGGCTAGCTTCACTCAAAGCACCAAACTTCAACGCAAACACAGATCACAGCCTAGAATGTGGGTACAAAAAAGGGACCATTTGGTCCCTTTCTAATGTGTGATACCTTGAAGCTAAAGTTTATTGATTACTTCTTTTTAACCACGAACGTCATGGCATTAACTTCAGGTAAGGTGGGCAGCGCCGTCATTGCACCAATTTTGGCGCACACTAAGCCACTGACTTTACCAGCAAACTCGATAAACCCTTTAAATTCATCTTGGAAAAAGTTGTCCCCAGGCTGGCTATTGGCCATTTGGAACAAGATAGCACCAATAAACGAGTCACCTGCGCCTGTGGTGTCAACCGCGTTAATTTCATACGCCGGCACAATATACTGCTGGCCGTTTTGTGAAATTAAACAGCCTTCTGGACCAAGCGTCACTAATACCACCTTCACACCTAGGTCATGAAAATACTGGCACCCTGCTGCCATATCGTCTTGCTGTGACAACAAAACTAGCTCTTCATCACTGACTTTAACCATGTCTGCTAAAGCGAAGTAGGTATTACAGATTTCTCTAAATTCGGCATCACGGCCGCGCCACAAATCCACGCGGTAATTTGGGTCGAAACAAATAACGTTGCCATTTTTCTTCCCTTGCTCAGCCAAGCGTAAATAGCTATCCCCTAACTCACCGCCCAGTAAGGCTGTGGCTGAACCAAGATGCAAGATTGAATCTTCTAACAAAGCGTTAATGGTTGAATCATCGAGACTGAGTTGTTCATCAGCACCGCGGTTAAAGGCAAATTCACGCTCGCCGTTATCCCCTAATGATACAAACGCTAGAGTAGTCGATGAAGATAATGAAGCCACTTGATCGGTATTTACGCCGTACCCTTTAACTTCGTTAATTAAAAACTCACCGAAGGGGTCATTGCCTACAGAGCCGACTAAAACGGCATCGCCTCCTAACTTACCAATACAGGCAGCCACATTGGCCGGTGCCCCACCGGATTTTTTCACGTAATTAACGCCGTTGACCAAACCTTTGTTGGTATCTGTACACACAAAATCGATGAGCATTTCACCAACGCAAACTATCTTCATAACTTTCTTCCGTATAAAAATCGTATAAAATTGATTTGACGAGAAACGTATTAAAGGACACCGAACACGTCGGTATTATACCCCTTTGCATACTAGCTGCATTTTCTTCGCTTGAATAAAACTGTAAGCGAAATATCGCCTATGACACTTAATCAAACGTGTTCGTTTTTCGCGACTTGAACTGACATTGATTATACCTACAAGCCAAAGTAATTAACATCTTTGCAGCCCTCTGTTTCTCTATAAATTAACATAATTTATATGATGAAAAGGCAGCATAAAATTGAGATAAACCAACCGTTGAAAACTGGCAATAACTACATTGTTCGCTTACCTGATTTTTAGCCGACGTTAGCTGCAATATATCCGATATTAATCGATTTTAAGTACATCAGTCATATTGACTAAGATTGACCCAAGAGGCACTAAAAAATTTGAAGTGGTAACAAGAGGAGTATTGCCTATTCAAAGGTATGGAATAGGCATATATATACGAATGAAGAGTGTGGGCTACGAATTACGCGGGAAACTCTTTAACGCCATGTGGGCCACATCCACTAATTGCTTTTCAGTTGCCCCGCTGCTGGCTTGAATAGCAATACCATTGATCACAGTACATAAATAACGAGCCAATGCTTCTGAATCTTCATCCTTTGATAAGTCACCTTGGTTTTTTGCAAGTTCGAAACGGTCACGTACTTCTGATTCACTCTGTTGACGGCGGTTAATAAGTACTTCTTTGACGCCAGCGGCAGCTTCGCTACATGATAGAGCGCCTTGTACCATCACGCACCCCTGAGGATGAGATGTATCTGACATACTTTTCGCCGCGCCTAACAACATACATTCAGCGACCTCATAAGCAGTGGGCTGCTCTAACGCAGGTTTGAAAAAACCACACGGGCGACTTTCATAAAACTCGATAGCCTTTAAAAACAGCTGCTCTTTGTTGCCAAATGCAGAATACAAACTGGGTTTATTAATCCCCATTGCACTGGTCAAGTCAGACAAAGAGGCACCGTCGTACCCTTTGGTCCAGAATACGTCTAACGCTTTTTCAAGCGCAGTTTGCATGTCAAAAGCCCGTGGCCTACCCACTGCGGCAGTACAACTAACAGCACTCATTATTTAGCTCCTGATGTAAATATGCTCACATAGTAAACAGGTAATTAACCCCTGTCTATATAGGGTTATATACTCTTTAGTACAATACAAGTAGCACAATCAATGTGCAGGATCAGGCAAGATTACTGAAGTTTTCGACATTCAGATAACTCGTTTGCCCGCGTATTATGTATCGTGTGGTTAGGCACTCTCGTCTGCACAAAGTTCAAATCTCACTGCTTTTCTCAAGTACATGCCAGCGCGTTGGTGGCGGCTATAAAAAACTGATATTAAATAGAACCAAAATAACCTACCGATCGGTATAAAAATAGATTGACTAAATACTGTTCATCTATATTCTTACCGACCAGTACATAAATAGCAACGTTTATTAAGAACAACATTTTTAATCAGGTTAAATCAAAGGACATAAATCTCATGAGTACAAAACACACCTTCAAAAATTGGGTACTAGGCGGGATCGCCAGCGTTGTGTTGGTCGCTTGTGGCAATCCAGATACGTCAAACCAACCTGCGGCCCTTATTGCACCTCAAGTCAGCGTGGCACAAGTGGTAAATGAGCGCATCACCGAGTGGGACGAATTCACCGGCCGCTTACAGGCACCACAAACCGTCACGCTCATGCCACGTGTATCAGGTTATATCGAAAAAGTGTTGTTTGATGAAGGTGCTGTTGTTGCCAAGGGTGATGTTTTATTTCAGATTGACGCACGCCCATTTAAAGCAGAAGTTGATCGCCTCAAAGCAGAATTACAAAGTGCAAAAAGTGCATCTGTTCAGGCGCAAAATGATTTCGTACGCGCCAAAACACTTAGCGAACAACGCGCTGTTTCCATTGAAATTTTGGACGGTCGATTAGCGCGCAAACAACAAACTACCGCTACAGTTGCCTCGGTATCAGCTGCACTAGAGCGCGCCGAATTAGACTTGTCTTACACCCAAGTCACTGCGCCAATTGCTGGGCGCGTATCATATGCGCTTATCACCGAAGGTAACTTCGTCAATGCTGGGCAAAGTCAGCTTACGAGCTTAGTGTCGATGGATAAAATGTACGCCTACTTTGATGTAGACGAGCAAACTTACTTAAAGTACGCCCAATTGGCAGAATCAGGCCAACGCTCTGATACGCGCGACACAACAGGTAACCCTGTTTATATGGCACTAGCCAACGACGCGAATTTCTCTCATACCGGCAATATCGATTTTGTTGATAACGCAGTCAATCAGCAGACCGGCACTATTCGTATTCGCGCGACTTTCGCCAATGATGCACATACCTTACTGCCTGGATTATTTGCTCGGGTAAAACTGATTGGCAGTAACTCATATCAAGGTATTTTGATTGATGAAAAAGCCATCGGTACTGATCTCAACAGAAAGTTTGTGCTGGTCGTCAACCAAGACAACCTATTGGAATACCGTAACGTCGTTTTAGGCGAGAAAATCAACGGTTTACGCATAGTGACGGATGGTTTATCCCCTGATGACACCATAGTTGTTAATGGCTTACAGCGCGTGCGTCCGAACATGCAAGTTCAACCGAATGTCGTTGATATGACAACTCAAGAAGCCCTGACTGCACTTCGTCAACAACAAAAATCACTCGACCAAACTAGCAATGCATTGACGGCACAAGCCAACGAATCATTCGCAGAACGCGGCTAAGGGGCCAACCATGTTTTCGCAGTTTTTTATACGCCGCCCAATATTTGCGGGGGTTATCTCGCTGATTTTCTTTATCGTAGGAGCCATATCAGTATGGCTACTGCCCATAACAGAGTATCCAGAAGTTGTTCCTCCTACAGTGGTGGTTACCGCTAATTACCCGGGAGCCAACCCCAAGGTGATTGCTGAAACCGTTGCTTCACCACTTGAACAAGAAATAAATGGTGTAGAAAACATGTTGTACATGTCTTCTCAGGCCACATCGGATGGTCGTATGACCCTCACTATCACGTTCGCGATAGGCAGTGATGTGGATTTAGCCCAAACCCAAGTACAAAGCCGAGTAGAGCGAGCCAAGCCCCGTTTACCTGAAGAGGTACAACGTTTGGGGATAGTCACCGAAAAGTCATCGCCTGACTTAACCATGGTGGTGCATTTAACCTCACCTGATGAACGATACGACATGCTTTACTTGTCAAACTATGCGGTGCTCAACGTCAAAGACGAATTAGCAAGGATTGAAGGTGTC